>WNFM01041549.1_pt1 | contig 14067 bp, 12 predicted proteins | sample 5400271 | NCBI WGS metagenome assembly WNFM01 (sample SAMN13153352, study PRJNA577476) | soil metagenome | isolation source: 60 cm saprolite on Douglas fir-dominated hillslope | place: USA:California | collected 2013-09-17 | reverse complement strand
GGTCCGGTGTCGGCTCGCAGGCCGTGGAACTCGCCGGTCAGCCGGCGCTGCCAGCGTGGCGCGCGCTCACCCTCAAGGTAGGGCAGGAACATCACTCCCCGCGCGCCGGCCGGCACGTCGGCTGCGAGGTCGAGCAGCGCCGACCTCGACCGGCCGGTGACGGTGGCCAACCAGTCGAGCGAAGCACCGTGAGCCGAGACCGGGCCGCCGACCATGCTGCAGCCCCGGGCCGGGCTCGCCATCCGCATCAGACCGGGCGCGAGGTCGGCAATGCGCACCGCCACGACCAGGCCTCCGGTGCGCCCGCCCGGGTCGCATGCCCGGCCTACCTCGTCCAGCCCGGCCGCCCAGAACGTCAGCAGCGCGTCCGGTGCGCCGGCCACCAGCGGCGTGCCCCGCGGCACCCCCCAGGACCCGTCGGCCATCCCGACAACGGTGCCGGTCGTCGTGCTCTCACCGAGCCCGTCCAGCGCGATGTCGCCGGGCCACCTGCCCTGCACCCGCGGCGCACCGAGGCTTGCCAGCATCCAGTCCCACAACTGGCTTACCTCGCCGCCGGGATGCTCCGACTCGAGCAGGCGGCGCTGGGCGACCTGCTGCGCCGCGATGCCGCCGTCGACACCCGCGGCGTAGCTGTAGGTCACGGCGAGACCGTCGGCGGGCACCGCGGTCGGGCTCTGCCCACCCACCGCTACCGCGGCCGGGGACGCCGCCGCCGGACACCGGATGACAAGGCGCTGCAGTGCGGCCTCGACGGCCAGGCGCCAGCACTGCGGGTCCGCGCGACCCATCGGCCAGTCCGATTGCCGCTCGTAATTGGCACTGGCGTGACCAACGAGCGTCCCGTGGGCGTCCACCGCGACAACTCGGGCCGAGCGAGATCCGACGTCGACACCAACGACAGAGCTCATCTGGTCACCACTGCCGGCCGGTGCGGGTGCCGGTTATGCGCCGCCGACGATGACCCGGTAGACCGGTTCGGAGTCGGCGAGCCGGAATCCTTCGATCACCTGGCCCAGCGAGAAGCGAGCCGTCACCAGCGCCTTCAGGTCCGCTGCGAGCACTCCGCCCGACAGCAGACCGGCCGCGGCCCGCCAGTCCTCGGGCTCGTGACTGTGCACGCCGATGATCGAGGTCTCCTCGTGATGCATGTGGTCGGGGCCGATGCCAACCGTCAGATCCTTCGGGAACGCGCCGTACAGCACCGCGGAGCCGCCCTTGGCTAGCAGGTCGATCGCGAGTTCGAGCGTACCCGGCGCGCCCGCCGTCACGAACACGACGTCGCTGGCGCCGCCGACGTCGCGAGCCTCGTCGGGCGCCGCCGTCCAGTTCGCGCCGGCGGCCGTGGCTTCAGCCCGGCGCTGTTCGGAAACCTCGACAACGCCCGCGGACGCGGCGCCTGCTGCCTTGGCCATCGCCAGGTGAAGCCGGCCCATATAGCCCCCACCGATCACGGCGACCCGGTCGCCGGGACAGAAGCCGCCGCGGCGCATCGAGTGAGCCACGCAGGCGATCGGCTCCGCCATGGCCGCGTGCTCAGTCGGGATATCACCGACGACCCAGGCGTGGTCGGCGCCGACCGCGATTACCTCGGCCAAGCCGCCGGCGATAGAGATCAGGCCGTCCGCGCGGTCCTGGCTCTGTGGGGCGAGGCAGATCGCGCTCCGACCGCGGCGGCAGGCCGAGCAGGTACCGCACCGGCTACGCATGTCAAGGGCGACGAGGTCGCCGAGCTGAGGCGTCCCCGGCAACCCAGCCACCGCTTTACCGACCTCGATCACGCGTCCGGCGGGCTCGTGGCCCGCCGCGGTGGGATAGATCGGCGTCTCGCCGGAGAACAACCTGCGGTCGAAGGTGCACAGGCCGCAACCGCTGAGCTCGACCAACAGCTGGTCCGGGCTGCAGGATGGCCGCTGCGTCTCGCGCAACTCGACCTCCCCGGGCGCGCTGACAACCGCGATCTGCATGCTTCCGCCTCTCATCGATCTCTCAAGCCGCGGGACCCCGCCCGCAGTGCCACCGCTTGCACTGCCCTCGCCGATTAACCGGGGTGCCCATCGGCCGCGCGCTGGGTCGGCAGCAGACCCAATCGCCCATTGGCGAACGCCTCGCAAACCGGCCGGCCATGGCTGAAATGGCTCAACCACAACCGCAGCAGATGCCGCTGGTGGGCGGGGTCGTCCGGGTCGTCGATGAAGCTGGTACGGGTGTGCATGATGCTGAAGTTGCTGACGAACTGGATGTCACCCGGCTCGAGCATCATCGACAGGCTGAGGCCGGGCCGCTTCGGCAACGACTCGAGGAAGATGAAGCACGACATCTCCTCGGCGGACAGCCTAGGGACGTCGGCGAAGCGCATCGCCGAGACGAACCACGACGTGGACGTGGTGCCTGACAGGTAGCCGGACTCGTAACAGAACAGCGGCAGCCGCTCCCACCCCGGTTCGCCCGGCCGCTGCTTGTCCATGAGGTCCTTCGCGAACTGCTTGTAGAGGATCGGCAGGTACTCGGGATGCTCCTGAACCACGATGTTGTACAGCGTCATTGTGCTCACCAGCAGGCTCTCGCCGCCGAACCGGGCGGGCCGAAGGCACATCAGCCCGACGATGTCAGTGCGATCGCTGTGGAAGGCGGTCGCCTCGCTCGTCGCGAACCGCCGCCGGAAGGCTCCCGGCTGGCCGAGGTTCTGCAGATGTCCGATCAGCTCACCCCGCCGGCTTTGCGAGACCGGTGTCCCGAGGTAGTGGCCGATCGCGCAGAACACCTTGGCCGCCTGCTCGTCATTGACCCGGTCCGGTACGGGCAGGCCACGGAGGAGCACGAACCCGCGGCCGTCCTGCAGCGTGTCGGCGACGTCGCGGAGCCGATCCCTGAGTCCCGGAAGCGCGACGTCGCCCTTTGCGATCCGCTCCGCCGGAGTGCCGGCAACGCCGGCGAGACCGCGGTCGATCTCGTCGAGGTCGGTCTCGCTAAGCCGCACGATCCACTCGTCGGAATCCTGCAGCTCCTCGCCGCGCCAGACGGCCGGCCCGGTGATAGCCGTCTCGAGCATGTTCACGCCGCTCCGCCTCCTGACGCACTCATGCTGGACGCCGGAACGCTGCGGAGCGCGACATCAACCCTCGCTCGCTGATCGACGCGGGCAGCCCGAGGTCGCGGTCGACGGTCAGCCAGAGCCGGATGAGGTCGCGTTTGAGCGCCGGATCAGGGAAGTCGACGTACTCGGTCCGGCCGTGCATCACGACGTAGTTGTTCAGGAACTGCACATCCCCCGGCTGGAAATGCATGTCGAGCACGAACCGCGGCTCGTTGTTGAGGCGCTCGAGGAACTCCATCGCCTCGGTCTGCCGTGGCGTGAGACCAGGTACGTGCGCTCCGCGCGGCGCCGACCGGATGTAGTCCGGTCCGTAGTATGCGAACAGCTTCGTGCCACCCTCATTCAGTGCGTAGATGGGGCACTGGAAGAAGCTGTCCGGGCCGTCGCCTCGCCGGCGGTCGTGCCACCAGGGTTCGTACAGCACGGCGGCAAGATCGGGCCGCGCGCGCACGATCTCGTCGTGGACCGCGACCGAGCTGACGATCGTGCTGACGCCGCCCTCCATCGCCGGCCGGACACAGAGCAATGCGACCACGTCCGGCGTGTCGGTGTGATAGTCGAGGAATGCCCGGTGCTGGTAGCCGCGGGCTAGCGGGCTCTTCGGGTCGACCCCTTGATCGCGCACGTGCATCAGCAGCTTGGCGCCAGCTCCCTGTTGCAGCGGGATGCCGACGTGCAGCCCGATACCCCAGGCCATGAGCTCAGCCTGGTGCTCGGTGAGCGACTCCACGGGGACACCGCGGACCAGGGCGAAGCCGCGTCCGTCCATCAGCTCGTCGACCATGTCGCCAAGTACCGGGGCGAGCGTCGGCAGCGGGAAATCGCTCTTGCCGATGTCGGCCAGCTCGACCCCCGGCCGGTCGACCGCCGCGAGGGCCGCGGTCAGCTCAGTCACGTGCCTGGGCTGGAGCTCGATCGTCCAGTCGGACCGCTCGCGCATCTCGTCGCCGGTCCACGCGGCGGGTCCATCTAGTTCATGGACAGCGGTCATGTCCCTCCTCTCCTAATGGGCGGTGCCGATGCCAGCCAGCTCCTTGGCGAGGCGCACGTGCGGGGCGACGTCGTACATCGCGACCAGGCGCTGCTTGGTGGCCTGCTGGGCGCCCGCGTTGTGCATCTCGAAGAGCAGCTGACGCGAACCGAACGACTCGCAGGTGTAGTCCCAGGCGAGCTTGAGCAGCTGGAACCGCTCGCCCGCACGGGTGTCGGGACCCATCAGGTACCGCTGGACGTCTGAGCTGATGTCCGGGTTGTCGAGTTCGCCGCTGCCCGGCGCCATGAGGATGCCGGAGCCGCACAGTTCGCGGATGATCTGCAGCACGTCGGGATGCCGGTCGACGCCGAAGATCCGGCCGAGCGTGATCTGGGTCGGGTTGGGGATCAGCAGTCCGGTCGGCGACTCGACGGGATTCTGCTCGGCCGCGTGGATGAACGCCTTGAGCGTCTCGGCGTAGGCGTACAGGTCGCACAGCATGAGCTGGGTCGTGGGCAGCTGCTCCTTGCCGAGGTAGTCGGTGATCGCGGCGCCGATGCCAGCGAGCACCTCCGCCTTGCAGGCCATGCGGATCAGGATGTGGTAAAAGGCCCAGGAGAGTATCTGGTTCAGCAGGTCGCGGTGGCCCTCCGTGCGGTGCAGGTAGAAGACCCGCTTCTTCGGGACGAACACGTTGTCGAAGACCACCCACGCGTCCATCTCGTCGAAGCGCCAGCCGAGCGGGTGATCCGCGCGGTTGGCGCGGGCCAGCGGCTGGCGGCAGTAGACCCGGAGTCCGCGGGTAGCCATCGGCACCGCGAAGTAGACGATCTCGTCGGCGGCCAGGCCGGGACGCATCGGCGCCAGGGCCAGGTACTCGTCGGCATGCGGCGCGAGCGTCGCGACGGACTTCACGCCGCGGATGACGATGCCGTCAGCGCGCTCTTCGACGACGCGGAGGTTCTCGAATTTGTCGCGCGAGAGCCGACCGTCGCGCGGGGCGTCGGCGAAGCTGTGGGTCAGCGCGAGGTCGTTGGCACGGATGTAGCCGAAGTATTCAGCGACGTTATCGGCGAAGCCGGGGTCCTCCGCGCCGAGGATGTGACGGACGTCGTGGAGGCCGACCATGATCGCGGCCATGTACTCTGGCAGCCGCCCGGTCGTGCCGCCGGAACGCCGCATCAGGAACTCGATCATCTCGCGCCGCGCGACGAGGTCCTGAACCGACCGGGGCTCAGCGAACCCGCGGCTGACCCGTTCGCCATCGGGCAGCACCATCGTCAGGATGTCCTGGCACGAGGGGTCGTGCTGCAGGTCGTAGACCTCGGCTACCGATTGCGCGCAGGCCGCGAGGTCGGGGTGGGTGGTGACATCGTCGACTCGCTTGCCCTCGAGCCAGATCTCGCGCTCGTCCTGGAGCCCTGCCAGGTACGCCTCGCCGCGTCGAATCGCCATGGCCGCTACCTCCGTGTCTCCGGGCTTGCATGTGCATACTTGGCGCGCAGCTCAGCGAAACCAGCGACCTCGAGCTCGACCTGCGCCTTCCAGCTCTGGGGCAGATCCTGGTACGGCGGTCGCAGCGGACCCGCCTTGATCATTCCGGAAACCTCCAGCCGGTACTTCGCCACCTGGGTGTTGTACCGGGCGAAGTCGTCGGTGTGGTCGCGACGGTCCATCGCACCCGGCGGCGCGTACGGGGGCACCTGCTTGAAGTCGTCGATGACCCCCCGGACCCGCGCTGCGTCGCCGCTGTCAATCGCGGCCATCAAGGCCACCGCAGGCTCGGGCCCGAGTGCCGCCTGGGTCGACCAGATCGCGGTGACGTGCTCGGGCGCCTGCTCCCAGGCGGCGAACACGCCGCCCTCGCCCGGGATCAGGTTGATCCGGCCGTCGACCGCCTCCAGCTCGCCGAGGTAATGCGCGAAGCCGTGGGTCTCCTTGCTTGCGATGACCGTCGGGGCATCGCGCCGGACAGCCGCCCAGAATTCCGGCGGGAAGCTGAACTTGAAGAACCACGAGTTGGAGTAGACCATTACCGGCAAGTCCGGGACTGCCGCGCTGAGATCGGCGTAGAAGCGCGCCGCGTTTTCGACGGTGGGCGTCTGCCAGAGAGGCAGCCCGACCAGAGCGCCGTCGGCGCCGACGTCGCGCAGCCCGCGCATCTGCCGGATGACCTCACGGGTGCCGAGTGCCGTAGCGCCCGCGAAAACCTGGACCCGCCCCCGCGCGGTCTCGACCACGGCGGCGGCGCAGGCCAGCTTCTCCTCCCAGAGCAGCGAGTGGCCCTCCCCGGTGGTTCCGAAGAGCCCGAGCCCGGTCACGCCAGGCGAGATGAGGAACTCAGTCATCCGGGCGGTCTCGTCGAGGTCGACGCTGTCAGTGGCGTCCCAGCCGCCAGCGTCGGCCAGGCATGGCGTCGGCGGCAGCACGTACACCCCGCGCATATCGCCGACCTCAAGCACTTCGTCCCTCACGTAGCCGTTCGATAACCCACGATGGTACATCATATACCATCACAAGATCACATCATTCACGGCGGACCACCGCGGTACCGGTGCGGTGCCCGATGGCCCGTCTGGGTCACGTGATGTCCATTCGGATGTCCCATAGGATCGGCTCGTGCGGCTGTGCTGTCTCCACGTCGAGCAGCGTGAGGCAGGCGGGGCAGAAGAACTCACGGCACACGAAAGCGTCGCCGCCGACCCGGTGCGGGTCGACCCACGGCCCGGCCTGCTGCACCGGGCCTTCGCGCAGCAGGGCGTGCAGCTTGTAATTCTCGGTCGCCGGGCCCAGGTCGTGGCCGCACCGGCAGCGGACGGTGGCATCCGCCCCGCTGCCGACCACGTTGAGGTATTCGTTGAGCCTTGTCATTGCTGTCCTCCGGGCCGCTGGTCCGTATCCTCGGGCCCTCCGAGCATCAGTTCCCGGGCATGCGCGGTCGGCCGGGCCGAGTCGTGCGCCGCCCAGGGGTCGTGGACCGAGATCTCCTCGGGCAGCCACATCCGGGCGGGCCGGTCCTCGCCGGGAGGGATCTGCTCGACCTCGGCGGTGTACTCGATGACCTGGCGGTTGGGCGCGGTGAAGTAGCCGAAGACGTTGTTGCCCGGACCGTGCCGACCTGGGCCCCACACCGTCTCGAACCCGTGTGCGGTCATGTTGTCGATGCCGCGAAGGACGTGCTCGCGGCTCGGGACCTCGAAGGCGATGTGGTTAAGGGATGCGTGCGGGGCCCGGGTGATCGCGATGCTGTGGTGGTCCGACGAGCAGCGGTAGAACCGCATGTGCGGCATCTCGTCGGCGAGCCGGAATCCCAGCGCGTCGAGCAGCAGCCGGGAGAAGGCGTCGCTGCGTGCCGAGTTGAGCACGACGTGACTGAGCTTCACGGGCCGCACCACCGCATCACCGTCGATCTGGTCGACCGGCGACACCGCTGCCGACAACTCGAGGATGCGGCCGTCCGGGTCCGCGAGGCGCACCGCGTATCCGCCGCCGGGCTCGGCGAGCTCACGCGGCTGGGACAACTGCCGGACCTCGGGTTGCCCGGACAGGCGTGCCGCGGTGGCGTCGACGGCGGCAGGGTCGGCCAGGCCGAGACCAACTAGCCCGACGCTCGCCCGCGCACCCGGCGAAATGACGAGCAAGTGGTGCTCGCTTCCTGTGCCGCGCAGGTAGATGGTGCCTTCACGCCGGTCGGATATCGTCAGGCCCCACACCCGTTCGTAGAACTGCGCCAAACCCTCCGGATCCGGGGAGGTGATGCCGACCCGGCGCAGGTGCGTCACGACGGTCATCGACGCGCCCTGGTGCAGATGTCCAGCGCCGTGCGGGCGTACACCCGCGCCGCGTGCAGGAAGTCGTCGGCCTCCGCCCAGAACAGCCCGCCGCCCACCCCGGCGGCGGGACCGTAGGTGATGGCCGGGATTCCGACTTCGTTGAAGGGGTTCGTGTCTCGCCACATGCTCGACAGCGGCGGCGCGAGGTCAGGCATCGGCTTACCGAACTCGGCCTGGTGCGCCTGCCGCAGCGCGTCAAGCAGCGGCTCCGCGCCGACCGCCTCGTACCCGCGCCGGTATAGCGTGCACTCGATCTCGGTAGGAACGTCGACCTTCGCGAGCTCAGCCCTGAGTTCGGCGATGACCTGCATGGCGGTCTGGGCGGGGGTGAGCCGCACGTCGAGATACAGGAAGCACTTCTCGGCGGTGACGATCGGGATGAATGGCTGGCCGCCGCGGATCGCGCCGATGTTGACCTTCGGGATGCAAACCCCTCCGTCGAAGACGTAGGCGTGCTCGTTCTCGTAGCGGCGCGCCCAGCTCTCCATCTGGGTCACAACCGGTACTGCCCGGACGACCGCATTACCGTTCGCCCCGAGGTTGTCCGGGTGATCGATGTAGGGGGTGTACCGCGAGCTGCCGCCCAGCACGGTGATCTTGAAGAACGCCTTGCCGGCCTCCACCCAGGTCACGCCGAAGTCGGTCGCCTCGGCCACGAAGGCGAAGTCGCCCACGATGCCATGGGTGATGAGGTATCGCGTCCCGACTTCCTTCGACAGGTATGTCGGCGCGGTGAACTCGTCGACCGGCTCCTGGCCGATCTCCCCGCACACTCCGGTCACGATCAAGTCGCCCAGCAGCGAGACGCCAGCCTGCTTGATCGCCTTGGCAGCGATCAGGGTGCAGGCGAGCGGGCCTTTGTCGTTGACGAGGCCGTTGCCGGTCAGCGTGTCGCCGTTGCGCCACGCGGACGTGTAGAAGGGGTTGTCCGGGTCGTGCATCCAGCGGCGTTCCCGCGGTCCCCATGCCACGTCCATATGAGCGTTGAAGATGAGCTCCAGCCCGCTGCCCGAGCCCGGGATGCGGCCCACGACGTTCGGCCGGTCCGGCACCAGAGCGATCTGGCGCGCGTGGATGCCGTTGTCGGTCAGCCACTGCAGGATGAAGTCCGACACCGGCTTCTCCTGCCCGGATGGGCTGTCGATGTTGGCGAGGTCGAGGGCGAGCGAGATCAGTTCCTCGCGATCGATGGCGGCCAGGACCTCCGCCTCGCCGGGCGGTGACGCGTGCCGCCGCTCCGGGTCTCCGGTCGTCATGATGCAGGCTCCAGCAGCAGATTGGTCCAGCCGTCAACCCGTGCATTCTGGCCGGGGTGCAGCAGCACGGTGGTGTCCACCGCCTCGATGATCGCCGGTCCCGGCACGACGTTGCCCGGTGCGAGCGCTTCGCGGCGGTAGATCGGGGTGGGGGCGAACCCGCCGAGCTCACTGAAGTACACCGGGCGCTCATTGGTGCGGGCCGCGGCAGGGTCGGCCGCCCCCGGCGCGACGGGGCGCTGCTCCGGCTTGAGGAGCCGACCGACGCCCCGGACCAGGAACGTCCGGGCTTCGATTCCCGCCCGCTGGTACGCCGCTCCGCGACCGTAGCGCCGGTTGTAGCGCTGCCCGAAGTCCGCGAGGACCTCGTCCATGTGCGTCCTGCCCAGATCGCCGGCGGGCACCGGCACCCGCACCTCGTGGACCTGGCCGCGATACCGCAGCTCGATCTCGCGGTACAACGTGACGTCGTCGCGGCCGATCCCATTGGACTCCAGGTCGGCGAGCGTCACCTGCTCCATGCGGTTGTAGACCGCCGTCAGCCGTTCGGGGTCGAACGGCGCGATGATCGGGTCGCTGGTCTGGTTAACCTGCACCAGGTCCGAGCCCGCGATGCCGTAAGCGGAGAACACCGATGAGTGTGCCGGGACCACAATCGGTTTCGCGCCGACCTCGACGCCGTACGCGCCGACGTGGAGCGGACCGGCGCCGCCGAATGCGAACAGAGCGAACTCGCGGGGGTCATATCCCCGGCCGATGGTCTCCATCCGCACCAGGTCGGCCATCCGAGCGTCGAGGATGTCAACGATGCCCATCGCGGCCTCGACGACGGACACACCCAGTGACGTGGCGACGTGGTCGCGGATCGCGGCTTCGGCGAGACCGACGTCAAGTTGCCGGGTTCCTCCAAGAAAGTATTCGGGATCGATGCGCCCGAGCATGACGTTGGCATCGGTCACGGTGGGGCGCTCGCCGCCCGTCCCGTAGCAGGCGGGTCCGGGGTCGGCGCCGGCGCTCTGCGGACCTACCTTCAGGTGGCCCGTGCCCGGCTCGATCCAGGCGATGCTGCCGCCACCTGCGCCGATCGAGGCTACGTCGATGACCGGCAGCACCGTGTGGTACTTGTCGAACACCGGGGCTCCGGTGATCACGGGCGCGCCGTCGACCACCAGCCCGACGTCGAAGCTCGTGCCCCCGACGTCCGTTGTGACGACGTTCGCCGACCCGATCAGCTCGCCCAGCGCTGCCGCTCCGAGCACGCCTCCGGCCGGGCCCGACGAGAGCAGCGAGACGGCGTGGCCCTTGGCGTCGGTCGCCGAGGTGACGCCGCCGACCGACTGCATGAACACCGGGTCATGCAGTAGACCGGCGGCGGACAGCTTGTCCTGCAGAGCGGAGATGTAAGTATCGGTGTCGCGGCTCAGGTAGGCGTTGAGCACCGTGCTCGCGCCCCGCTCGTACTCCTTGATCACCGGAGCCACCTCATGCGACGAGCTGACGAACAGCTCGGGGTGCTCGGTGGTGATCATCTTGTGAACCGCCTGCTCATGCTCGGGCAGCAGAAAGCTCCACAGGAAGCAGATTGCGATCGCTTCGACCCCCGCGGCAACGAGCGCGTCGACGGCGCGCCGGGCCTCGTCGAGATCGAGGGGTACGATAACCGCCCCCTTGTAGTCAACCCGTTCCGTGACTCCCTTGATCAGCGGCCGCGGCACGACCGGGTTGGCCTTCTCCAGCCGGGCGAGGTTGGTCAGCTCCGATGCGGCGAGGCCGGCCGCCTTCTGGATCGTGCGGCCGATTATGAGCGCGTCCTCGTGACCTTTCGTGGTGATCAAGCCGACCCTGGGCCCCGACCGGGTCAGCAGCGCGTTGGTCGCGACCGTCGTACCGTGCGCAAACAGGCCGGTGTCGGCAAGCAGGGCCTCCATACCGAGTCCCATCGCTTCCGCCGCACGAGTGACCGCCGCGAGAACTCCCACCGAGAAGTCGGCCGGCGTCGAGGGCGACTTCGCCGTGGTCACCTTCCCGTCGCTGTCGACGACGACACAGTCGGTAAACGTGCCCCCGCTGTCCACTGCGATGACGTTGGTCATGTCATACCTGCCCCAGCGGCGTGCGGTGTGGGGTCCGGCGGCGACGATGTCGCCCGGCGCTCCTCCCGGATCTCGCGGCGGCGTGCCTCGGTCGCCGATTCGTCGACGCGCCCCGCGTCGTCGACGATCACGCCGTAACGCTCGGCCGCGTGCCCAAGCGTCACCACCCCGCTGATCACGTCTGCAAGCACCCGCCCGGGATCCCGGTCGAGCGGGTCGAGGTAGCCGCCGCCGCCCATCGCGACGCAGCGGTACACGTCGGCCGCCGACTGCGAGGTCTTGACGATGCTCTCCGGGTACACCTCGAGGTCGCCGTCGATCTCGTCGAGCTCGGACGGCACGTACCCGCGCCCCAACATCTGCCGGACGTTGGTGTTGCGCTTGATCACGAACTGGTTGGTGCACGAGGGATAGCCGCCGGCGATCCCGGTCGATCCGGGCTGCAGCGTGCCGATCGCATGCATGATCTTGGTCGGGATGACGTCCACGTCGTGGCAGATGTACATCATGCTGAGCGTGTTGCCGCCCCGGAACCGCCCGGCGCCGCCGGTGTCCGGCTGAATCCGCCGATAGAGATAGAGCAGCGGGTAACTGTACTCGTAGTCCTCGACGTTGGCGATGATCGACGAGGGGGAGTCGAGGAAGCCGCCGGCGTCGAGCCCGTCGGCACCGGCTCTCGCGCCCGATCCGCCCGCCATCGCATCGAGGATCGCGGCGCCGAAGAACTCCCCCCGCTGGTCCACGCCGAAGACGTCCTCCACGTAGAGCCCGCCCATCCAGGTCGCCATGAACTGCTCGCGGTGGGGTTCGCTCGCCGCCAGCATCTTGGCCAGGCAGACGCTGGAGCTGATCGTCGCCATGAAGCTGCCGGTGGTGGTCGCCTTCGACACTCCGGCCGGCCAGGCCGCGTGGACGACTGAGCCTTCGCGGGTGATGACCTCCACGGCGGTCTGCAGACCGGCGGGTGACCATGGCATGTCATAACACAGGTAGGGCAGGACCGCGGCGATCGTGGCCCCCACGCAGGCCGGCAGGGTGCAGTTCACCACGGCCGGCGCCTGGTCGGCGGACTTGCTGAAGTCGAAGATCAGCCGGTCGTCGCGCTTCGTCATGGACACGACGACCGGATAGATCGTGTCGTACTCGATGTACCCGCGGTGGCTCCAGGTGCCGTTCGGCAGCTCACGCAGCCGCGCCCGGAAGCGGGATGCGGTCGCCGCGTTGATGCCTTCGATTGCCGCGAGAACCGTTGACCGCCCGTACCGCCCGACGAGCTCCTGCACTCGTTCCACCGCCACGTTGCAGCCGGCGATCATCGCCTTCAGGTCGAGACCGACCAGGTTGGGCAGCCGGGTGCGCCGCAGGTAGCCGCGCTCGACGTCCTCGCGGAGCTCGCCTGCCTCGACGATCTTCACCGGCGGGAAGATCGGCTGCTCGCCCCACACCGAGGTCGCGCCGACCTGCACCTGGCCCTCGACTGGTCCGCCGAGATCGATCTGGTGCACGGTGGAACCGGTCCAGGCGACGAGGTCGCCGTCGGCGAAGATCGGCGCGACCACGACGACGTCCATCTGGTGGCACGCCCCGACGTACGGGTCGTTGGACAAGAAGATGTCGCCCGGCCGGATGCCCGGGACGCCGTGGTACTCCTCCTTGATCCACTTGACCGTCGCACTCAGCGCGAGCGCGTGGATCGTGATGTACACGCCGATCGCGAAGCAGTCGCCATTCGCGTCCATCAGCCCGACGTTCATGTCGTAGGCTTCGTTCGCGACCGGCGATCCGGAGACGAGCCGCATCGTCGTCGCGGCCTCGTCGTTGATCGCCGACAGCCGTGAGCTGAGGATCTCGAAGCTGATCGGGTCCAGCGCGGTCGCCGTGTCAGGCATTCGCCCTCAGCTCGCGCAGTGCCTCGTCGACGGTCAGGATGTCGGCGAATTCCTGAACCAGGACGTTCAGCGAGGCCTGGTGCTCCTCGTCAGTGAGCGACGCGGTCGCGTCACCGAGGACGGTCATATGGAAGTCGATCATCATCCCGTCGCGCGCGGTTGACTCGACGCAGATGTTGGTCTTGGTGCCGGCCAGGATGATGTTGTCGCGCCGTTGGCTGCGCAGCAGCCGCTCGAGGCTCGACGAGCCGGGGATGAAGCACGAGTAGCGGTTCTTGATAACGATGTAGTCGCTGTCCTGAATATCCATTTCCGGGTAGAATTGCGAGCCGGGCGCGTCGTCCGACAGCGCGAGCGCTGCGGCCTCCCGGCGCTCCGGACGGACGTAGTAGTCGAAGAACGGCCGCCAGTCGGCGCCGCCCTTCGGGTGGTGGGAGCGGATCCAGATCACCGGGATCCCGAGCTCACGGCACCCCCGGGCCATCCGGTTGATGACCGGAACGATGTTGCGCGACTCCGCGACCTCGATCGGCCCGCCCGGCGCGACGAAGGCTTTCTGCATGTCGATGGCGACGAATGCCGTCCGCTCGGGGACCATGTCCCGGTAGAGCCGCACGTCACCGCGGATCTTGATCAGCCGGTCCTTGATGTGCTCCGACACTGTCACTGGATGCGGCACTGCCGTACCCCTCCCGGATGCCTGAATTGGTTCTGGTGTTTGTTATATCATTCTTCCGCCGGCAGCAACGAGTGCTGAGCGCATCACCTTGCCCATGTGGTTGCGCGGCAGGGCCGCTACGACGCGGTACTCCTTCGGCCGCTTGTAAGCAGCCAGGACCCCCGCCACCGACGCCTGCAGCGCCCCGGGCTCGAGCACCGCTCCGGGTGCCGGCACGACGAACGCGGTCACCTGCTCACCCCAGCGC
>WNFM01312675.1_pt1 | contig 14068 bp, 12 predicted proteins | sample 5400271 | NCBI WGS metagenome assembly WNFM01 (sample SAMN13153352, study PRJNA577476) | soil metagenome | isolation source: 60 cm saprolite on Douglas fir-dominated hillslope | place: USA:California | collected 2013-09-17 | reverse complement strand
AGCAACCACCCCCGTACACCAGCGACACCGCGAGGGCCGAGAACGCGAACGTGAAGGCGCTGGTGGAGAAGATCCTCTGGCGCGAGCAGAAGGGCCGCAACCTGCCATAAGACGTGCCGTGCAGGGGGTCGGCCAGGTCATCCGTGATGGTGGTGCGGTGCTTGGGGCGTCAGCTTCGGCGTTTGCCAATCGCGAACCCGGAGGTCAGCGCGACGGTGCGCAGTTGATCGGCCGTGGATTTGGTCGAAGCTACACAAGGATCGGCTACCCCATATATCACTTCTGTGGCTGTGAACTTACGGGGTCAAGCTCTCCATTGCAGAACTGTGCTTTCCCATAGCCGACTGACCAGTCTTCACTTTCGTTCTCGGTGATCCAGACAACCAGGTCAGCCGGGTCCAGACCGCAGTCGCGCTTCAGGTTCTGGACTAGCAACGCGTAGAGCTTCTCCTTCTGGGATGGTGTTCTCTTTCCCCGCCGGTTGATCATATGGATGACCACTCTGTTTTCGGAGCGCTTGATACCCAGTCCGTGGTCCTGGATGATCATTTCGTCGGGGGAATGTTCAGTGACTAGCTGGTAGAAGTCGTCAAGCGCAGGTTGATGCGACGGCTCCTGGCCTGAGGCAGCAAAGATGTCTTCTGTCGACGGGCAAAGCCCTGTGAACTGATGGGCTAATGCTCGATTCCCCTACGCATAGCAAAGATGCCCAGACTCACAGCAGCCAGTGCAGAGAAGCCCAGCACCGCGACGTCACGCCCAAGCTGGTCAGACGAGCTATAGAAAATTGCCATCGGCAGCGCGTGGTTGCCGTAGGTCAGGGGTACAAAGGCGGCGATATTTTGCAGCCATATGGGCTCAAAAGCAAGCACGGTTATGCCCCCGGACAGAAAGAACAGGTACAGCGCCGTGAGCGCCGAGGTGACGATAACCGCCTGTATACGCTGGACCAGGGCTCCAAAGGCAACTCCAAGCCCCGAGCTGAACAGAGACACCAGCGCAATAATGAGCAGCGTACTGAGCCAGTACCCTCCTTCGGGCCGCAGCCACCCCAAAACGTAGCCCAGGCCAAGCACGAGCAACCCCAGCGCAAAGGAGATCGTAAAGCCTGCCAGCACCTTGCCTATGATAATCGCTGCGCGCGCCGTTGGCGATAGCAGCAACTCCTTGACGGTCTTCGTCTCCCACTCGCGAGCAGCGGCAAGACTACTGGAGACGATGCCGCTGATGGTGAGCAACAGGATAATAGTGGGCAACACATCGTACTCAAACAACTCCACGTCGTGGGCGCGTAGATCATGTTCCCGAAGGGTTACTTTTATAGGACTGGCGCTGCCCTGAGCTTGGTAAAACTGGGTGATGGCATCGGGCACGGAGCGGCGTATGTCGTTGGTGAAGTCGAGATTCAAGTTGTTGACGGTCACATCAACCGCTGCGGCCTCGTGAGCATCGACACGCCGGGTGAAGTCCGCTGGAATGGTAATCACGGCCACCACGTCCAGGTTCTTGAGCAGCAGCTGTGCCTGCTGCGGACTCGCATCCGTAATGCGAAACACGTCGGCCTGGTGAAAAATCTGCTGCATCTGTATGCCTTTCGAACCGTGATCGAGCGTGACCAGTGCCACGGGACTCCTGCCAACTGCCACCGCACCTAACGCTTCAATCAGCAAAAACGCCAGTGGGGGGAGAACAGTCACGGCTGCACTGGCCGGCTGGCGCAGCCAGACGCCCAGGTCTTTTCTGAGGATAGCCCAGATAGAGCGAATAAAGCTGATCATACTGTTCATGTGCTCCTCCTTGCTCATAAGCTACTGTGCAACCGTACTGCGCCGCAATACAATCGTCGCCAGGGCGATCACACCCAGCGCGTAGCCGCAGAGGATCAAAACATTCACGCCTGTACCAAGGGTGTTAAGTGTGAAGTTATGAAAGGCGTGCTGCTGTAACACAATTGCATAGTACACGGGAAAGATTCTGGCAAGGAACTGAATGGTCGGCGTAGAAAAGGAAATCGGCCCAAATGCACCGCTCAAAAAGAAGAGCGGGACAAACGATCCCAGAGCAAGCGCAACGACCGCCTGGCGCTGCTTCAGCAGGGTGCCGAGCAACGTTCCCAGGGCGATGAAAATGGCGAGGGTCAGCAGCGTGTAGCCAAGCACCTCATCCCAGTGAACTGGCCAGACCCCGATGACCAGGATCAGCACGGCGAGCACAAGCGCAACCGAGGCCAGGCTCACCAGGAACGCTCCCAGCATCTTCCCGACAAGCATGGCCCAACGAGGAGCGGGAGAAAGCAAAAGTTCCTTCACCGTCTCCTTTTCCCACTCACGTGCCGATCCTGTGCCTGCCGGCAAGACTGCACCTAGCATAAGTGCGGCCACCAGGATCGAGACGGCCAGGTAGGGAAGGTAGTCGGTGTCCTGCGGGTAAAAGTCGTGTTCTTCAGGCGTCACGGTCACCAGGTGAGGAAGTGCCCTGGCATAGAAGCTCGTAATGGATAGCGGCACGGCCCGGCGAATGTCATTGGTGAAATCAGTATTGAGATTATTCACTTCAACGTCAACCCGGACGGGCTGGCTCTGCCGGATGCGCATATCAAAATCAGGCGGGATCGTCACTACTGCCACGATTCTCCCGGTCTCAATCAAATCCTGGGCCAGGGCCTCGGTAGCCTTTTGTAAGCGAAATGAATGGGCATGACTCATCGCGACATAGAACTGCTGCGCATAGGGGCCTGTATCCTGCAGGACGACTGCCGTGGGAGCCTGGCTGCCCGCTAACACAAACAGGCTCATCAGGATGAGCACGTTCACAGGGACGAACACGCCGATAATCGTAAACGCCCGCTCGGTCAAGGCGCTTTTCATGTCCTTTTTCGCACAGGCCCAGACGACGCGCAGGTTGTAGCTCAGTTCCTGTAGCATAGCTCCCTCCTAATCTCGTAGCGCTGTGCCCGTCAGGCGCAGAAAGACCTCGTCAAGGTTCGGTTCGCGTACGGCTATACTGTGTATCTCCCCCTGGTGGGAGATAACATTGATGATCTGCGGCACCACATTGCTGTTATCCTGCGTGGTGATGGTCAAGCGACTGCCATCCTGGACGACATCTTTGACACCTGCAAGAGCACGCAACTGGGCCACCGCATCGGAGGGCTGCACGGTCTCCAGTTCAACGACGCTCCCTCCATAGGTCTGCTTAAGGTGCTCAGGCGTATCTACTGCGATAAGTTTGCCATGGTCAATAATCGCCAGGCGATCACAGAGAGCCTGCGCCTCTTCCAGGTAGTTGGTGGTGATTAAGACGGTCTTGCCCTGCTCTCTCAGCGAGATGATGTAATCCCAGATGGCGCGACGAGATTGCACATCTACGCCCAGGGTGGGCTCATCGAGGTAAATCAGTTGCGGATCGTGCAGCAGAGCACGCCCAAGCGCCAGGCGGCGCTTCATGCCACCGGAAAAGGTGCCCACTCGTGAATCCTTGCGGTCCAGCAGTTGCACCAGCTCCAACATCCTGATGATGCGCTCCTTCTTTTCCCTGCGTGGAACCCCAAAGAGATCTGCATGAAAATCCAGGTTGGTCCAGGCGGAGAGTTCCTCATAGAGAGCCGTTTCCTGCGGTACCGAGCCGAGTATCTGCCGTATGCGACGGGCATCACGGCGGACGTTGTAGCCCATCACCGATACCTCGCCGACTGTGGGCACACTCAGCCCGCTCACCATGTTGATGGTCGTCGTTTTTCCCGACCCGTTCGGCCCCAGCAGGCCAAAGATCTCCCCCTGCTGCACGGTCAGCGTGAGGTGGTCGACGGCGCGAAATTTCCCGAAGTCCTTGCATAGCTCGACCATCTCGATGGCCGGAACTGATGCATCGCCAGGTCGTCCGGCCATGGTTGCCCCCGGCGTAACATCTTTACTCATCCTGTGGGCCTCCTTTTATTTCTCCTCTATGTTTGCACTTTTGTAAGGGGAGATGGTAGGAGGGGACACCATGTGGTATCAAGAAGGTGACAATAAACCCTTGAGACCACGGAGGTGACCCATGCCTGTCCCCATTATATGTCTGGATGAAATGTTGCACCACTTTGCCCAACGGTTCCGTGAACACTTGAGTAAGCCTCAATACCAGCACTTCGTGACCGTGCTGCTGGGGCTGATGCTGTGTGAAAGCACGCGAACGCTCTCGGGACTGGTGCGCCGGATTGCCAATGGACCAAGTTTGGCAGGACTGAGCCGTTTTCTGTCGGAAGCCCCGTGGGAAACAGCAGCGCTGGTAGAATGTTGGCTGAGACACTTTCATGAGATGATGCAACCCCAGGTCGCAGCAGAACAGCAACGACAACGCCAGGGGCAAGCAAAGCATCGAGGTCGTCCCAAACAACCCGTCGTGACAGGGTATTTGATTGGGGATGACTCGACGATGCACAAGCCCAAAGGCAGGAAGATGGAAGGACTGGGGTTGCATCATTCGACCACCCAGAACAAGCGCCTGCCTGGTCATAGCCTGGTCCAGAGTCTGTATGTACTGTTGGGACGACGCTGTCCCCTGGCTCCGCAGCTGTATCGACAGCAAGCGATCTGCAAAGCGGAAGACGTTCCGTTCAGCAGCAAGATCGAACTGATGGAGGCAACCATCCGCACCTTTGAGCCGGTCGCAGGAACGGTGACCCATGTCTTGCTCGATACCTGGTACAGCGCCAAGGTCCTCTGGCGAGCCGCACGCGAGCGGGACTTTCTCATCACCACTGGACTCAAGAGTAACCGCTGGCTGCGGGTCGAAGACCCGACCGCACCCCAAGGCTGGCGCTGGCAGCAGCTTTCGGACTATAGCGCGCATTTGAGTGCCAGTGACTATCGCCGGATCAAATGGCCGAAGGGGGACGATGAGGTCTACGTGCATGTGGTGACCACGCGTGTGCGCAAACTCTATTGTTGCCAGGTGGTGATCGTGCGCCAGTCGTTGGAGGCCCCGCTCTCGCAGGCACGGTACTGGGCTTCCAGTGATCTGGAAGCTGATCCAGCCACGCTGCTCGTCCATATCGCGGCGCGGTGGGATATTGAGGTCCTCTTTGGCGATGGCAAGGAAGAACTGGACTTGGACCAGTATCAGTTGATGAGTGCAACGGCCATTGTACGCTTCTGGACGCTGGCGAGGCTTTCCTATGTCTTCCTGGAGGAAGAGAGCCACCGCTTGCAAGAGCAGTGGCAACGCCATGTCAGCATTGGACAGGCCCGGCAGGAAATCCAGCGTCGCCATCGTCGTCATGTGCTCGATTGGCTTCATGAGCAATTCCAATCCGGCATTGAGGTTGACTCTTTATACGAACTTTTCTCAGCTTGAACTGACTGAACCTAAAAGTGCAAAGATAGAGATTTCTCATTTGTGGTACAGAAAATCGCCGGGCAATAAACCGAAGCGATCTCCCATGCCAGGCCCTACTGCGGTAAGGTTGGCGATGATACGTTGAAGTTTCTTCACCATTGTACCCTCAAAAATTCGGGCGTGCCGCATTTTTGGGAGAGCTTTGTGAGTAAATAGTGTAAATGTGCAGATTCGATGGATCGTTTCCCTCTTGGTGGGCAACCGCGGCGGGCAGGTCGAGCTGGCCGCGCGATCGCGCACGTCCTCGGGGAGGTGCACGGGACGGCAAGCCGAGGTGCGTGAGGATCTTCCGTGCCGTGCGCTCGTCGTAGACGACCGCGAGCGGGCGCATCGCTCCCTCGCACCTCGGGCATACCAGCACGTCGGCGGCAAACACTCGCTCCAGCAGCTTCGCCCAGTCGAGGCGTCGCGCCCGGCTCGCGTCGTTCGGCCCGCCGTTTGACTCCTCGTCTCGGATGGGCGTCGGCGGGAGCGATGGGAGCTGATCGACAGGCACACGCCGCCCGTTCCTAGTGCGCCTTCATGTGCACTGGTTGAAGTCGAGCTTGCCGTGGAAGTACGCGACGACTATGCAGTCGCCGCCCTCTTCGCACTTGTCATCATGGACCTGTCTCGCAGGTTGCGACCACACGGATCCCGGCCCGCCTGTCTGCGGTGCTGCTCCCTTGAAAGTATGCGTGTGCTTACCCTGGATCACGACGGCATGATACGCCGCGGTGTGCCAGTGCCAACCCACGTCCGTGCCCGCAGGAAACTTGAGCAGGATCATCGAGGCGCCCCTGTTTGGATTCCCCCACACCACGAACATCTGCACTCCATCGGGCTTCTTGGGATCGACGGGCTTCCACGCAATGGCGTCGCTCGTCGTGAAGGTACCTTGGGTCGCTCCGGCCTGTGTGCCCGCCGCCGGAGTCGCGCCCGTGCCTCGATCTTGCGCGAAAGATTGCGTTGCTTTCATAACGGCTCCTTTTTTAATTCTTCTCTTCTCAAACATGTGCAAGGGTTGGCTTTTGACGTTGTGCCTGCTCATAGCGCCCCTTCCCCGGCCAGACAAACAAGCCTGGCAAGCGGCGTTGCACCAGCATGGCTGTCACGACAAAGCGCAACGCGCCCTCACGAGCGAGCGAACCCAACCAGCCTGTGATGTAGGGCGGCCGGGGTTGATCCTCAGGAGTCAGCAGGAAGAAGATCCCATGGTGGCGCCCCAGGGCAATGGCCTGCGCCAGGTAGGCGAAGCTGAGTGGTTTGGGCTTCTTGCCCGTGAGAATCGCGCTCAGGCAATCTGCTCCATGAGCGCCCATGATCCCTGCCGTAAAAGCGCTCATGCGCACGTGCTGCACGCCCGGTTCCTCGACTGGCGAGGCCGCGTCCCCAATCGCGTAGATCTCTGGGTGCGAGACCGAGCGCAGAAAGGGATCGACCAGAATCTGGTCGCGCTCATTGACTGCGAGGCCAGCGAGCCGAGCTTGTGGCTGGACCACAAAGCCCGCTGTCCAGATACACAGGTCGCAGGCCAGTTCGCGATCCTGCTCCAGAACCACGCTATGGGCATGCACGGCGCTCACCTTGCTGTGTTCGACGATCTGGACGCCCAGGCTCACCAGTCTGCGCCGGATCGCCTCGGCCACGCTCTTGTCCCAGGAGAGCCCAAGCGGCCCATGTGTCACGAGACTGACCTTGATCTGAGGATAGACGCTGGCCACCTGCGCTGCGGTTTCGATGCCGGTGGCTCCCCCGCCACAGACCACCACCTGGCCGGACCTTTCCTCCAAGGCCGGGAGCCGGTCGCGCAAGGCGGCGGCTGAGAGAGGGCCGCTTGCCGAGAGGCTGTAGGCGTAGTCCGCCACTCCAGCCACGCTGTGGCGATCCGTCATACTTCCCAGCGCATAGACCAGGTAGTCGTACTCCAACTCGTGCGGCTGCTGTTGCTGATCCAGGACCGTGACGCTCCGCTTGCTGGGATGAAGGCTGATGACGCGCGCCTGGAGAAACTGGACGCGGCTCGCGCGCAGGATCTTTGGAAGCGAGCGCTGCGAGACGTGCTGATTGGTGGCAAACTCATGGAGCCTGGGGCGTACCATGAAGGTGTCCGACTCGTCAACCAGGGTGATCTGGACAGAGGAGTTTTTCACTTTGCCGGCGAGGCGCAGGGTAAAGAGTAAGCCTGCGATCCCCGCGCCAAGAACTAGAATGCGTGTGGACGGATGTGTCATGACCGTCCTCCTTTCTCGTGGCTGTACATATGCTCGTCTCCGGAGAGACGCTGTAGTGATGACCACCATATGTGATCATCATAATGCCCACGGGAGGCGCAACGAGCTGTCCCTTGGGCGGAAGCGGCCTTCACCGGCCCGTTCCATGCTCTCGCTTGTTTCTGAGACGGGCGAGATCGAGCGGTGTGAGAGCCGTTGCTCAGGTCACAGCCCAGCTCACGCCCCTCGCCCTCCCACGGGATGCGCAACGAGCTGCACTTTGAGCTCAAATGACTCCATTGACGGTTTTTTCCGTCTCTTCCCACCCGTCATCGCCTTCACCTTTGCCAGGTGAAGAGTAGGTCAGTTGGCGGGTCAGCCAGCACCTCCTGCACGTCCCAGCCCAGCAGGCCCTGCACCTGCTCGCGCAGGAAGTCGGCAAACGGAGACTGGGAACTCGCCAGCGCCTCACGGGTCTGCTGCGGCTCCTGCATCTGCACGCTGACCAGCAGGAGTTCGCTGTGGAGCAGTTGCAGCAGTCGGACCTGCACCTGGGTGATCCCCGCTTGCTGGCAGACAGCGGCAAACTGCTCCGGGCATAATTCCGCCACGTCCTGACAAAGTCGTCGCCAGCGCTCCTCGGTTCCCCGTCGCGGGAGGTAGGCGATCTGTAACTGCGCCATCAAAGAACTCCTTTCATCCTCTCCTTTATTTAAAAGATAAGGAGGAGCCGTAACGGAAGCGTAATGGAAGCGTAATGGAACCATCGTGAACGGTTGGAGCCTGCGCAGCAGAGCATTTGGCTCCTGGCAGAACAGGTATGTGAAGCAATGCTCGTCTGTTGACCACTACCATCCAGCATGGTAATCTTTCTTGAGAGAGAGAGAGGGGTCAATCCAGCGTAAACGGAGGGCATGCCATGGGTCTATTACGCCTGGCCGTGTTCGGCCCGCCAGAAGTGTTCCATGACGAGCGCCGCCTGAGCTTTGCCTTGCGCAAGGCCGAAGCCTTGCTGCTCTACCTGGCGGTCGAAGGAGGCATGCACTCCCGCGGTCAACTGGCCGCCTTGCTCTGGCCCGACAGCGAGTCCTCCACTGCGCGCAATGCCTTGCGCAACGCCCTGGCCCTCCTGCGCCGCCTGCTGGCCGACGCCTCGGCGGCCGGACACAGCCACCTGCTCCTGGAGCCGGAGCTGCTGGGCCTGAACCCGCAGGCGCCGTTGGAACGGGACCTCGACGTGGTGCAGCGCGCCTGGAAAGCGTCCCAGGGGCTCGCTGCGGCCCCCTCTGAGGAGCAGCGCGCCGCCCTGATCACCATGGTTCAGCACGCCCTCTCGCTGGTGCGTGGCCCCTTCCTCGAGGGCTTCTGGTTGCGCGAGGAAACCGGCTTTGACGAGTGGCATGAGCAGCAGCAGCAGCAGTGGCAGGTGCGCGTGCATCTCCTCCTGGAGCGGCTATCCGCCTGGCAAGAGGAAGGCTTCGAGCTGGAACCGGCCAAAGCCACGCTCACGCGCTGGCTGTCGCTGGATCCGCTCGCGGAGGAGGCCTCCCGGCGTCTCATGCGCGTCCACCTGGCGCAAGGCGACCCGACCGCCGCGGGCCGGGTCTACGCCACCCTGCGCGCACGGCTGGCCGAGGAGTTGCGCGTCAAGCCGTCCGCGGAGACCGTGGCCCTGGCCGAGCGTATTCGGGCTACCCAGGCGCGCAGGGTCGCTGCTCCAGCCCATCCTTCCCCCACGGTGGGGAGTCAACTACCAGGCGAGTTGGTTGCACCCCTCGTGGGACGAACCGCGGCCTTCCGCCAGCTCGTGGGCCGCTACCAGCGGGCCCAGCAGGGACAGCCGCAGGCGGTGCTGCTGGTGGGGGAGGCCGGCATCGGCAAAACGCGGCTGGCCAGCGAGTTTGTGGCCTGGGCGGCTGCCCGGGGGGCCGAGGTGCTCCGTGGGCACGCCTTCGAGCTGGGAGGACGCCTGCCCTATCAACCGCTGGTCGAGGCGCTGCGCGAGCGGCTGGAAGCCGAAAACGCGCCGGAGGACCTGCTGGAGGATCTGTGGCTGGCGGAATTGTCCCGCCTGCTGCCCGAGCTGCGCCTGCGCTATCCCGATCTGCCGGCGCCCACGCAGGATGAGCTCTCGGGCAAGCTGCGGCTGTTTGAAGCGGTGGAGCGCCTGCTGTCAGCCCTGGCCCAGCGTGCTCCCGTGGTGCTGCTGCTCGATGATCTGCACTGGATCGATGGCGCCTCCCTTGACCTGCTGCGGTACCTGGGCCACGCCTGGAAGGGCCAGGGCAGCCGGGTGCTGTTGCTGGGCACCGTGCGCGGGGAAGGACTGGAGTTGAACCCAGAGCTTGCCGCTCAGCTCCTCGACCTGGGACGCGACCTGCCGCTCACCCGGCTTCCCTTGCCGCCCCTCGGCCAGACCGAGACCTTTGAGCTGCTTGAGGCCCTTGCAGGGGAGCACCACCACGACACGGCACGGCCCTCCACGCAAGAGAACGGGCCTGCGCCTGAACGGAAGACAGCGCTGGTTGCCCTGGGCGACTTTCTGTTCGCGCAGACCAGGGGGCAGCCGTTGTACCTGCTCGAGACGCTCAAGCTGTTACGCGAGCGGCACTGGCTGCTGCCCCGCCTGACGGCCGAGGGAGTCTTCCGGCTCGCTCCGGCGGAGGAGCTGGTGGCGGCCCTGGCACGGCAGGAGTCCAGGCGCGAGCTGTTACCCCCCTCGGTGCGCGCGCTGATCCAGACGCGGCTGGCCAGGATGTCAGCGCCAGCGCGCCAACTGATGATGGCCAGTGCTGTGCTCAGCCCCCCGGCGAGCGCCAAGCTGCTGTGGCAGCTGGCCGAGTTACGAGTGCCGGAAGGGGTGGAGGCCCTGGAGGAAGCCGTCAAGAGTGGCATCCTGCGGGAAGAGGAGGCAAGAGGACCAGGGGCAGGTCGGCCGGCCAGCTATCGCTTCAGCCATGACCTGGTGCGCGACGTGGTCTACACCGAGCTGGGGGCGGCGCGCCGGCTCGTCTTGCATCAGCGCGCCCTGGCGTTGCTTGAGGTCGAAGGCGCACGGGCCGCCGAACTGGCCTCTCATGCACTGATGGCCGGAGAGGCCGAGAGCGCGTATCGCTATAGTCTGCAGGCCGGGGATGAGGCGCTGACGGTCTTTGCTGTCGAGGAGGCCATTGAGGACTACGAACAGGCGCGTGCCTTGCTCCAGGCGCAAAGAACGCTGCAGCGCGTGCTTTCGGCCGCCGAGGTCGAGCACCTCTACGTCAACCTGGGGCGAGCCTATGCCTTCCAGAACGCCTGGCAGCAGGCCCAGCAGGCCCTTGAAGAGCTGCTGGCCTATGGGCAGCAGCTCCAGCTGCCCAGCCTGGTCAGCATAACCTACAACCGCCTGGCGGCCCTAGCGGTGCACCAGTTGAAGGACAAACCAACGGTGCAAGCGCTGCTGGACGAAGCCTGGCAGATGGCCGAGACGAGTCACGATCAGAAGGCGCTGGCGGAAACGGCGTTTAACCGGGCCCAGATCATAGGCATGGTGTGGGAGGATCCAACGAGCGCCTTACCGCATGGAGCGCAGGCGCTGGAGTTGGCACGCGCTAGAGGGGACCAGGAACTGGAAGCCAGGAGTCTCGCCTTATTTGGAGTGTTCCATCTGCTCAGGGGAGACTGTGAGGAGGCCATGCACGATGCACAAGCGTCCCTGGCGCTGTATGCCTCCTTGGGCACCGAGCCGCTCGCTTCGCGGAAGCTTTCACTTGACCACTTTATGAGTGGTCCTCCGCTCACCCAACCCTTGACGCATCGCGCGTCAGAAGCCTTGTGCTGGTCGCTGCTGGCTTTGGCGCAAGTGCATGCTGGGCAGGTACACAACAGCCTTCACAGTGGCCGCAGGGCGCTCGCGCTCTCCAAAGAGAGCAAGCACGTCTGGGTCCAAATCACCAGTATGGTCGACCTCACGCAGGGATTGCTGGACGTGGGGGCGTATGAAGAGGCGCTCGGGCTCCTGCAAGACGCCATGGCGCTGGCGCGGACCCTTCCGCCGACGCTCACCTTGCAGCGCTTTCTCTTTGGATTGGGGAAGACCTATCACGCCTTGCAGCAGTGGGACGAGGCGCGCAGCACCCTCGCAGAGGCAGCAGCCATGGCCTCGACGTTAGACCTCCGACGATTGTACGTGCCCACCCTCTCACTGCTGTGTATGAACTATGCCCAGGCTGGGGAGTGGGAAGCAGCCTCCCGCTATGCCGTGCAGGCCAGCGCCCTACGCAAGCACGCTGATGCGGCATTGATCCCGCTGGATTTCTCCCCTCAGTATGAAACGGAAGCCTTACTGCGTGGGGGAGATGAACGCCAGGCGAGAGAAGCCGTGCAACGACTGGGGGAACGCGTGGGAACCAATCGGCGCTTCCGCCTGCCCTACCTGCAGGCGGAGGCGAGGCTTTCAGCGTGGGAGGGGCAGAGCGAACAGGCCATCGGCCACTTGCGCGAGGCAGCAGGGCTGGCAGCAGACCTCGGCTTGCCAGGAGAGTGCTGGCAGATCCAGGCGGCGTTGGGGAGGTTGTATGAGGCAGCGGGTGATCCTGCGCAAGCGTGCACTGCCTTTGGTGAAGCAGCGAGGATTATCCAGGGGCTGGCAGAGGGCATCAAGGATGAGACACTGCGTTCGCGCTTTCTGGCTGGGTCCCAGATTCACCAGGTGGTGCAGCAAGCCCAAAGCGAGGTCTCCCCGGTCCCGCAAGACCACACGGAGCAGCAGGAGCGTTGAGGAGCCTGGTGCGGCAGACGGAGGAGTCATGGGAGGCCTCGGGAGCCTGCAGGCCTCTAAGTGCTTTTTTAGCGAAAGGATCCAACAGCATTTCTCAAGTAGCGTGTAGAGCGCATTCAGAGAGGATCAGCACAAGTGACAAGTTGAGGGAATAAGACGTTTTCCGACATCTCTCAACTGGCTTCGAGAGCATATTCATAGCCGTGTTGGATCCTACCGTCAAAAAGACACTCACAGGCCGAACGGATCTCGCCCGTGAGGCTTCGCCTTGGCTGGTGCAAAAAGCGACATGCTCACCACTCGCATTTACACTTGGCCAGCACAACAATCCGCCTCTGGAGCGGTTTTTCAGGCGCTCAATGGTTGTGCTGCTCACTCTTCGCGGCTCCGTGCTCACTTGTCGCCTCAAAACCTGCTCACTCTACACGCTTATTACCACCCGCTTGAGACCTTGGTAATTGACCTGAATGTTCGACGGAATTCACTTCAATGCTCGAATTTTGCTGCCGATTACCCGAAAGTCTGGGTCTTCCGCTCATTAAGTGTGCCTGCTTGCTTAGAGATTGAAGGTAAGGCCCTTCCGCGCAAATGATGCTACTGCTTGATACTTCTCTGCCACCGGTTCGTTTTCACAGGAGAGAATGTCTTGGCTGACCAAAACGAGAAACGAGAAATGGTATCTTCATATCCTCTAGTCCTGCTTCAGAGCATCTGTACCATCTGGACAAAAGCCTCACGTGGAGGAGCCAGTGCAACACTGCTTCAGAGCATCTGTACCATCTGGACAAAAGCCTCACGTGGAGGAGCCAGTGCAACAGCGAGAAACGGAACGCCTGATGCTTTAGAATTGCCTGCCCTTGCTTTCCCATTAACTGAGGGGAGGTTTCTTCTCCATGAGGTGGTTTATACCAAGTTGCGTTCTAAGTGGTATACTAGGGGAAACAAAGGAGGAAAGGAAGAAGACCTGTTTTGGGAGTGCGCCATTGAGGTGCGTCTATGCTTGTTGCGGAAGGGCAACATCACTGGTATCGAAGTGATTAAAGCAGCACCTTACCTTCCACCGAAAGGTGTGGGGGGACAGTAGCATGGTGTTAGTAAGGCCAAACGGGTTAAGCACCTAAACCGAGTTGGTCAGCTAGGCCGTCTATGGTTAGAGCTGGATTGCTCGAACCCCAGTTGTGCGTTCTTGACAGGGTTCCACGCCTTCATGGTGCTATAGGACGTGCGGAGTGATCTATTCGGAGGTTCCCAAGACGGATAGAAGATACCACACTCCGGCTACCCGAAATGATCGGGGAACCCAACGAAAAGGGAACCTAAAGACGGACCAGCGTAGACGCAAGACGATGGGATTGCCTAAACGGCGAGAGCCGCAGGGGAACAGAGCACTCGTAGTACCCGAATGCCTGGGGTAATGCCCAGGACAGGGGGAAGGGGTGCAGGGCGATGAGAACGTCCGCGACCGTGTGCCGGAGGGTGCGAACCGTAAGGGGATAAGCGGTCAAGGCAGACTACGTCTCAGGCCTGGAGAGCCGGATGCATTGAAAGGTGCCTGTCCGGTTCGGGGAGAGGCGGTTGGAAACGTGCTGTAAGGTAACGCGCTGGCCGCCTACTTCATACGAGAGTCACACGAGCCGCTGCTCATTTTCCCCTGGAAGAAGTCAAACGTCGCATGAAAATGGACTCACGCTATTGGGTTCGAGAACGCTGGGGGATCATTTACCACGCCTTGATTGCA
>WNFM01048995.1_pt1 | contig 14068 bp, 11 predicted proteins | sample 5400271 | NCBI WGS metagenome assembly WNFM01 (sample SAMN13153352, study PRJNA577476) | soil metagenome | isolation source: 60 cm saprolite on Douglas fir-dominated hillslope | place: USA:California | collected 2013-09-17 | reverse complement strand
TACCATCAACGGCCCCAAGGCCACGGAACTTTCCAAACTTGGCCCCAAGATGATTGAGCCAATCCTGGCCGAGTTGGATGCGGTTTATGCAGGTCAGGGTACTTTGTTTGTACGACGTAACATTACTGCCGATCCAATGGATCCTCATTACAATGAAATCCTATTCATTATTGAGGATTGGGCAAAAGAAGAGTTTATCAAGGGAGGCTATTCGTACCCCCTTGTGAATGCGACGAATGATGACCGTAAAAATATTGGTATGCCGATCAACGACAAGCTTTTCTTTGCGGGAGAAGCAACGGATGTGAATGGAGATGCGGGAACGATCAATGGCGCGCTGGCTTCAGCCGAACGGGTTGCAGAGGAAGTCGTAAAATCGATTACCAAACTGTGAACCCTTACCGAACAAAGAATAGCTCCCAAAAAAGAATACTCACTCCCATCAATAAAGTAAATCCACCGAAAGCTTTTCGAAGAAGGTCACCTGGAACACGCCTGGAGAGTTGATTTCCTACCAGAACTCCAACGATAGCAATAGAGGTAAAAGCGAGGAGAAAGGTCCAATCCATTTTGGTGATGAGCGCGTCCCCTGCAAAACCGATCAGGGAATTGACCGCAATAATGAACAATGAAGTTCCCGAGGCCGCCTTCATCGGAAGCCGGGTCAGCAACACCAGTGCGGGGATGATCAGGAATCCCCCACCTGCGCCCACCAGACCCGTTAAAAATCCAATCAACAACCCCTCCAGAATGATCAGTGGAATCCGCAGGCCACCGGTCAGGTTCCCGGATTCCTTTCTTCCTCTGATCATCGAGACGGAGGCAAAAATCATGATGAGAGAGAATACGCCCATGACCAGCAGCCGTTGCGTGAGCACGAAGGACTCTGCATGAAAAATAACTTTCGGAATGGAGGGGACAATCCAGCGGCGGGTAATGAAAATAGCCAGAACAGAAGGGATGCCAAACAATAACCCGGTCTTGACCTTGACCAGCTGGTCGCGGTATTTCGGAATAGTGCCCACCAGGCTCGAAGTGCCTACGATAAAGAGGGAATAGGCCGAAGCAAGAACGGCATCAATGTGAAAGAGATAAACCAGGATAGGGATCGTGAGAATAGACCCTCCGCCCCCCAACAGGCCGAGCAACAATCCGACGAAGACAGAGGCGATGTAACCAACGATTTCCAATAGAATGAGTATTGCCGGCGTTCGGTTTATTTCAATTTATCATACTCGACAATAAACGAGCCTGGAAATTTATTTTTTAATTCTTCCAGAAAATCGGCTGCTTTTGTACGGGATGGGAATTTTCCAAGGATCAGACTGTAGTACTTAATGCCGTTCACGACTTTGACTTGCACGGTCACTTTTTTCTTGTAAGAATTTTTCAGGTTATCGGAAAGCCGCATCAGGTTCACCAATTCCTGGTAGGTCCCGATCTGGACGCCAAACCCTTTCGGGTTCTGACGGGAAACCTCAAAATCGTAAAATTCCTTTTCGTCCACTACTACCTGATCGATAGTAAAGTCCGCCATTTTTACTTTGCCATCGCCCGGATCGATGACTTCCAGGGTTACGTCGGCAAGACCTTGATTTATAAATCCAAGCTTTTCGGCAGCGGATTTAGAAAGGTCGACAATGCGGTTTTCAACATACGGGCCGCGATCATTAACAATCACTTCGACAGATTGCTGGTTAGCCTGGTTGGTTACGCGGATCCGGGTACCAAAGGGCAAGGTCTTGTGGGCGGCGGTAAGTTTGGAGTGCTTGTATTTTTCGCCGCTGGCTGTGAGGCTTCCCTCAAATTTATCGGCATAAAACGAGGCTTTGCCTTTCTGAATCTGGGCTGCGGAAATCGACGCTATGGCCAAAAAGAAAAATAATAATTGCGTTCTTTTCATGGGGAAATAAGGGAGGAAAGTGGAGGCTCAGCTCAATCACAGCAAAGTTACTACAATCGTTAAATCCGCACGTTGGTAAATGGACAAATTAGTTTACCTTTACCCGGCAAATAATAATCCTTATTTGCCATGCCTTTCGATCCCTCCAAATTCCTCTTTGAAGCCCTTACCTACGATGATGTACTCCTGGTTCCGGCTTACTCGGAAGTCCTCCCGAGAGAAACGGATACGTCCACTCTATTAACGACGAACATCAAGCTTAACATTCCTATTCTCTCCGCTGCTATGGATACGGTGACGGAAGCAGAGTTGGCCATTAGTATGGCGCTGGAAGGCGGCATCGGGTTCATTCATAAGAACATGTCCATCGCTGCTCAAGCTGATCAGGTCAGAAAAGTAAAGCGCTCCCAAAGCGGAATGATCCTCGACCCGATAACGCTTAAAATCAATTCTACGGTCCGGGATGCAGAAAAAATTATGCGCGAATCGAAGATCGGAGGGATCCCCATTGTGGATGGAAATGGAAAGCTGGTGGGGATTATCACCAATCGCGACATGCGGTTTCAAAAAGAAATGGCCACGCCCATTGAGAGAATTATGACCCGGGAGAACCTGATCACCGCGCCGGAGGGGATCACCCTGGAAAAGGCAGAGGTGATGCTGCAGAAATATAAAATTGAAAAGCTTCCTATTGTAGACAAAAAGGGAAAGCTCACGGGCTTAGTCACCTACAAAGACATCCTGAAAAAGAAAAATAAACCGAATGCCTGCAAAGATGAGTTTGGCCGGTTGCGGGTAGGTGCTGCCGTGGGTGTAACCCCCGATATCCTGGATCGGATCACTGCTTTGAAAAATGCAGGAGTGGATGTGATCAGCATCGACACCGCTCATGGTCATTCCAAAGGAGTGATGAACGCAGCGAAAGTGGTCAAGAGAAAATATCCCGAGCTTGAAATAACCGTAGGGAACATTGCTACCGGCGAAGGCGCAAAAGCGTTGGCAAAAATTGGTGCTGATTCGGTAAAAGTCGGGGTTGGTCCGGGCAGTATATGTACAACACGGGTTGTTGCGGGTGTCGGGTTGCCCCAGCTTTCAGCCGTTCACGAAGCGGCCAAGGCGCTAAAGGGAACGGGAGTAAAGGTGATTGCAGATGGTGGCATTCGTTTTTCGGGAGACATTGTCAAGGCCCTGGCGGCAGGTGCAGACAGCGTCATGATAGGATCCTTATTGGCCGGAACGGAAGAAGCTCCGGGCGATGTGATTATCTATGAGGGCAGGAGATTTAAGTCTTATCGCGGCATGGGCTCTATTGAGGCAATGGAAGACGGATCCAAGGATCGCTACTTTCAGGATGTGGAGGATGACATTAAAAAGTTGGTTCCGGAAGGAATATCCGGGCGCGTCCCGTTCAAGGGTTTGGTTTCAGAGGTATTGTATCAGCTCGTGGGAGGCTTGCGCGCCGGAATGGGTTACTGCGGCTCAAAGAACCTGGAGAAGCTAAAGAAAGCCAAGTTTGTGAAGATTACGTCCGCCGGAGTTCAGGAGAGCCATCCTCATGATGTTACCATAACCCGGGAGGCGCCAAACTATAGCCGGAAATAGGCTACTTTAGGGAACTTCAATTTCCCTATTATTTATCGTGCTGAAGACCAAAGCCCTTATACGATTTACCTTTCTTGGTGCAGCCATTGCCTGGCTGGTGCTGGTCTTTTCGGATATAACCATTCTGTTCAGTGACATCAAGGGGTTGAAGCCGGATATCCCGCTCTGGCTGCCACGAGTGATGCTCGACCTGTATGTGATCAGCTTGTATTACTACTACAAATTAAAAATTGAGCAGGATGAAGGCTTGAATTTTACGGACTTGCTCTGGAAAGTCTTTGCCACCGGGTTGATTGCCACCGTCATTTCCCTCGCCATTCGCTTTATACTTTACCTTCTTGGCAACACGAAGTTTGTTTCCAATACTTTATTTGGCGACATCATTTACCAAATCAACCTGGCCCTGCTGATTAGCTTCTTGCTGGCGGCCTTTACTTCCTGGAAGAGATTGATCCTTTATCAAAAATCGAAATGGCTGATCCGGATTTGGTTGGCGTTCGAGTTTGGCTTATTGCTGGTATTGGTTTACGATAGCATCAACATCGTACTATCGGAAGCGGTTTCCGCTACGCTGAACGTTCTGCTTGGCCTGATCGCCATTGTTTTGTCGGCGAATATGAAATGGGTCGCCTATCTCAACTTCAAACAAAAATGGACGAGTCTGTTATTGCTCATCCTGATCTTTTTCTATCTGGCTTACTTTTTCTATACCGTCACCCGGCAGTCGGCGATCATCAGCGAGCAATCCACTGCCTTTGTGGACTTCAGTGGCCATATTTTTAATTTATCACTTTTTGCGTTTGTCCTTACCTATTCTATTTTCTCCTTTCTGGTCATTACGTTTAACCTGCCCACATCCTCGGTATTCGAACAAAAATTGGAAGAGGTTATCAATTTCCAGCGCATTAGCCAGTCTATCCAGACTGAGCAAAATGAAGAAAGTGTTTACAATATTTTACTGGAGAGTTCAGTCAGCTCGGTTTTTGCAGACGCTGCCTGGCTCGAGATCCAGGGGGCTGGAAATTTGCCCCGGCTTTTTACGTACCGGATTGATGAACAGGAAGCCCGCGCGATCCGCGATCACCTGAAGAGCAATAACGTAAAGGGGGTGCTTGACCAGGGCAGCGATAAAACCAAAAACCTGTCCAGGCACATGAGTGCGATGCGGGGCTCACGCTACCGGTCGGTACTGGCTTTTCCTATTTCTGTCAAGGGAGAAGCCATTGGCACTCTGGCGCTATTGAAGGAGCTTCCCGATGGGTTTAATAAGGAAATGACCCGCATTGTCTCAGCGTTCGCCAACCAGGCTGGCATTTCTATCGAGAACTTCCGGTTAATGGAGGAAGCATTTCAAAACGAGCGCTATAAAGAGGAACTTAAGATTGCCAAGAATGTTCAAAAAAGCCTTTTGCCGGAAAAACTGGAACAAGATGAAGAATATGAGATTGCCGCTTTTTCTGAATCGGCTGACGAAGTAGGGGGAGACTATTATGATACCATTCGTGTTAACGATCACCAGGTAGCGATGATCATTGCGGATGTGTCGGGCAAGGGTACCACCGCCGCATTTCACATGTCACAAATGAAGGGGATTTTTCACAGTCTTGCCCAGCAAGAGCCCGACCCCAAGGAGTTTATGGTCCAGGCAAACCAGGCCTTGATATTTTGTCTGGAGCGAGGGTCATTCATTAGCGCCACGTATTTTGTTGTGAATGCGCGTCTCAGGAAAATCGGTTATGCCCGGGCGGGCCACTGTCCTGTTTTGTACTACTCAATACAAACCGATACCGCTCGTTATTTGAAAGACAAGGGGAAGGCGTTGGGGATGATCAAAAGCCGTGATTATTGCAATCACATAGAGACCAACGAAATTGCCTACGTGCCCGGTGATATTATGGTGCTGTATACCGATGGGATCACAGAAGCAAAGAATGGAAAAGGAGATGAGTTTGGGTCGGACCAGCTTCTCCAAACCCTGCTGGAAGTGAAGGAGAAGTCCTCCCGGGAAATTCAGGAACATCTGATCAACCGGCTGTATGAGTTTTCAGGGTCAAAGGAGATCAATGACGACTATACGACCATGATTGTCAAGTTTCGGAACGGGAGTAAACATTAAAAAAATTAAATCGTTAGAAATACATGGTGCACATTAAACGGCTACAAGAGGAGGGAATCGATATTCTGGCGATAATCGGTGAAATTGACGCCAGCTCCTCTATTGAACTGGATTTAACCATTGCGAAAAGCGCGGGGGAAGGGTTCAAGAAAATCCTCATCGACTGCAGCGCGTTGGAGTACATTTCTTCGGCGGGCCTTGGCGTATTCATGTCTTACATTGAAGAGTTCAAAGACAAGGGAATTCACATGGTCTTGTATGGTTTGAAAGAGAAAGTAGCAAACACATTTAGTATTTTGGGCCTGGCCGACCTCCTGCAAATTTGCGCCAACAAGCCCGAAGCAAAGAAACTGATCAATGCATTATCAGTATAACATCGGCTGCAGCCTGAATAACCTGAAAGGCATCCGTGACTTCATCCGGGAGTCATTGAAGGGTCATGATGTGACGGAGGTGGCCATGAATGAGATCGTGCTGGCGATCGACGAGATGTGCTCCAACCTGATGATCCATGCGCATCATTGCAATCCCGAGCATATGCTGGAATTGCATATTCAGGTGCCGAAGAAAGGCAATTTGGTATTTGAAATTGTCGATGATGGGAGTGTGTTTGATATCAATCATTTCAACGAGCCGGATCTTGACAATTTGGTGCAGGAAAAACGAAAGGGAGGGTTGGGCATACGGCTGGTGAAATCCATCATGGACAATGTGGAATACCTTCATCGGGAGGGTAAAAATGTATGCCGTCTGACGAAAAGGGTGAATTAATCCAGGCCCTCTCCCTAAAAAACCTAATTTTACGGGCTTTTACACCTTAATTACTATGCGTTTTAGAATTATTGTATTAATGCTGGCCATCCATGGTCTGGCAGTTGGACAAAAAAAGGCCGCACCTGCCACACCCCTGTTCTCGATCAAAGGATCACCCGTCTATACCGAGGAATTTATTTATTTATACAAAAAAAACCACCTGCAACCGCAGGATTTTACCCAGGAAAAAATTAACGAATACCTCACGCTGTTTATAAATTTCAAATTGAAAATAGCGGAAGGGAGGAACAGGGGGTTGGATACTACGCAGGCTTTTGTCAAAGAATTCAATACCTACAAAGAAGAGCTTAAGAAACCCTACCGCGCTGGTACGGATGACCTTGACCGGTTGACAAAAGAGGCCTATGACCGGCTCACGCAGGAGATAAAAGCCGCTCACCTTTTGATTGCGGTTAAACCTGATGCCGCCCCCACCGATACCCTGGCAGCCTATCATAAAATCAGTGATCTGCGCCGGCGAGCGCTGGCGGGTGAGAATTTTGAAGCCCTGGCAAAGGAATTTTCCGAAGATCCTTCGGCTAAAACAAATGATGGAAGCGTAGGATACTTTACCGCCTTACAAATGGTATACCCATTTGAGGACGCGGCCTACAAAACAAAGGTCGGGGAAATTTCTCCTGTTGTCCGTACCCGTTTTGGATACCATATCATCAAGGTACTTGACCGCCGGCCGGCGCGCGGCGAAGTGGAAGTATCCCATATTTTGTTGCGCGCCGGGAAAGGCAATGAAGCCAGGATCAAGAATACCATATTTGAGATTTACGACCAACTCAAGGGGGGGCGTTCCTGGGATGAGCTTTGTAACGAATATTCGGAAGATACGAGCACAAAAAACGCGGGCGGAAAACTGCGGCCTTTTGGCGTGGGCGGCCTGGCATCCGTTCCGGAATTCGAACAAGTGGCACTTTCATTGAAAGAACCAGGCGAAATTTCAGACCCCTTTCAGTCTGCAATCGGCTGGCATATTATCCGGCTGGAGAAGAAAATTCCTGTGCCGTCGTTTAAAGACACGGAAGTTGCATTGAAGCGCCGGGTGGCAAGGGACGAACGAGTAACTATTTCCAAGGCGAGTTCCCTTGAGAAAAGGAAAAAAGAATTTGGCTTTACAGAAGAAAATGGAATCAAAACGAGTGTTATCTCGCTGACCGATTCTACCCTGACAAAAGGAAAATGGCACTATACCGCTGGCGGAGCAATTCAAGACCAGATTTTGTTTACCCTGCAATCTGAAAAGACACCGGTTCGGGATTTCTATCAATGGGTGTCGACGAACGAAGCCGGCAGCAGCCTTTCCCCGCCGGCCTACATGAAGCAACTCTACGATCGGTTTGTGGAAGAAAAAATCAATGGGATAGAGGAAAAAAAACTATTGTCGGAGAATCCGGATTATAGAATGCTGTTGAACGAATACAGAGAGGGCATTTTACTGTTTGAAATTATGGAGAAAGAAGTATGGAATAAAGCGTCAGCGGATTCCATCGGCCAGCGGAACTATTACGCCGGGCATCCGGACAGATTCAAAGCAGGGAACAGACTGGAAGCCAGGATTTTTACCACTCCCGATACGATCTTCCGGGAAGCGATCAAAAGAAAGATGGTTGCGGGGGATACGTTACGTGAGGCCGATCTAAAAAAATTCAAGTCAGTGACCCATTTAAAGAAATACGAGGCCAAAGAAAGTCAGGTCATTGATCAGATCCATTGGGTGCCGGGTTTGCATGAGGCGGAAGTCAATCACATGTACTACCTAGTAGAGGTAAGCCGATTGATACCCCCTGGGTACCTGACGTTTGATGAGGCGAGGGCAAAGGTGATTTCAGAGTACCAGGATTCGCTTGAAAAGGAGTGGCTAATCCGGTTGCGCCAAAAATACCCGGTGAAGATCAATAAGAAAGGTAAGAAAATCGTTATCACAGAGTTGAAAAAATGAAGGTTTTGCATCGTAATGTAAAAAGGTTCGTACCAGGCCCGGCGGCTATATTCTCCGTGATGAGTTTATGGGTGGTTTGCTTATTCGTTTCCGGTTGTGATCTCATTCGCATGAAAAAGGTTCAACCGGACGGAGAATCGACACGCAGACCCGTGGCCAGGGTGAACACGACGTTTTTATTTAAGGATGAACTCGTGGGGATTGCCACCAGCGAAATTTCCAAAGAAGACAGTGTAGCAAGAGTGACGGCCTACATCAATAGCTGGATCCGAAAACAACTGCTGATCAGTGAAGCGATGAAGACGATCAATATCAATGAAGCCGAGGTGGAGCGCAAGGTATTGGACTATCGCTATAGTCTGATTGGATATGAATTTCAAAATTTTTATATCAAGCAAAACCTGAAAGACAGCATTTCCGAGAGTGAGATTCAGAAATACTACCAGGCTCATTTGGATAATTTTATTCTCAAACAGAACATCATTAAGGGGACTTACCTGAAAGTGCCAAAAGGAGCGCCCCGCACTAACCGGGTGAAAGACCTTATCTTTGCACAAAAGGAAAAGGACAAAAACGAACTCAGGTCATACTGTCTGAGTTTTTCAACGGCCTATCATTTATACGATTCTTCCTGGATGGAATTTGACAAACTCGTGGTTAATTCGCCGTTGGCGGAAATTCCCAATAAGATCCAGTTCCTGAAGAGTTATAATTATTACGAAACCAACGACCACGAATTTCTGTATTTTCTTAAAATAGAGGCCTATAAAATCTCGGACAACGTTTCTCCGGTTGAATTTGTAAAGGGGGACATTAAAAACATTATTTTAAATAAAAGAAAAGTGGAACTTGCGCGAAAACTGGAAGAGGAGGTTTATGAAAATGCAACGAAGCGAAAAGATTTTGAGGTATTTAATCCCTAAAGGCTCCCTGGCCCTGCTGATCCTGTTCTCCTCCACGGCACATGCCCAGGAAGATAAGGGCTTTGTGGCCGACGAGATCATTGTTAAAGTCGATAACTATATTGTTCTAAAGTCCGATCTGGAAGGCGCTTATCAAAATTATATTACGGAAGGGCATCCCCCTTCTGAAAAGGCCAAATGTGATTTGCTTAACCGGCTTATTGTTAACAAACTCCTGGTGGCCAAAGCGGAGATCGATTCGGTCCTGGTAACGGATGCAGAAGTGGACGCCAATACAGAGCAGCGTATGACCATGATCCTGCAAAACTCAGGCAATTCTCCTGAGCAGTTGGAAAGACTCTACAATAAGAGTTTAGGTGAAATCAAAGTGGAACTCCGTGAGCAGATCCGGGAACAAATGCTGGGTCGCGAGATGACCAATAAGATCACCAAGGATCTTGGGATCACTCCTTCCGAAGTAAAGCGGTTCTTCAACAGAATTCCACCGGATAGTTTGCCCTATTATTCGTCCGATGTCGAAGTGGGACAGATCGTGAAGCTTGCTAAAATCAGCCCGGCTCAGGAGGAGGAAGTCAAGAAGCGATTATCCGACTTGCGGCAGCAAATTCTCAATGGTGCCAATTTCAACGATCTGGCGAAGAAAAATTCAGATGACCCAACGGCTCAGAGCAATGTCGGTGAAATCGGATACGTTGCCCGGGGGGCTATGGTGCCGGAATATGAAGCGATGGCATTTAAAATGCGCGAAGGCGAAATTTCACAACCTTTCAAATCGCCCTTCGGATTTCATGTCATGCAACTGATTGACCGAAGAGGCAACGAATACAATTCACGCCATATTTTACTTTTCGCCACGCCGTCCAAAGAAGATATCGAGCGTACGGAACGGTACCTCGACAGCCTGCGAAGAAAGATTGTTAAAGACAGCATTGAGTTTGTGCAGGCGGCGAAAGCATTTTCGGACGACAAAAACACAAAAGATCGCGGAGGCTTTTTTACCGACGCAGACGGAGGAACAAAAATTTCGACAGAACAACTCGATCCGGTCGTCTATTTTACGATCGACACCATGAAAGTGGGGCGAATTTCCAGACCGCTGATCTACCGGACGGATGATGGTAAGTCTGCTGTCCGGATCCTTTACTTTAAGACCAAACTCCCTCCCCACAAAGCCAATCTCAAAGACGATTGGTTTAGGATCCAGTCGGCTGCGATTGCTGAAAAGAAGGACATATCAATGGAAAAATGGTTCAGGAAAGCACGCAGCGAAGAATTCATCAATATTGATCCATTGTACAACAGTTGTAAAATTCTGGAATAAAAACACGGACAGCATGGGAAAGAGTTTTTCGAATGACGTAGAGGCGGCGGATGCACTGGCACAGGCTTACCAGAACCTCAGAAATGAAATTGCGAAAGTAGTCATTGGCCAGGATGATGTGGTGAAGCTGATGTTAACGGGTATTTTTTGTCAGGGGCATTCCCTGTTGGTGGGTGTGCCGGGATTGGCCAAAACCTTGCTGGTGCAGACGATCGCCACCGCGCTTGACCTGCAATTCAAACGCATTCAGTTTACACCCGACCTTATGCCGTCCGACATTGTCGGGGCCGAGACAATGGACAAGGAGCGCAATTTCCATTTTGTGAAGGGCCCTGTGTTTGCCAACATTGTGCTGGCCGATGAGATCAACCGCACACCACCGAAGATATGCCGTCACCATTGCCGGGATGCGGTATGAGCTGCCCCGGCCCTTCTTTGTGCTGGCTACTCAAAATCCCATCGAACAGGAGGGAACCTACCCCCTTCCTGAAGCCCAACTCGACCGTTTCATGTTTAACATTCTACTTGATTATCCCAGCTACCAGCAGGAGGTGGATATCGTAAAAAACACCACGGCCGATGACATCCACAATGTAACGAAAGTACTGACCGGGGAAGAGATCATCGCCTTTCAACACCTGGTTCGAAGGGTGCCGATCGCCAACAATGTAGTCGAGTATGCAGTCAATCTGGCCCGCCGCTCGCGCCCGATGGTCAATGGTTCTGTTTCCGCCAATGAGTTTCTCGAATGGGGTGCAGGGCCCCGCGCTTCACAGTTTCTTGTGCTCGGTGCCAAATGCAACGCCCTTCTCAACGGAAAATATTCACCTGACATCGAAGACGTACAGGCCGTGGCCAGACCGGTGCTCCGCCACCGGATCGTCCGTAATTTCAAGGCGGAAGCGGAGGGGGTTACGGTGGATGGGATTATTGCGAAATTGATGGAGGCTTAGGCGGTGGTGCAATGGTGATCGGTGATCGGTGGAGTGCACAAGGTTACTGAGAGTGTTGCCATGCTCTTAAATACTAAGGCCGAATCCACTGATTACCGATCACCGATCACCGATTACCTTTTCACAGGTTAAGACCTAAATTCCTTAAACCTCCTCATGGTGGCCAGAACAAATCCCACCATGAGTACACCGGTTCCAAGCCAGAGGACGTTGATGTAAGGCTTTTCAAGGGCTTTGATGATCACCCAATCTTTTTGCCGGGTATTGATGGCGAAGGAAAACTCGTTGGATTCGGGATGGATATTGAGCAAAGTTACCTTTATGCCCAGGTCATTTACCTCGGAGGGGATTCGCCCAACCTGGGTGCGGTCTTTGATCAGGAAGATAGGCTCGGCGTAGAAACTTTCATATTCGCCTTCAACCTTGATTCGCGCCTTTACTGCCACATCATCACCCGCAAGTTCCACGCCCGGCACAGCGTCAATCCGTTTCACCTCCTCTAAGACGGCTACGTAGTCGTTGATAAAGAATTGCTGACCGAGGGCGATCCGCACGTCTTCCGTCTTGCTCCAATCGACTTCGGCCGACGCATCCATCGGGACAGAGACATGGGTGTACAAATCACTCCTAAGATTACGGCTGATATCCGGCGAAGCGATAAAGCCACCCATTGCAGGGTTGATTTGGACCCGTGGATAAAGTATGGCTGCTACCGTTTTGTTCTTGCGCAATTCGATTTCATAAAACGTGTTTTCAGGATTGATCTCAAACGTATCCCGGGCATTGTATAATTTTTTACCCCGGTAAAAAATTTCTTTCTTTGCTACCACGCGGTAAGGGTCGGTAGTCAGTTCGATATCGCTTTTCTTTATGTATCCGGATTGATGCCGGGCCTCGACGCGCTCTCCGCGGTACTCTATCGTATAGTCAGCCATCGTTCGCGGTTCGTTCAGAAAAAGCAAAAGGTTATCGCGGTTGAATTCGGTGCCGGCCTCTTTGATGTACACCAACCCGGTGTTATTCAATGAGACAATTTTGGAGTAGCCGGCAGAAAACAGAATGCCGATCAGGACCATGCCAATACCAATGTGGGCGAGGGCGCCGCCGGAAAGCCTGGGGTTTGCTTTCAGTACGGTGATCAGGACTTTAACGTTGGAAACGATGATGTAAATTCCGGCAAAGGAAAGCGCAAGATAAATTGGCTTTAAACCGGTTTGGCTTAACAAGATTGCCCACAGGACAAGGGTGATCAGTACCGGGGTAATGAATTCCTTCCGCACGTTTTCCCTATTCATTTTTTTCCACCAGAAAAACTGTCCGGTCCCTGAAATCAGCGCAACCGCTACTCCAAACCACATTTGGAATCGTGAGTAGAATTCAATCTGATTGGCAGGAGGCGCCAGGTTTGATGTTGCGCCGAACAATTCTATAAAGCGATTGTAAACAGGGATAGAAGTAGGGATCAATACTTGAAAGCCCATTAAGCAAAGAGTTGTAGCACCGAGGAAAACCCAGAATTCGCGGGAATAGATGGAGACTTCCTTTTCTGAAGAGGGGATGGCTTTCCAACGGACAACGATCAGGACTGCAGCTGCCGCAGTAAAGAAAAACAGGTAAATTAACAATTGCCCGTTAAGTCCAAGGTCTGTAAAAGCGTGTACCGAGGCATCACCTAAGACACCACTGCGCGTGAGAAAGGTGGAGTAGAGAATAAGGATAAACACCGTGACAGCCAGGATAATGGAGCTTTTCAGGGCCGCCCCGCTGTTTTTATAAGACATCATCGTATGGATAGAGGCAATGAGCACCAGCCATGGAACATAAACTGCGTTTTCCACTGGATCCCAGTTCCAGTAGCCACCGAAACTAAGGGTCTCGTACGCCCAATAGCCGCCCATGAGAATACCGCACCCCAGGATTGCTCCGCCCATCAATGCCCAGGGCAAGGCAGGCCTGATCCATTCTGAGTACTTCCTTTGCCATAGTCCTGCTATGCAGAACGCAAAGGGCACCAAGGTCAACGCGAAGCCCAGGAACAGCGTAGGGGGGTGAATTACCATCCAATAGTTTTGGAGCAGGGCATTGAGTCCATTGCCGTCTTTCGGGATGAAATCAGGTTGGAGTTTAAAAATAGGGTCGGCCAGGGCATCGCGAAGGAGAATAAAGGGGGAGCTGCCCACTTTGATGTGGAGCCAGGGGATGAGAATGCCCAGGATCATCGAGGCGAGGAAGGCTTGTACAAATGCAAACACGACCATGACGGGAGCTTCCCAGGTCCGCTGCGTGTGTATCAATATAAGCCCCAAAACCGCTTGCCAGAACATCCAGAGTAAAAAGCTGCCCTCCTGACCCTCCCAAAAACACGAAATCATGTATTGGCCCGGCAGGTGAAGGGAAGAGTGGGCATAAGCGTAATGATATTCAAAGTAGTGCTGTTGTATAATCGCGAACAGCGTGCAAACAATTCCGACGACGGCAATACCATG
>WNFM01209967.1_pt2 | contig 14069 bp, 18 predicted proteins | sample 5400271 | NCBI WGS metagenome assembly WNFM01 (sample SAMN13153352, study PRJNA577476) | soil metagenome | isolation source: 60 cm saprolite on Douglas fir-dominated hillslope | place: USA:California | collected 2013-09-17 | reverse complement strand
CTTTTTCCAGTTCCTCGATCAAGAGCATTTGGTGAACATACTTGCGGGCCAGTCGATCTGGGGCCGTCATCAGCACACGATCAAAGTGCGCTTGAGAGATGGTGAGATGATTATATTGTTAGTATCTCACTCCAATTGGTTGTAAAGTGGCTGGATAGCCTGAGCTGGCGCATCTTCCAGCTACGGGTTATTCCCTGGATGGCAAAAATCAGGGTGTCACGTCCATAAATTTTGTTAATCGCATCCACGATAGCCATTAAGTGAGCCTGCTTATAATGCTGAGACAATGAAAACTCACCAAACAAATCAGGCTGGATTGAGCTTTGAGGTGAGAGTTTTGTTAGATACACTCCGGCTTTATAGTACCGGTATCCCTCCCGATACATCACGCTGAGCCCTTCAAGCGCATATTTCAAAATGTCAGGGGTAAAGGCAGTGGGGTGAGGAATGTTCATGGTAAACGAGTTGGAATACTGCTCACTGTTTTTCTGAAAGGGGTTCGTTTTAATAAAAATGGTCAGGCAGGATGTTAAGGAGTCCTGGTCCCTCAACTTTTCAACTGCCCTGGCTGCATAGGTGGTGATGGCTTCCTGCATCTCCTCCAAACTGGTTATTTCTCGCCCAAACGTTTTAGCGCACATAATCCCCTGCTTTGGTGGCCGCTCTTCCTCAAGTGGAATGCATGCTATTCCCCGCAACTCAAATACAATCCTGGCCCCGGTAACTGTTAAGTGTCTTCTCACCCACTTCTCATCAGCATACTTTAAATCTTTTGCTGTGCTTATCCCATAATTCCGTAAAAAGAGGGCATACTTCGGGCCGATTCCCCAGACATCTTCAATCGTGACCCTGGCTAGTATCTCGTCTATCTCCTGATCTGAAAGCCTGGTAAGATCTAAGACTCCACCAAACTGTGGTTCTTTTTTCACCATTTCATTGGCAATCTTCGTCAAACTTTTTGTGGGAGCGATGCCAACTGAGACAGGAATACCTGTGTACTGCTGCAACTTGCTTTTGATCGTCCGGCCAAATTCGGTGAGGTCGTTGATGCAGAGATCTGTCAGCTCTAAAAAAGCTTCATCAATGGAATAGACCTCCATCCTGGGAGAAAACGTGGAGAGGATAGCCATAACTCGATCTGACATATCAGCATACAGACTATAATTACTGGAAAATACCTGGATGCCATGCTGTTTTATAAGCGCCTGGCATTCAAAAACCGGCTGGCCCATCTTGACGCCCAATTTTTTGACTTCATTGGAGCGTGCAACAACACACCCGTCATTATTCGAAAGCACGATAACCGGTTTGTTTTGTATTGCTGCATTAAACGCTCGTTCGCAGGAGACATAAAAGTTATTGCAATCGATTAAAGCAAAAACATGTCTCCTCATTTCACCCTATGGATGCAATAGGTGACCACTCCCCACACGTGAAATTCCATCCCTTGGGTTACCTTTATGGGCTTATAGAGACGGTTGGCCGGGACAAGATAGCGAGCGCCGTCCTTGTAATACAGCCTCTTGAGGGTAAATCCCCCATTGAGAACGGCGACAATAATGGCGTTGTGGGTGGCATCAAGGGACCTGTCCACCACCACAATATCTCCATCTGCAATCCCAGCATTTTTCATGGAGTTGCCACGGACTCTGATATAGTAGGTGGCCTGGGGGTTGTGGATCACCAGCTCATCTAAGTCGAGCTTGTTTGCTTTGTAGTCATCCGCCGGGGAGGGAAACCCGGCAGGTACAGATGAAAGATGGGCGTCTTGGGAAGTCATGGAAGACCTACCTTTGCTACACTACGAAACGAGCAATAAAAGAAATACGGCTAACAGGATGTCCGTACGTGCTAGATTTTGAAGAAATTAGAACGTATGTACTATCCTTCTCAAGAAGGAGTATACCTAAGTTTTTAGCAAGCTGTCAATGTTTTGGGGGGTGGGAGATGAAGAAAAGGGGAAACTTCATCGCATTTTTGTAAGGTGTCTGTCTATAAAGAAGTGTTATCTTAGGCAGTGGTACTGCACTGAAGAGGAGATCACTCAAATATATATGTATGCCATGGGAAAATATGGGGAATGGAGTTTTAAAGTGGTTTCAGGGATATACAAGGAAAATTTGGAGACAGGTGTAGAATAAAATTGTGAGGGAGTTAAAGCGGGAATGGGTCTTCTGAAGGTGGTAGTCGCAGAGGATATGTTGAAGGGAAGAAGACGTATTCCTGCCACGTCCTGATCGCTGCGTTTCCGGAACGCAGGTAATCTGGTCTTCAGGGAGACAACAAGGTGCCCCCACTCTATTACGAAAGAGCCTTTTAAGCCGCTTCGTATATGGTAGGGGCACTTCTTGATGTTTTAGTGAATCCTCACTGCCTGCGGCAGTTCGCAAGGTTTTTGATATTGCCGCTGCGGTCATTGTAGTCTGCGGCTACAATGACCGCAGCGGCAATATATTGTATGGCGAACACCGCATAAAGGATGTGTCGCAGACGGCTCAGCAGCTTTATATTAAGTAGCTACATAGTGGCAAGCTTTATGTTCTGTTCGTTGTACATTATTCATTTCGCTTATCTATGGTATAATTTGCAGGATCTATGATTTTTTGTGTTGCACATTGAGAAATGGGTTTATGAAAACATTCCGATATATACTATTTAGCGCGATGTTACTAAGTATGGGTGTTTTGCTGTTAACTGGATGTGGGTCTACGGCCAGCCAGGTTAGTATACAGCCAACGGCTACTGTAGATAAATCATTTCAGTCGCAACTGTCACCGGTACCAACTGCGCCTGCATATCGCTGTGGTGCATGGTCGTCAAACAATGCTCCAAATGGTTACGCAACGATTACTATTTACGCGAGAATTATGAAGGATGTTGCGCCTGTAAGTGGGGCCACGGCTTCTGCCGTCGCCCATTTTCAGGGCTCTGATCAACCTCTTGATGCACAAGGGGCAAGTGATAGTGGCGGCTATGTCACGTTTACGCTGCAATTGCAGGGACGCCAGCCAAGCCAGGTTCCAGCCACAGTTGATGTGACCTTTAACAGCGTGCCGGGAAGCAACGGTCCAGTGCACTGTACCTCGGCATTTTTTACTCCCCAGTAAGTTGCTGGCAATTGGGACAGAAGTGCGCTGCACGCTGGGCGATGACCAAGCGCTCAATCGGCGTGCCGCAGCGCTCGCAGATTTTGACTGTACCATGCTTGTAATAGGCGCGCAGGTGATCGTAGTTATTGCCCGCCTCTCCCTCCAGGTCGCGGTAGCCACTAAAAGAGGTTCCACCGTGCTCGATGCCGAGGGTTAATACCGCGACAATGCCCGCGTGCAGTTGCTCAATTTCGCTGGACGTAAGTGAGTCAGCGCGGCGCAGCGGATGAATAGAGGCATAATAGAGGGCCTCATCAGCATAGATGTTCCCCAGGCCAGCGACGACTTCCTGCATTAACAGGGCCTGTTTGATGCCGGTCTTACGCCCGGCCAGGAGATTGGATAGACGCTCAACAGTAAAATCCGCATCCAGGGGCTCCGGCCCAAAGGCCTTGAAAACATTCTCTTCGTCCCTGGCGGACCATAACTCGATACGCCCAAATTTACGCGGATCGGTAAAGAGCAGGCAGCGCCCATCAGCCAGGTTGAAACAGGCACGGCAATAGGGAGTCATGCCGTTAAACGCTGGTCCTTTGAGACTCCAGGCGGCAGGGTCTGTTTCCTTCAAACTTGTATCGAGCTGCCAGCCAGGCGGAAGGAGGAGTAAGTTACCTGTCATACGGCGATGAATGGTGAGGATAAGCTCACCGGACAGGTCAAGCACAAGATACTTGGCACGCCGCCGCACATTGAGGATACGACGATCTGCAATTTCAGCGAGAAAATCGGGAACGTCTGGATGGCCGATAACACGCTCCCAGAAAACCTGGGCGTTGCTAATAGTGGCCCCCAGTACGCTGGCGCGCAGCTGGCGGGCGGTATATTCTACTTCTGGTAACTCTGGCATATTTTTTCGTCTACATTCACTCAGCCCCGTTCTCAGGCTGGAACAGGGCCTTTCATAAAACTCTATTTTACGTGTTGACAGCAAAACTGACAGCAAAACGTCTCAAAACTGTTACTTGAGAGAATTATATCCCTTCAAGAGGTATTGTCAACTTGGTAATGTAGCTGAACACTATGCTAAAATAGCTTCATGAAAACAAACATTATTGCTCCCGATTACAAAGGCTTTCGCTTCCCATCTGAAATCATCAGCTACGCTGTTTGGTTGTATTTTCGTTTCTCGCTCAGTTTTCGCAATGTGGAAGAACTTCTGGCACAACGAGGCATCATCGTCACGTATGAAACGGTCAGGCAATGGTGCCTCAAATTTGGTCAAACCTATGCCAATGAACTGCGCCGTCGCCGTCCTCGCTGCGGCAACATATGGCATATGGATGAGGTTGTACTTCCCATTCGTGGGAAAAAACATGTCCTCTGGCGAGCCGTGGATCAAGATGGCACCGTGCTTGACATCCTGGTGCAGAGCCGACGCAACACAAAGGCAGCCAAGCGATTTTTCCGCAAACTCCTCAAAGGGCTGCACTCCGTCCCTCGAGTGATTATTACCGATAAGCTCAGAAGTTATGGTGCGGCGAAACGCGAAATCTTGCCAGGTGTGGAGCATCGCCAGCACAAAAGGCTGAATAATCGAGCCGAAAATTCGCACCAACCCACGCGGCTACGCGAGAAGAAAATGCGGAGATTCAAATCTGCCAAACACGCGCAACGGTTTCTTTCTGCATTTGGCCCTATCTCCCAACATTTCCAACCACGAAGACACCGTCTGAGTGCTGGGGAATACCGTACTATTTTACAGGGCCGATTCCAGCGATGGAATGAGGTAACTGGAGTCAAGCAGGTCGCATAACCACACCGACCTCTCCACTTCTCATTGCTCTTCACTGTCTTTTTTTCTACCTCATCAATATCGTTCATTCCTACGAACAAGTTGACAATACCGCCCGTCTGCATACCCACCTTCAACGCGCCAATGTGGCCCTTGGCTGTGGAACAACAGTTACTTAAGGCGACGAGAGGCTCCTCAGGGGAAGAGAAGCGGCCATCATATTCAGTGATACGGCATACCACCGCCACAGAAACAAAGCCCAAAGGGTAAACTTGAAAGCACAGGGATGACGGATATAAAAGAACACGTATGGGCTCCTACACAGCAACAAGCACGCCACCCACCAGCATCACCACCGCACCCAACAGGCGGCTGCGGAGTTGACCTTCTCCCAGGAAGAGCCAGGCCCACAGGATGGTGAGGACGCTACTTAGCTTGAAGAGGGTGGTCACGTAGCCGACGAGACCAAGGGCAATAGCTGTGAAGCCAAAGAGTGGGGCCACCCCTGCAATGCTGCCATACTGGGCCTTCATACCTCTTCAAAAACAATGTAAGTATCTTCGTTCTCCCCATCCATCATACAGCCCATATGTCGTACACACAATAGCTGAGAACCTCCTCTCCCAGGAGCAGCGTTCAAGCTTGTGACACAAGGCAGCAAAGGAGTTGGTATCCCCACCATGACATTTGTCATGGAGAAATCAGGAGAGACTTCACTTCCGACAAGCTTCTCCCTGGGCTATACTCTGATGCGAAAGGATACGTTGCCAAAAGGATACGTCTCATCCCACGGCTGCTGTGGGTCTTCGAGAGGGAATCACCCCAAGCCGCGCTCCGGCCTGCTGCTGGGACACTCAAAGGTGCTCGGGCCATGAGAAGCGTTTACATTCACACAAGGAGAACACGTCATGAAAAGTTTTCGCCAGGAACCAGAGCCGAAACTGGAGCCAGCAGAAGATACCGTTTCCCTGGTGCTGCCGCTTTCCGCTCTTGATCGAAGCATGCTCGCCGAGGTTGGCGGCAAGGCGGCTAACCTCGGAGAACTAATTCGTGCGGGATTTTCGGTGCCAGCAGGGTTCTGCGTCACCACCGCTGCCTATGTCCGCATGTCATCTCGTGCCGGGCTTGACACCTATCTTTCGGGACTAGAGGTCACCTCCCGCGAGGAAAGCGCACGCCAGATCGAACTGGCCACAGCCATCCGCACCGCCTTGGGTCAGACCCCCCTGCCGCCAGAGGTCATCGAGGCTGTCACGAGAGCCTACCAGGCTCTCTCTGCTGGAGAGCCCATCCCGGTCTCTGTCCGTTCCTCGGCGACCGCCGAAGATCTGCCAGACGCCTCCTTTGCCGGGCAGCAGGAGACCTTTCTCAACGTGATTGGCAGCGAGGCAGTGCTCACCGCCGTCCAGCGGTGTTTTGCCTCACTGTGGACTGACCGCGCCACGCAGTACCGTGCCAGCCTGGGCATTGCTCCTCGGGACGTGCGCCTGGCTGTCGTGGTGCAACGGATGGTGGAGGCAGAGGTGGCTGGCGTCCTCTTCACGGCCAATCCACTGACCGGGAAACGTCGTCAAGCGGTGATCGATGCCAATCCCGGCCTGGGTGAGGCCGTCGTTTCCGGTGCGACCAACCCCGATCATTTTGTGGTGCAGACCATGACAGGTGAGATTGTCGAGCGTCGCCTGGGCGACAAGCAAGTGATGAGCCAGGCCGCAGCTGGAGGTGGGACCCAGAAGATCGAAGCAAGCCCGTCCCCCATTCGTGCCTGCCTCTCAGATGATCAGATCCGCGCATTGGCAGCGCTTGGGGCGCGAGTCGAAGCACTGTATGAGACACCCCAGGACATCGAGTGGGCCATCGATCCTTCCGGCCAGATGTTCCTGCTCCAGGCACGACCGATTACGACCCTGTTTCCCCTCCCGGCTGGCGCTCCGGAAACTTCCGAGAGCCTACGCGTCTACCTGGCCTTTGGCGTCCAGCAGGGCACCTATCGGCCTTTCACGCCCATGGGTCTTTCTGCTCTCCGACTCCTCGCGTCCGGGTTTCTGACGCTCATTGGCTCCCCGCTGCGCGATCCGCTGGCCGGTCCCAGCTTCGTCAAGGAAGCTGCTGGTCGTCCGTTCTTCGAGGTCACCGCCGCCTTGCGCAGCCCCTTTGGGCGCCGCTTCCTCATCGAAGCTATGACAGAGGCGGAGGTCCACGCGGCCACCAGCTTCGCGCACCTGGTGACTGATCCACGGCTTTCACTCCGCACAACGCCGCGGCGGACGTTTGGGCGCGCGCTCGTTCTCCTGCTCGCACGCACCCTCTTGCCCTGGTATCTGCTGCAGGCGCTCCTCGCGCCACAAGCCGCCAGCCAGCGGGTGCAGCGCTTCGTGGAACAGCTACGGAACGCCCACCACATCGATGCGTCAGCCGATGCCGCTGCCCGTCTTGCCGCCGCAGAGCGCCTCCTCCTGCACTGCCTGCGCCTGGCCTTTCGCGTCTCGCCAGTCATGCTTGCGGGCATGCAGAGCTTTGCTCTGGCCCGGCGGATGCTCGGTGAGCTCGCCTCGGAGAGTGAGTGCCAGATCGTCCTGGGCGGTTCGCCGACGAATCCCACGACCCAGATGAATCTGGCCCTCTGGAGGCTCTCCCAGGAGATGCGGGCAGATGCGACGAGCAGGCAGCTGCTCCAGAGCATGCCAGCCGCTCGGTTGGCCCAGGACTACCAGCAAGGACGGCTGCCCACTCCCGTGCAACAGGGCCTGGCAAGCTTTCTCCAGGAGTACGGCCACCAGGGAGTCTGTGAACTCGACCTGGGTGTGCCGCGCTGGTCGGAGGACCCCACCTATGTGCTGGATCTCCTCACCGGCTACCTGGAGATGGAGGAGAGCGGACTCGCGCCGGATCTCCAACTCCAAGGCGCTGGACGTTCGGCGCGGGCGATGATCGCGACTCTTGCGCAGCGCGCCAGGCAAAAGCACTGGCTCCGCGGGCGGCTGGTGCGCTTTTGCCTGCAACTGGCCCATGCCCTGGCAGGCTTCCGCGAGATGACGCGCTTTGTCGTAGGGCTGCGCCTTTCACAAGCACGCCAACTGCTCTGGCCTGTCGGAGAGGAGTTGACCCGGGCCGGGAGGCTGAAAGAGACCGCAGATATCTTCTTTCTCACCTTTCCCGAAGCACATGCAGCACTAGCTGGAGCGGATCTGCGGGAGCGCGTGAGCGAGCGACGAGCCGCCTTCGCACGGGAGCTCGGGCGTCGTCATGTGCCACTCGTCCTGCTTTCGGATGGCACCGAACCCACAGCTCAGCCTCAGAAAACCCAGAGTGCTGCCCGGTCAGAAGGAACGCTGCAGGGAACCCCTGCGTCCCCTGGGATGGTGTCGGCGCCCGCGCGGGTGATCCTTGATCCTCACGACGCCCGCCTGGAATCGGGCGAGATCCTGGTGGCTCCCTCAACTGACCCCGGTTGGACACCTCTGTTCCTCAAGGCAGCGGGACTGGTGATGGAAGTGGGTGGAGCGATGGCACACGGCGCGATTGTGGCCCGCGAGTATGGCATTCCCGCAGTCGTTGGCGTGGCTGGTGCAACCGAGCGGATTGTGACCGGTAGCCGCGTGACGATTGATGGCACCGCTGGCACGGTCGTGATCGAGTCAACGCGTGAGAAAGACCTGCTGTGACGAGGCGGTGGTACAATGAGGTCGCAAGAACCGTTCATGTTGCGACAGGCAAACAGGAGAGACCGTATGCGGATCAGCCAGCGTCGAGAAACAGCAGGACAACCAGTGAAGCCAGTGTGTCCTGGTGACACCGCTCGCTCAGATGAGGTGATTGCCTCCAGCGGGGTGCCGTTCCATCTCTGGCGGCTGTACCAGCATGCCTGGTTCGCCGTGGCATCTTGTCCTGGGACTCGTCGCCCTGGGATGTTACGCGACAAGCTACACCTGACTGATGTGGCCGCATCCGGTGCATTGGGCGGTACAAGCGCGCACACGATCCCAGATGGCGCTTCTTCTGTGGATGGCCCTGGTCATGCTGGCGTTCGTGTTCAGCCTGGTGGATGGTTCTGCCTGGCTCTGGCTGTTCATCGGGATTGCGACCATTGCGGGAGTCCTGCTCCCGATGCGCGCTGCCTTCGCAGCAGTCGCGATTCTCATGTTCCTTCCAGTATTCATCGTGGTGGGCATCAATGGAGGGATCGGCGGCATCAGCGCAGTGGATTGGCGATGGCCTATCGCCCTCCTGCTGCTGGTGCGGGGGCTTGGCCTGGACATGATCGGCATGGCCCGGCTGGGTAACGCTATCCGAGAACTGCATACCACGCGCAGAGAACTGGCTCGTCTGCAAATGGATAGCAGACCACAATTATCAGCCGCACTATGCGCACAAGGATCGACAGGATAATCGGCTGTCTCCAGCAGAAGTCTTAGGTTGGGTTCAGGGAAAGATGCGCACCCAGGAAGAGTTACATCGCATTTTCTACGAAACACGACATCTCAGACGACTGAATAAAGCTGGTTACCTGAAGTTCAGACATTGGCGTTTGTATGGCGAGTACGGTTTAGCCAAACATCAAGCGGTCATTTGGTTGTATGAAGAACATCTGACTATCGAGTTTGCGAATGCCCCTCTGGCCCAATATCAAGTCGAGTATCAGCCAAACAAGAAAGATTTGCGCCAGGTGACTCCGATCCGACTTCTTGAAACACCGTACCGATCACCCCAACTGTCGCTTTGGGCGCAAGGCGAAGTGGAGTGGCATCAGGTGATACGGGAAGCTCCATATGGAGCACGCAAGAGAACAAAGGCCGAGACCGGAATCATTCAACGATCCCTCTTTCCCTAATCACTCACTCCATTCTTGAGTCTCACGGATGACGCGTTTAGTAAACTATTCAAGAGACTCCTCCTCCCTTTGTACAACAGGCGGCACTATATTGCCAAAGATCGTTCGTATCCCTTTTTCATTGAGACTACGATGTTTGTAGAGAAAGCGATCTTTCGCCTTGTGCTAGTTCGTATATACCTTGTTGTCAGCGAGGTCTTTTGTTGTAATGATATAGACAGAATCTTGAGCTTGTTTCTGTTCCTGAAGCCAGTTCGGCTCATTCTCATCAACCTCTGGTTCAATCATTTGAACATCCACGTTAAGTTGAGAATATCCACGCGCTCATTACTCCCGTCTGATATTCCCATAAGATGCTGCCGGCAATCTAGGTAGATATCCAGCATATTCATTCCTCCGATGAAAAAGCACATTTCTTCTTCCAAACAGAAATAATATTCTGGAGTTGACGGTGTAAAGCCAAGGGAGCAGCACAAAAGGTGAAGGTCTCTGTCACTTTTGTTAAGGGGCGCATATAATCAACTGGCTGACCAAAGAAATCCGTATAGAGAACCCCTGCTTCTTCAAGCAGAATCTGCTGCGCAACATTGTCCCAAATTTTACTATTATGATGAAGAAATCCTCCATAGATTCCTTTCACAACCATTGCCGTATCAAAGACACTATTGCTCGCTAGCACACTCCTACACTCTAAGATGATTTCTGCTAAGAGTTCACATTCTTTTCTGGTTCTGTTCGGATCTTCTTGATGCCCATCTATTCCATAGGCGATCAAGGTTGAAAGCAGATTCTTGTCATTTTTCGCTGATTGCAGTACGCTCCTTTTCCCTTTTCTGCACTATAGATTTCGTGAAAAGCAGGGAGCGCGAAACCACCAGCTATTGGTTCATGCTCTTTCAGGAGTCCCAACATACTGCCATAGAGCGGACTTCCCTGAGCAAAATTACTCGTTCCATCGATAGGATCAATCACCCATGTGTAGGGCGATTGATTATCAACAATTCCTGCCTCTTCATCGATAATATTATGCGTTGGATAGGTCTGATGAATGGCTTCAATAATGGTCTTTCCTATCTCTAGGTCCGCCTCAGTAACAACCTGGTTATTGTCACCAAATTTTGTCGTTGAAGAGACCCTTCCAAAACGGTCTCGCGCCATTTGAGAAGCGTTTTCTAGAGTCTTAACGATAAATGTTCGATAATCCATGTGCACCGTTTCTTGGTAAACTATTTGTTTTGGTTGCTCATCTCTTACTTTTGTTAGGAGGAAGTGCTCGTTGATACGGATGTTTGGGCACGTTTGAGGTCAGTATGCTGAATGTGAATGACACCCCTTGTTTAAGTGATGAAATTGTCTCTGTGATGGTCTTCTGCTTCATCTGTTCTCCTCCTTGTTTGAGTCTATCAATATTTTGACAGAGATTCAAGATCTTTCAGGATTTTTCTGCCAATGTGAGTGCCGCTCTATGTAAGGGATGTCCTGGCGAGGTTTCGTAGCTGGGTACCGGCAACCTCGATTAGAGAGCGAACTGCAGGGTGCACGCCAACTCCTGGAAGCAGCAGGGATCGACGTGAGACTCAAACCAATCATCGAAACGCTACCCCCTGAGACCTCCGCTGTCCTCGCCTGGACGGTGTGCGAAGGGGTGGCCAACGTCATCTGGCACAGCCGCGTGCAGCACTGTCTCATTCGGCTGACTCAGAAGAACGGGCGGGTCTGGGCCGAGGTGATCAACGACGGAGGCAGACAAGAGCGTATGGAGGCAGGCCCTCTCACCCTGTCCGGCAAAGAACATTTTCGTGTCCGCGTGGAACTTCCCATCCAGCGTGGTGGAGAGGCACCAGTCTTACAGGAGGAACGATCATGATCCGAGTGCTGTTGGTGGAAGACCAGGCGATGGTGCGCGGTGCGCTCGCGGCGCTGCTGAGCCGGGAACAGGATTTTGTTTACGCTCCTCTGGTAGTTCGAGTCACAGCTCATGGGGGCAAGTGTGCTTCCCTATGGTCGGAACATCCCGATCTTGTCCACTTCGGTAAACCAGAAGGTATGGTTGGCGCCCATCACAAGCCCGAGTGGCATACTGCCCGCTGTCGGAATGGCATAGGGGAGAAAACGGTGTGCGGCGGGATCCAGACGAGCAATCACGTTATCCGCCAGCACCGTCACCCAGATTTCACCATTTGGTGTCACGACCAAACCGTAGACCCCACCCACTCCGGAACCAGTAGATGGTGCGTAGTAGCGGGTAAAGGTGCCGGTGTGTGGGTCGAGGCTGAGCACGAGACCAACGCTGAAAGAAGTCGCCCAGATGATCCCGCGCCCGTCACTGGCAATCTCCATGAGCGACGTCATGGGTCCAGGCGGGGTGAAAAAACGGATGCGGCCGGTGCGAGGATCGAGGCGACCAATATGATCATTGCTGGACTCGGTGAACCAGACCATCCCCTTTTGATCGACCGTCACTCCATAGGGATCGAGCGTTTGCACACTCCGTTTGGCCGAGAGCAGATAGTGCTGCATGCGACCAGTCTGGGGATCGAGTCGTCCCAGCATATCAGCATTGAATTCAGTGAACCAGACCGTCCCATGCGCGTCGAGTGCCAGCTCGTTGGGAGCACTTGGCAGGGAGAGCGTCTTGCCTGCATGAGCGGGATCGGGGACCGTGAGCATCGGCAACTGGTAGAGTTGATAGCGCCCTGTCGTGGGAAAGTAGTGCCCGATATAGTTGGCATACTCTTCCGCGAACCAGATCGTATCGTCAGGGGCTACCTGTACTGACATCACGCCAAAGCGCCCACCTGGCGGCGTCATCTGCCGAAAGGTCTGGGTCTGGGGGTCAAAGACGGCGAGGAAATTGCGGCCCATTTCTCCAAACCAGAGACGCCCTTCGTGGTCGATCGCTGGCCGCATTACCTCACTATTAGATTGCGGTAAGAGATACTCGCGGAAATCACCAGTCGCCCTGGTAGCTGACGGTGTGGTTGACTGCGCCAGCGTTCCACTGGCAGGAGGCGTGCCTGGCAGTTCGACCCTGGCCTGCCCGGAAGGTTGGGCGCTGCCGTTTCCCAGCGCGACGATGGTGACAATACCGAGCAGGAGCACGGCCAGGAGGAGCCAGGCGTCGCGCTGGCGGCGGCCTGACCAACGCGAAGAGCGTTGCCTGGTACGAGGACCTGCACGCAGTTCTTGCCCGGCGACCTCGCCCCCGGGATCCTCAGTTCCGATGTGAGAGGAAAGCTGTTTGTTGCTCATCGTTCTGTCACCAGTATGTTGATTGCATTATGCAGGAAGGGATACGCTACTTTCTTTCTGATTGGTACGTTTAGGGTTACACTGCTGCTGTGCAAATACTGCGCTACCGTCGGCGCAGCAGTGCTTGCAAATTGTCCTCAAGCGTTTGCTCGGTCACCTCCCCAATCACCTTGTTAACAATCACCCCGTGCCGGTCAATAAAGACCGTTTCCGGAACGCCGGTCACTCCGTAATTAATGGCAGTGGATCCGGTGGGTTCAACGACGTTCGGGTAGGTGATCCCGTATGTTCGCAAAAAGCTGAGGCCATCGCTCGCCGTATCTTGAAAGTCGATGCCGAGAAAGACGATGCCCTGGCCCTGTACACGCCGCCAGGTGACCTCCAGGAGCGGTGCCTCATGTTTGCAGGGGTCGCACCACGACGCCCAGAAGTTGAGCATGACCGGTTTTCCTTTGAAGCTGGCCAGGTGCACGGGTGCCGCAGGAGACGAACTTAGCGAGGCTAACGTGAAATCCGGTGCCGGGTGTCCGTTGAGAGGGCTACTATTGCTGCTGCTATGGGACTGACCCGGAGCAGGAACCAGCAGTTGTGACCCGAGCAACACAAGGAGCCCGGCATTGAAGAGGCTCACCAGGAGGAATATCAGTATGCGCCGCTTGCGGGCAGGCCCTTTTGGTTTCTCCGTGAGCTTTTCAGTCTGTATGTCATTCGGTGATGTGCCTTCAGCCGGCTTATCTTCAGATGCCATAGATAGTACTTTCTATGTGAGTAGATGCTCCTATGCTGATTCTGTTGCTTGTAATTGAGAGCTGACGTGGCCGAAATATGCCTCCCGAAGGAATACCCATGCAAAAGAATCGCGCGAAATATCATATTCATAGTGCTGAGTTGGAAGCGGATCATCTGCTGCTGCTGTTAGCAAGCCTCGCCGAATGCATACGTTGTTCCTCTTAGACTCTGAAATAATGCTCAAAAAAAGGATTTTGCATTGGCTGTCTCACAAGCAAGGAGCCACTCCCTCGGATGTTTCACATGACATGTTGGATTATACCGAACAATGATACAAGCGTCAAGTGTACTATCTTTGGTCGTACTAGGGCAAGAA
>WNFM01266582.1_pt1 | contig 14072 bp, 9 predicted proteins | sample 5400271 | NCBI WGS metagenome assembly WNFM01 (sample SAMN13153352, study PRJNA577476) | soil metagenome | isolation source: 60 cm saprolite on Douglas fir-dominated hillslope | place: USA:California | collected 2013-09-17 | reverse complement strand
CCGCCTCTCGGCGTCCTCAAGGCCGGTGCCCGGCTCGCTTAGGCGGCTCTTTGGCATCATGGCCACCATTGCGTTGCCGGGACCATGATGATCGGGCCCGTGCATCATGGATGCCATGCTTCCTTGGGACGTGTCACCCGACGGCATCTTCATCCTGGGCATGTCGTGCTGTTTCTGCTCCGGGGGCATCGTCATGCCCGGCATACTTTCATGTCCCGATGCGTCGGTCTTGCCGGACGGCATCTTCATGCCGGGCATGGTTTGTTGCTGGTCGGCGCCGCTCTGACTGGATGGCATTTGCATGCCCTTCATGTCGTGCATCTGGTGTCCATTCGTCGGGCCCATACCGCTGTGGGCCATGCCCATATCCGCCATGGTGCGAATGGGACGTTTGCGGCGTGGTGGGATGGCAGCACGCATCCCCTCGCGTGAAGCCAACGTGCCGGCGGCGTATCCACTCCGGTCCATCGTTTCGGCAAAAATACAGTAGGCCTCTTCTTTTGGTTCGACAATAACGTCGTACGTCTCTGCGGCGCCCACTCGAAATTCTTCTATCTCCACCGGTTCCACGTTCTGTCCGTCGGCTTGAAACACAGTCATCTTCAACCCCGGAATGCGGACATCGAAAATTGTCATTGAGGCCGAGTTAATGAAGCGCAGCCGAATGCGTTCGCCCGGCTTAAATAATGCTGTCCAGTTCAAGTCAGGCGAGACACCATTGATTAGGTACCTGTACGTGTATCCGGTGACGTCCAGGATATCCGTGGGATCCATACGCATGCGCGCCCAGATCAGTCGATCTGAAAGCGTAGATCTCCAGCCATTGTGGGAGGCATCTCGGAAGAAATCTGGCGCCGTGCGCTTTTGAAAGTTGTAGTAGTCGGCCTGCTTCTTGAGCTTATCGAGTACCCGCATCGGAGTTTCGAACGTCCAGTCGGAAAGCACGACAACGAACTCGCGGTCGTACTTGACTGGTTCGCCGTCTGCCGGGTCGATCAGGTAAGGTCCGTAAATGCCGGTCTGTTCCTGCAGACCGGAATGACTGTGATACCAATAGGTTCCGCTCTGGCGGAGCTTGTATTGATAGGTAAAGGTCTCACCTGGCTTGATCCCCGGGAAACTGACTCCTGGAACTCCATCCATTTTGAACGGCACGAGAATCCCATGCCAATGGATCGAGGTGGTCTCGGCCATATCGTTTCTCACCCGAATCGTTACCGTGTCCCCCTCGCGGAAGCGTAACACCGGCCCGGGTACCGATCCATTGATCGTGGTCGCTGTGGTGGTTCGCCCGTCGATCTCTATTTTTTCTTTGCGAATGACCAAATCACTGAGGGGTTTGCCGGTATCATGAGCGCCTTCGAGACCGGTGCTGGCCCAGACCTGAGAGGGAAAACTGGCGCGTAGTCCTGCAGCAAACACTCCAAAACCGCCCGCCTGAAGAAATTTCCGTCGAATGAATCCCATAGACGTACCTCTTTATGGACGCCAAGTCAAAATAGGCTTTGGCTGAAGCTTTACGATGGCGCCGTTGTCGATTGTGAACGGCAGGCCGGCAACGTCGAGGGTGGTGACTGGAACCGGAGAAGAACCAGTACTGTTGGACCCGGTGCCTGGAGTCACCCGGACATTCGCTGCTGGCTGTGTACTGGATGGATGCTGCATGTTCCCGTGCTGCATGTCCATCTGGCTCATGCCGCCTTGAGTAGATTTCGGCTAATTTCGGCTGTTGTGCTAACAACAAGCCTCTTCCGGCGAAAATGCTGGCGCTTAAAGAAGTCATTTTGGCGAAGAAAGCTCCGTGGAATCCCCCTCTTTGTATTTCATTGCTTTTGGTCGGGACGGGTGCCCAGTGTGGCAAAGCGCTGCTATCGCTGAATCTACCGTGTTGAAATGCCAGGCGCCGCGGCCTTCTGTTCCACATCGGGACAAGAGCCTCAATAATTCCTCACGGCAGGTCCAGCTTCATGGACCCCAGCTCCCACGATACCTGCCGGCCGGATTGCTTCGGGGTAACTTCCCCAAAATCAGCGATCAGCGCCATGCCCTTCATCCGGCCCGAGGAGTCATCCAGCTTTCCCACTAGCACCACTGAGTCACCCTTCTGGAGGTCGCCAAAATCAAGTGTCTGCAGCTTGCGCCCGTGAGGACTTTCGCTGGTTTCGTTTTGTGCCGGATCCAAGCCCGGGTTGAGCAGAAACAGATCCGAAGGCCTGATGCGAACTTCTATTAGCTTGCCCGTACTCAGCTCATGCACGGTTACCGTCTCGGCAAGCGCGTCCAGTGAGTCGATTGTCGCAGTCATGGCCTGAAAACCGTCGAGCAGGATTACTTTGGCCTTCATCGCGGCTCCGTCCGCGCTGGGATCTCCACGAACATACAGCCTATCCCCCACGCGAATGTGCGCCGTCGGCGCAACCGTAGCGTCAGTCAAATGGGCGAGGCCCGCTGGATACCGCCGGAATCGCGTCAATCGGGACGTCTCAACCAGCAAATTTCCAGTTGCTCCGCCGGGAAGGGTCCGCTCCAGGATGAAACTCCCCTCCTTCTCGTTAAGCTTCACGACCTCACCCGACGCGCCGGACTTTGACCATTGGATGAGGTTGGCTTTCTGCTGCCCCTCGATTTCCGCACGGGACGCGACCAGCACCTGCGAGGCGGCCATCACCACCGACTCCTGCTCCTCACTGGCCCGGGCGCAGATCAAGTCACCGTTATTCAATTCGGGTGGCGTGATCCGAGCCGGCGCCGCCGGGCTGGCATTCAGTGAAGCCCGCTCGAAGATCGTCGTTTGATCGAACCTGAGGCCGCCGATATCTCCCGATGGGCTTTTGATGAGCATATCGCCTCCGAGCGGGTCGATACCGAACACCTGTCCAAATATCTGGCACGATCCGAAGGACATTTCCTGAGCCGAAACAGTGCGTCCGAGCTGCAGGATGAGTAATGCTGCTGTAAGATGCGTCTTCTTCATATGATCCTCCTCATGGAACTTGGGACGGTGGGCGAGAGACGCGGCCCTGGTAGGCCTCGTCGATCGAGACGTGATTCGTCTCGAGGATTCTGCCGGTGGCCCTCTCCAGCGCAATCCTGGCCTTTGCATACGCTCCCTTGGCCGCGACCTCAGTAGAACGAGCCTGCGCCAGATAGGTTTGATATTGAATGACCAGAAAATTGGTCGAAAGGCCGACGCCGAATTTCTGCTGCTCCACGTCGACCGATTGCTCTTGCAGGACTCGGCTCTGCACGGCGGCTTCGTACGCGGCGCGCGCCTGCTGCATAGACACCTGGGCGTCCGCGACTTCGAGACGCGCCTGGTCCTCCAGTTGCTGCCGCCGCACCTGCGCTTGCCGCAACTGCAGCTCATCGCGGACGGCGTCGGCTTGCGCCACACGATTCCGCAAAGGCAAAGTCAATTGCACGCCGACTCCGTAGGTCGGAAAATCTCGCCGGAAGACCTGGCCGAGTGCGGAGCCATAGCCGCCGCCGACGGCGGGCGTCCCGCCGGCGAGTGAATTCGGATCCCCCGCAAGCCCGCCGTTCTGCATCGTTCCGACCAGGTCGATCTGCGGCCGCAGCGCGTTGAGCGAGCCTTTTAGGCTGATCTGGGAGTTCTCGATCTGTATGCCGGCCTGCGCGAGGTCGGGACGATTCTTGAGCGCGTCCGTAACCAGGTCCTGGACAGGCTCCACGGGCTCCTTCTCGGGGACCGTGACCGAGTCGGTGGGAACGATATGCGCTTCGCTGATCGCAGTGTTGGCGAGCCCGCGCCGCGTCAGCGCCGTCACGACAATCAGCTCCTGCTGCCGCACCAGGCCCTCCGCCGTGATCAGGGCCTGCCTGCTCGCCGCCACCTGCGCCAGCGCGCGGGTCACTTCGATCGGCGCAAGAGTGCCCTGGTCGACCTTCTCCTTGTTGTCGTCGTACAGCCGCTGCGCGAGCCGCAGCGTCTCCCGCTTTACTTTGACGTCTTCATTCAGGCTCACCAGATCCGTATAGAGCCGCGTGACACCGGCGATCGTGTCGATCAACTGCTGGCGAAAAACCAGGTCCGCGACTTTCTGGCTGTTCTTCGCGATCCGGATGAACCTCCGGTTCAAGTCGATTCCGAAGCCTCGCAGCAACGGCTGCGTGACCGTGACCCCGAGGCTGGAGCCGAGAGTAGGGTTGTACGTATAGCGGGTCGCGTTGTTGGTGAAGCGGGTGTTGTCGAAGTTCAGGCTGATCTGCGTTCCGGGCGAGAATCCTTGCAGCAGGCCGATATTTCCGGTGGTGTTGTTCGTGACCAACCAATTCGTTCCGCCCGTAAGAACCGTGCTGTATACCGGGGTCGATTGATGGAGCCAGTTCAGCAGGCCGGAGATGGACGGATCGAACTGCGGGATCGGCGGACCGCTCGAAAGTGGTGTCGCGCCCGCGACGTTGAGATTGTTCTGCTGCTCGCTGATCAGCGCCAGATCGGAAAAATTCGTGTTGACCAAAGGACTGGGCGTCGACCCCGTGGTGAGGTTGGTCAGCAAGGGTCCATTTGGCCCCCCGATGCCGGGAGGCGGCTGGTTGATCAGCAGGCTCAATCCGCGCAACTGGCCGCCGCCGCTGGCTCGCTGGACATCCGTGCCGGCGATCTGCGGCAGCGTCCGCTGCAGCTCGATGTCGAGATTATTTTCGAGCGCCAGCGCGATCGCATCCGGCAGCGACAGATAGATCTGGCCGGCGCGCATCAGGCTGTCGAGCCGCCCGGAGTTTTGAAAGCTCACGGGCGGGACGGGCCGCGCCTGGTACCAGCGGAACGGCTGCGCCATAACGAACGTCGGAATGAGCGCCAGCAGAAATACCTTCATCCTATTTGTCCGCCTTGCCGGACGCCGTCGCCGCAGGTAGAACGATCGCTCCTTCCTTGACGGCATCGCCGGGATCGACGACCACTTCCTCGTCCCCTCGCAGACCACTCAGAATCTCCAGCTCGATTCCGTAATCCCGCCCCGGCTGCACATTTTGAAAATGCGCCCGCCGCGCCCGCGAGAGCACAGCCGGATCCATCCCTTGCGACTTCGCATTCGCCTGTTCCTGAGCCGTCAAAGGCTCGAGCACGGCGAGCTTCGCGCCGTTCGACTGCACCACCAGGGCCGCGTCCGGCGCGAGAAACGGCGGGTCTGTCCGGTCGGTGATGAACTTGACCAGAGTGTACATGCCGGGCAGGAGAATCCCCGTCGGGTTCGAGACCTGCACCTCGGTGAGTAGAGTCCTCGACCCCGAGTCCAGAGCGTTCGAAGTGCGCGTCACCTTGCCGGAGAAGCTTCGATTGCGAAACTCTTGTACAGTGACGTCAGCTGCCTGGCCCACCTTGACTCCGGGCGCGTCCGTTTGCGGGACCAACACGAGAACACGCAGCTTGCTGATTTCAGCCACGCGAAATACTTCTCCGCCCCTCGGGACGTCGGTCGGCGAAGCCGTCGACGTAGTCGGTCCTTGACTCGATCCCGTCGTGGAGATGAGCGCCCCCACATCCGCATTTCTCGAAGTGATGATCCCGGCGAAGGGAGACGTGATCCGTTCATAGCCCTGCAGAGTGATCAGTCTTTGCAAGGTGGCTTTGCTGGCGCGAATGAACTCCTGCGCCGCCCGGACATTCTTTTCGCCGGCGGTGACATTCGCTTCGGCGGTCTTGGACGCCGTCTGCTGCATATCGCCGTCCTGGCGCGACACCGCGCCGCTGGCCGTCAGCACCTGGTATCGCTTCCAGGTGATGTTGGCCAGATCGCGCGTCGCGATAAGTTGCTGCAGCGTGGCCTCCGCCTGTCCAAGCTGCCCCTCCGCCTGCGCGACGGCAGCCTGGGCCTGCGTCACCTGTTGATCGAGATCCGGAGCATCGATTTCAGCCAGTAGCTGTCCCGCGCGCACACGGTCGCCGATATCGACGTACCGGCGTTTGAGATATCCTGCCGCGCGGGCGTACACGTAAGCTTCCGTGATCGGAGTTATATTGCCTGGCAACAGGACCTCGCTCCTCGAAGGCGCGCGTTTCACCTTCGCGGCGTTTACCAGAGGCGGAGAAATCCTGCGCGATGCTGCCGCTGCGTCGAGCTGTTGGGTGGTTTTCTTCCGGGCGAGATAGCTCGCGCCGAACGCCGCTAGCGCCAGCACCCCCAGAAACCCGGCGATGAGCAGCCGCGAGGCCGACCCGCCCCGTGACAGGCGCCGCGGCGCAGGCGCTTTCGAAATATCGGTTACGCTCGTTTCCATATTTTGCCCACTAGCCATTTTGAGAACCACCTGGTATTTCGCCGGCCTCCTCGGCAATCTGGCGCTCCAGATCGACCGGGGGCTTCCGGCGAAGCCAGCTATACACGATCGGCACAAACAGGAGCGTGGTCGGAGTAGCCAGTAGCAAGCCGCCAATCACCGCGCGCCCCAGCGGCGCGTTTTGTTCGCCTCCTTCTCCCATCCCCAGCGCCATCGGAACCATGCCGATGATCATGGCGAGCGCCGTCATGGTGACCGGGCGGATGCGCGTGAAGCCCGCCGAGAGAGCGGCCTCAATGGCGCCCTTCCCCTCCGCGCGCTCATCGTTGGCGAAAGTGACCAGCAGGATGCTGTTCGCCGTAGCGACGCCGATGCACATCAGCGCTCCCATCAGGCTCGGCACGCTGAGCGTGGTCCGTGTCAAATACAGCATCCACAACAGTCCGGCCATCGCGCCCGGCAGCGCGGTCAAAATGATGAACGGATCGACCCAAGATTGGAAGTTGACCGCCATCAGCAGATAAACCAGAACGATCGCAAACACCATCCCCATGCCGAGCCGCGTGAACGAGGTCCGCATGGTGTCCACCTGCCCGCGCATGTTGATGGTCGTTCCGCGAGGCAGACTGGCGTTCGCTTTGTCCAGGATCCGTGTGACATCGGTTGCAAAAGAGCCCAGGTCGCGCTGGTCGGGGCTTGCGTAGACGTCAAACACCGGTTGCACATCATAGTGATTCTCGATGGCGGTCGATGTAGTCCGCTGCAGGGTCGCCAGGTTGTCGAGCAACTGCCTGCTTCCACCAGAGCCGACAGCCGTGATCGGCGTACGCTGCATCGCGTCGAAGGTGTCGATCTTGTATTGCGGCGTCTGCACCGCGACGTTGTAGTTCACGCCGTTCACCGGACTGAGCCACTGATTGGGCGCTACCTGCCCGCTCGAGGAGAGGGAAATGAGAAGACTGCTGGCGACGTCTCTTTGAGTCAGTCCTGACTCGCTGGCCCGCACGCGATCGACATTCACTGTCACCGTCGGATAATCCACCTGTTGCCGGACGAAGACGTCGACCGCTCCCGGCAGTTGCGCAATCTCGCGCTGCAATCGGGCGGCGATCTGATAGCCCGCGGAGGCGTCATTGCCGGTCACTTGCACATCGATCGGCGCAGGCAATCCGAAATTCAAAATTTGATTTGTAATGTTTGCCGCCTGGAAAAAGAAGGTCTCGACCGGAAATTTCACCGCCAGCCTTTCACGAAGCTGCCGCGTATAGTCCTGCGTCGGGTGGTGATTGGCCTTGAGTGAGATCAGAATCTCCCCGTCGCCGTCTCCGACCGTGGCGCTGTCACTGAACGCCAGATTGATGCCGGAAGTCGGAAGGCCGATGTTGTCGAGAATCGAGTCTAGTTCCTGCGCCGGAATCACGCCTCGGATCTCCTCTTCAACACCGGCGAAAATGCGCTCCGCCTCCTCGATCCGGGTTCCGGTCGCGCAACGCACGTGCAGGCGCATCTGTCCGGAATCGACATACGGGAAAAAGTCATTGCCGATGAAGACCACCAGTCCTATCGACGCAGCAGCGAAGATAACAAAGGCGCCACCCGCCACGACCCGGTTCTGCAGGACCCATTCGAGCAGACCGCGATACGCGTGACGCAGTTTCTCAAAGCGCCGATCGAACGCCTGATGGACGCGCCAGATCACGCCGGCCGAACTCGAGGCCGGGCTATCCTCTCCCTCCTGATAGAGCGCCATCTCCGACGGCAGCAAATAATGAACCAGGGTAGGGACGACGGTTCGGGTGAGCAGATAAGAAGTCAGCATCGCAAACACCACCGCCATCGCCAGCGGCGTGAACAGGAATTTCGCCGCGCCGGACAGCATCAAAACCGGAACGAACACGATGCAGATCGAAAGCGTGGAGACGAACGCAGGCACGGCGATCTGTTGCGCGCCATCGAGAATCGCGCGCACCAGGGTTTTCCCCTTCATCCCCATATTCCGGTGAACATTCTCTATTTCCACAGTAGCGTCGTCCACCAGAATTCCGACCGCCAGGGCCAGGCCGCCGAGCGTCATTACATTGATCGTCTGCCCGAGGAATCCGAGCACGATCAGGGAGGTCAGGATCGAAAGCGGTATCGAGAGGCACACAATCAGCGTGCTGCGCCAGCTTCCCAGGAAGAGAAGGATCATCAGCGCCGTCAGGGCAGCCGCAATGGTTGCTTCGCGCACCACACCGCCTACCGATGCGCGCACGAACAGCGACTGATCGAAGAGCTGCGTGATCTTCAAATCCGTAGGTAGAGTAGCCGCGATCTTCGGCAGCAGGGCCTTGACGCCGTCGACGACCGCCAGTGTCGACGCGCTGCCATGCTTCAACACCGTAAGCAAAGCCGACCGGTTGCCGTCCGTGCGAACGATGTTCGTTTGCACCGAGTAACCGTCCCGCACCTGCGCGACATCCCGCATGTATATCGGAGCGTTGTTGACCGTCTTGATTGGCAGATCGTTTAAGGCTGCGACCAGCTCGGGGCTACTGTTGAGCTGAATCAGGTACTCGCGCGTCCCTATCTTCGCGGTCCCGGTGGGAAGGATCAGATTCTGTAGACTGAGTGCATTCGATACGTCCGTCGCCGACAGCCCCTTTCCGTAAAGGGCGTCAGGATCCAAATCGACCATCACACTCCGGACTTTGCCGCCGTAAGGCAGCGGTACGGCGATTCCCTGCACAGTCGAGAGGCGTGTGCGGATAAAGTTGTTTCCGTAGTCGAACAGTTGCTGCTCGGTGAGAGTATTGCCGCTCAGACCCAACTGCAGAATGGGAACGCTGGACGCGTCGTACTGCACCACGTTCGGCGGAAAGATGCCGGGCGGCATGGTGCGAAGGATAGTCTGGTTGATGGCGACAATCTGCGAGATTGCCAGATCGACGCTGGCCCCCGGCTGCAGGTAAACCCGGATCAGGCCGACGCCGTTGTACGCAGTCGATTCGATGTGCTCGATGTCGCTCACCGTGGTGGTCATCGCGCGCTCGGAGAGAGTGAGGACGCGCTTTGCCATATCGTCCGGGCTCATGCCGTTGTACGACCAGATGACGCCGACCACAGGGATGTTGATGTATGGAAATATATCGGTCGGCATGGTGACGATCGAAATCCCGCCCAGGATGGCGATCAGGAGCGCCATCACGATGAAGGTATATGGGCGCCGCAACGCGAGCCTGACAATCCACATAGTCTCTGTGGGTCAAGCACTCGCATAGCCATCAAGACAGTGAACAAAAACAGCAGTGACCAGGCGGGTGAGTGACGCCATAACGACACCGGCTATGACATATCGTCGCGCCGGCGCCGTCGTTCGATCAGGGGGATTCGCTCTGGCAGAATCGGATCGTGAAAACTGGAAAGCTGATCTGGCGGGCGTGATTTAGCGTAAGACATGCCCCCTAAAAAGGGGGCATGGCCGCCTGGAAGGCCGCTCCACGCAATCCTACGCGCGCTTGGAGGAGCGAATTGTCTGGACCTTGCCGATGTCCCAGCGGGTGGCGCTCGCGGGGGCCATGTCTGAAAGCACGTCTGGCTGATCGACCAACCGTGCCATGTCCCGGACCGGCAATCCTTCCGCCTCTCGACGGAAGCTCATGGCCGCCGAGCCGCTCAGATGATCGATCTGAATCCAGTCCCCGCCGCGGATCTGATCGGTGGCGATCAGGTTGGACATCGGCTGCACGAGCAAGCGCTCGATCGCGCGCTTGAGATGGCGCGCCCCATATTTCAAATCGAATCCTTCTTCCAGCAGGAACTGTTTGCCATCGTCCGTTACGGTGAACATGAAAGTCCCATTGGCGGCCGTGCTGACAATCCGCTGCTGCACTGCGTTCAGCTCGATATCCAGGATGCGGCGCAGCTCGCCTTCGCCGAGCGGCTTGAAAACTACGATCTTGTCCAGCCGGTTGATGAACTCGGGAGTGAACCTCCGGCGCGCTGCGTCGACGCCGCTGCGGGATAGTTTCTGGTTCAGTTTGTCATTCACCTCGCCGGTTCCGGCAGGGCTAAAACCCAATCGCGGCCTCATCAGCGAGCTCATTTCGGTCGCGCCCAGATTGCTGGTCATGAAGATCATGGCCTGGGAGAAGTCCACCCTGCGGTTGTCGCCCAGCGTCAGAGTCGCCTTATCGAGGATACCCAGCAGCAGATTCCATAACGAATCGCTGGCCTTCTCGATTTCATCGAACAGCACAAAACCGATCTTCACCGCCGAGGTGTGATGTTGATTGATATTCTCCTGGCTCAAAAGCGGGTGAGTCTCCCGATGCCCGAGATAACCCGGCGGCGAGCCGATGAGCTTTGCAATCTCATGGCTGTGCTGAAACTCCGCACAGTCGATTTTGACCACGGCCCGCGGGCTGCCGAGCAGGCACTGCGCGGTGGCCTCCACGGCCCGGGTCTTACCGGATCCGGTCGGCCCGAGAAACAGGAAATTCCCAATGGGCCTGCCGCGGGGTAACATTCCCGTCCGGTACATCTGATAAGTGTTCACGATCTGCTCAACGGCCTCTTCCTGCCCGACAATCAAGCGGCCGAGATCGGTCAGCAGCCGGTCCGCATCGCGTCCCGTCCTGTTAGGGTCTAGTGTGATTGACCTCATGAAACAGCCATCCTTTGTATATTCCGATAATCTCGCCACAAGTACTTGGTCAGACTTGCCGATCCAAAAATACGAAGCTGTGTGAGCAGTCGGGCGGCACTGTCCTGGACTGAGCTCGAGCATTGTCGTTGAAGTTGATTTACCGCCAAAGGCCCGCGCTGAAAACTGAGGCGGCGGCGAAGCATACGCGTCGATGTATCGTCGTGGCGATGACGCAGCGTGGGCGCTTTCGACACAAGACAAACGTAGGCACAAGCGTCTGCGGAGCCTGTTCGTTGGCGCTCGTATTGCTCCTTGCCCGAACGTGAAAGCGCCAGCGCAATTACTCGCGCGCTGGGCCCTGTTTCCGCTGGAGTATTCAAAACATGAAATCGTATGTTTTTTGTCTCAGTTTGGTCTTAGTCAATCTCGCGCCGTGCGCCGAGCGCCAGTCCGACTCGCATGAAAGCGTCACGCTACGCGGAGAAGTGGAAGCCAGCGATGTATCCGGCTCCGGTTTAGTCGTTGTACTCTCCACGTCGCACGAAGTGGATCGTCGAGCGGATGTCGGTTCCGGCGGCGGATTTGAGTTCAGCGACGTACCCTCCGGACAGTATAAGCTTAGCGTGACCACTCTTAACGGCGATACGATCCATCACGAGTATGTGTCACTGAACTCGATGACGAATCATATCTCGGTGCGGCTTCAAGGTCCCATCGAAGGCGCGCAAGGAATTTGAGAAGGGAGTGGAGGCGGCGCGAAAGAACGATTCGGCCGCCGCCATCGGCCATCTCGCCAAGGCGACCGAGCTCGATCCAGGCTACATGGAGGCCCACAACAATCTTGGGGTCCAGCATCTGAAAGCCAACGCATACGAGACAGCGCTGGCGTTATTTCAGAAGGCAGTCGAGCTCGATCCGGGCGCGCGCGAGCCGCTGGTGAACCTGGCCGCAACGCTGGTCACGATGGAGCGATCGGAAGAAGCGGAGGGCGCGGCCCGGAAGGCCATTCGGCTTGATGGCGGCGCCGCGACGGCGCGCTACTTCCTGGGCCTCGCTCTTTTGCAGCAGCAGAAGAATACCTCTGAAGCATTGGACAACCTACGGCGAGCGTCCGAGACCATCCCGCGCGCAAGACTAGCCATCGCCGAAGTCGCGCAGAAGCGCGGCGATGTGGCGCGAGCCAAAGAGGAGCTGCGGGCCTATCTCAACTCCGGGAAGGCAAGGGACCGGCAATCCGTGGAGACCTGGCTCGCGGAGCTGCAGTAGCCAGTGGGACTCAGTCTGCCCCTCGCGGGTGGAACGGGAGCGCGGGGTCGCCCGCGCTCGCCGGTTCCGGTGTCTCCATCTTCAGATTCACCACCACCGGTTCCTGTCCGCTTCGCACGACAACCGCTTCGCATGGCTCATCGCGCCGCGCATTGATCTCCTGGTGCGGAACATAAGGAGGCACGTAAATGAAATCCCCGGGTCCGGCCTCATCGGTGAATTCGAGCTGGTCGCCCCACCTCATGCGAACCCGCCCTCTCACCACATACAACACCGTTTCGAGCTCGCCATGGTGATGTGGGCCGGTCTTTGCATCCGGCATAATTTGGTTGCTCCCGTGCGCGCGTGAGTGATCGCCGCCGCCCTCCTCATTCCCGGCGTCTGCGGCGTATTCGAGTCCAAGTCCCCAGCCCGTACGATTTTGACTCCGTGCTCTTTCCAGTTCATAGATCACCGAACAGTTCAGCCCCGCTGGCTGTTAGATTAGGCCGCGTTGGCGAATCCATCGTCCAGCCACTCGTCGACACTGCGGTTGGCATGGTCAGCCCGTTGCTGGCACTGAATGCACAGCGCGGCCCACGGTACCGCCGCCAGCCGCTTGTGTGAAATCGGCTCCTCGCAATTGAGGCATACGCCGTACCCTCCCTCATCGACCCGATCGATCGCGGCTCGAATCTGGCGAACCAGCGTTGCATTCCGATCGAGGCTCCGGGTCGCCATTTCGCGCTCCAGCGCCCGCTGCGTTGTGTCGAGCGGATCCGCGTTGCGCTCGATAGCGATCGTATCTCGCCAACTTCCGGATTGAATAACCTCACTCAACTTCGTTTCCAGCGCCTGCTTTGCCCTTCGCAGATTGTCAGTCATCGTTTTCTCTCCTCTGTGCGTTAACTAAATGAAGCTCGTTCGGCCCGTCGCGGCCGGCCAGGCAATACCGAAGGCAGCGTCCGGCGCGACTTTCTTTGAAGCCGCTGGATGTTCAGAGCCGCTCCGCGGACGTTCCGCCTGGCCTGAGCGAGGTAGTGCTGCTGGACCAGCCAACACCCCCAGAGCACGGCCACCAGAATCGCAAGCGCCAGGAGCCCTTGTTTAGAAATCGTTGCAATCGTCACCAGCGTGTACCTCGTCCCTAGCCATGCAAGCGGAGCGCCACGATGGGTAGAAGCTGTCGCCTTGATGTAACGGGGTTTCGAAGACGGGCCAGGCCCAGTGTCGACTTGGCTGACGACCTGAAGACACCGGTCTTCAAAAACCTCCGGCATTCCTGACTTTCACACGGACGCGTTTGCTGACGCGACACTGACGCTCTTGAACCAGAGAGCTACTTTTGCGGGGGTGCGAATCCGTCGGTCAGAGTTCGCAGAAACGCCACGATCTGATCCTCTTGCTTGACGCTCAGGCCGAGATTGCCGAGCTGCTTCTTGTTTATGGTGTCCGGATATTCGGGCGCGGGCCAGCAGGTCATCTTCTCGCCTGGATCGTTCGGCTGGCACCGGGGCAACGCGTCGCGCGTGTTGTAGAAGTGAACCACTTCCTTCAGGGTCTTCAAATAGCCATTGTGCATATAGGCTTTCACAAAGTCGGGCCGCGGCCTCTTGTCAACGTTGCGCAAAGTGGGGACCTTGAACTTCCCTTTGAGTGACGATGCCATCTGAGCCCATTGCGCACTCGGATTCAATCCCCGGCTGATCAGGAAGCCTCCAACTCCGGCATCCGTATATTTCAGAGCCGCCGGATTGGCGGCGTATCCAAATCTGTCGGGCGTATCTTCGTAGTAAAAGGGAATCGCCCGATTCGCGGGGAGACCAAGATTGCTAGCAGTAAAGTCGGTGAAAAGAGGCTCCTCGCCCGGACCGCCGTCCCGGTGGCATTCGTTGCAATGGGTTGTGCTACTGCGGAACAAGTCGTAACCCGCCTTCTCGTCAGGTGTAAACTTGGC
>WNFM01351777.1_pt1 | contig 14076 bp, 10 predicted proteins | sample 5400271 | NCBI WGS metagenome assembly WNFM01 (sample SAMN13153352, study PRJNA577476) | soil metagenome | isolation source: 60 cm saprolite on Douglas fir-dominated hillslope | place: USA:California | collected 2013-09-17 | reverse complement strand
GGCGAGCAGGATCGCCTCGGTGCAGCCGTCCCTACTAGCCGCGAGCAACTCGAGCGCGCGGCGGCGGTCGGGCTTGGGGCGGCTTCGGACGCGGGACATCACCGTGTGGCTTCTTGAGCAGAACGGCTGGATAAACCCGTGAACGCCTTGTCGCGGGAACGTGATCTCGGCTATGACCTCACGGCGGACATGGCAAATATTGGCGTATCGCTCAATGATGAAGGGAACTGACGATCTCGGCTGCCGCCGACTGTAGATCCGAGAGATGACGGGCGGCGAATTCCTCCACCGTGAAGGCGGTCCGGGTCCAGAGAATATTCACAGAAGCGTGGACTCGCTTGCGATCAAGCAGCGGCACGGCAATCGCCGCGAGCCCGTCATCGAATGGCGGCTGTCCATAATGACCTCCGCGGAAGATGGGATCGCGTGTGGCATAGCCTCGCCCGCGCACCTCCGCAAAGATCGGTTCGAGCCTCTTCGGATCGCGCGCAAGCCGATCATCCGGCTTCTCCGATCTGCGCAGCCTTTGCAGAATGCTTTCGCGCTCCTGCTCTGGACAAAATGCCAGATACGCTCGCCCGACGCCGGTGAGCAGCCAGCCGACATGCTGACCGACACGATCCCGGTACCACGGATGAACAAAAAATGGACTGTAAGGCTGGTTGGTTTCGCGCCGTTCCATGTGATCGCCAGCGGGAACCATCAGGTCGGACGGCCAGCGGACCTTCTGGCAGAGGCGATCGAGCACGGGCGCTGCCGCCTCGGCGACGCGATCATAGCGGTCGCGTTTGCGCCCCATGCGCACGAAAGCACTGATTCGGTAATGTCCGTCGACCAGCCGTCGTGAGACGTAGCCCGCGTGTTCCAGCGTGTTCAAGATGCGCAGCAGGCTTGGCTTGGATATGCGGGTTGCGAGATGGATTTCATGCAGCGAAGCGATTGGGTTTGCCTGCAGGGCCTGCAGCACCTGTAGTCCCCGCTCCAACCCTCTGATCGTTTCCGATCGTGGCATCGAAGGATCCCGCGTCGGCAGAAGTCCAGGCATCGCGAACCGGAAAGCCGGCGTTCCGCCAAGCGGAATGTATCATTCCGCTTGGCGGAATCGTAGCGTTTTGTCGTCGCCAAAAGATCGGCCATGGGCTGATCATGTGGGCGATCCGGCCAATCCGCCCCCCCGGGGGCTTCCAAAGGAGAAGTAAAAATGGTGAAGCCGACCGCTCGTCATCTTTCTCCCTTGCGACTTTTGTTGCCGGCGCTCGGTGCGCTGGCAATGGTGTCTCCGCTTGGGGCGCAGCCCTATCCATCCGGCATGATCCGCATCGTCAATGGAAATGCCGCCGGCACGCCGCCAGATATTGTCAGTCGCGTCGTTGCAAACGATCTCAGCGATTCCGAACGCTGGCATGTCGTAGTCGAGAACAAGGTCGGCGCCATTGGCACGATCGGGGCGGCCGAGGTGCTCAAGCAGCCAGCGGATGGCCAGACAATCTTCTCGATCGCCTTGCCGTCGACGGCGGCGCCGGCTCTGATGCCAAACCTCAATTTCCGGCTGGACTCCGATTTCCTGCCAGTCGTAAAGCTCGCCAGCGCTTATCACGTCCTGGTCGTACATCCATCAGTTCCAGCCCGATCGCTTCCCGAGCTGGTGGCGCTGCTGAAAAGTCATCCAGATAAATTCACTTTTTCCTCTGGCGGGTTTGGCACGCCGGCACACCTGGCGGGCGAGCTGTTCAAGCTGCAGACCGGAGTTCGCGCAACACATGTGCCCTACCAAGCCCTGCCGCGCGCGATCGCCGATCTGCTCAATGGAACGAACCATTATCAGTTCATATCGCCGCTTCCAGTCGTAGACCTGATCAATGCAGGAAAGCTTCGCGCGCTCGCGGTCACAGGCCCTGCGCGACTGCCCGCACTCAAGGACGTACCAACGGTTGGCGAGGCGGGCTTCCCCGACTTGATCATCCAGGACTGGTTCGGTTTGCTGGTCAAGCGGGGGACACCCGAAACTTTGATTGTGCGGCTAAACGAAGCCATCAACCGATCGCTGCAAAAATCCCGTGTCCGCGAGGCCATCGAGAAAATGGCTGCCGAGCCGGCCGGCGGCACGCCGGAGGAATTCGGCAAGTTGGTCAGTTCGCAGCTGGCTTACTGGGGCAAGGTCGTCAAGGATTCCGGGATTACGATCCAGCAATGACGGGATCGAGTGATTTCCGCGTCACGCTGCTTGGGACCGGCGTACCCACGCCGCGTCCCGATCGCTTCGGGCCAAGCACGCTGATCGAGGCCGGCGACCAGAAACTGCTGATCGATGCTGGGCGAGGTGCCGCGATCCGGCTGTTCCAGATCGGCGTACCAATCGGTCGAATCGATGCGCTGCTGCTCACCCATTTCCACTCGGACCACACCTCTGGCATTCCCGATATATGGCTGACCGGCTGGCTGCAATCGTACTTTGGCACGCGGAGACGTCCGTTTCACGTTTTGGGTCCGATTGGAGCCAAAGCAATAATGGTAAATCTTGAGAAGGCTTATGCGGCCGACATCAAGATCCGGACCGCGGACGAGAAGCTTCCGCCCGAGGGAATTGCAGTGGACGTTAAGGAGTTCAACGCCGATGGCGCGATCTATCAGAAAAATGGAGTTACTGTCATCGCCTTCGAGGTCGACCACGGCGACGTCATCAAGCCGGCATACGGCTATCGCATCGAGTACGACGGTCGCAGCGTGGTGATCTCAGGTGACACGCGTTTCAACGAGAACGTCGTCAAGTTCGGCACGGGCGCCGACCTGCTGATCCATGAGGTGGCGATCGCACGACCTGAATTGATGGTTGAGAGCTACATCAAGCGGATCATGGCGCACCACACCACGGCGCGTGAAGCGGGCATGATATTCGCGCGCACCCGCCCGAAACTCGCCGCCTACACGCATCTGGTATTTCTCGCCAGCAAGGACGTGCCGCCTGCAACGATGATCGACCTCATTGCGGAGACGCGAAAGTCCTATGATGGCCCGCTGGAGGTCGGAGAGGACCTGACGTGTTTTGAAATCGGCGAGACCATTTCGGTCAAGCGGCCGCCAGTGCTGAACTCGCGATAGGGCACATTATCAGCCCGATTTCCGCTCGTGTGAATTGTCCTTTACCAATGGCCTTGCAACGTCGCGGGCGCAATTGATGAAGAGCCCTGTCACTGGACTCAAGGTCCGATTCTTTAACGTCACAATGCCAATTGGGCGAGGCTGAGCTGGCAATTTGATCGGCAATACCTTGAGCGACAAATCCTTGCCGCTGAAATGCAAGATCGACCGGGGAAGCGTCGCGACGTAACGTCCCGTCGCCAACATTCTCAGGCACAGATGAATGGACAGCGTGGTCAACGGCGCACGCGGCACTTGCAAGCCGCTCGCGCGAAAGATTTCCACCGCCAGCGAGCCGGGTACGCTATCGGCGGGCGGGAGAATCCAGGGTTCGTCGAGGAGGTCCGCCAGCTTGAGGCGTCGAGATCGCACCCACGGACTCTGCGCGCCCACCACGACGGCCACCTGATCGTCGAACAGAATTTCCACCGCAAGGTCCTCCTCCCTGAACGGCGTAAAGACCCTCCCCAGCAACAAATCAATGCTGCGTTCTCGCAATTCGCGGTACTGCATCGCCGTGAATACGGCTTGGACAACGTTCGAAGTCACGCGCGGATACTGTCGCGACAGCCGATCGATGACGGCGGGCAGGAACCCTGCGGCCATGGCCTCTGAGCTCCCGACACGCAATTCCCCCGCCGTTGGGTCGGCCAAAAACTTGAGCTCCTCGACAGCCTGCCTCAGCTCATCGAACACAGTCGCTCCACGACTGATGAGCGCACGGCCATACGTCGTGGGCTCCATGCCGTGGCGGGCGCGATCAAGAAGGCGCAGCCCAAGGGTGTACTCCATGTCCGCAATAGCCTTGGACACCGCCGGCTGAGAGATTGCGAGCGCGCTTGCGGCTTTCCCCATACTGCCGTGTTCCACCACGGCCAGCAGGATGTGCAGGTCCCGCAGCTTGAGCCGTCGTCCAATACGCTCATCCCACTGCACTGGAAATGCGTCCCTTATTAAATTGGTTATGCAAGAATCAAATAATAGAATTATACGCTTATGTTGGCCAGGGCTACTTTCAGGGTGTCGGATGGGCTGAACAAATCGGGAGGCTCCGATGACATCCGCTGGATTTGTCGGCTCGCGCAACGCTCGGACGCTCATCTTTGTCGCTGCTTTTACGGGCGCAATTGGTCTCGGATGGCCCATGGCGACGCGTGCGCAGAATTATCCAGCCACCGTCGTCAAAATCGTAGTGCCGTTCCCGGGCGGCGGACCGCTGGACTTCACCGCCCGCTTGCTCGCCGACAAGCTTGCAGCGCGCCTCAAGCAACCCTTCATCGTGGAAAATCGCCCCGGCGCTTCCGGCAATATCGGAACTGAGGCGGCCGCGAGGGCTGCTCCCGATGGTTATACGCTGCTGTTCGTGCTCGACACACCTGTCACGGTCCACCCCGCGCTCTACAAGAAGCTCCCGTTCGATCCGGAACGCGATCTAACGCCAATTTCAATCGTAGCGAGCTTCTCGCAGATGCTGGTCGTGCACCCTTCCGTCGCCGCAAGGTCGGTGGCGGAGTTCGTCGCGTTGGCAAAAGAGCGGCCCATCACCTATGGCAGCGGCGGCGGAAGGGGCGACCCCGGCCATTTGACCATGGAATATTTCCGCCTTCAGGCCGGTTTTGAGGGGACACACGTTCCATACAAGGGCAACGCGCAGGTGGTCACCGACCTTGTCAGCGGTCAGGTTCAGGCCGGTTTTGTCGCCACGCCCGGCGTGCTCCAGCATGCCAAGGAAGGTCGCTTGAAAGGGCTCGCCGTGTCGAGCGCGCAGCGCACGCCCGGCGCGCTCGATATTCCGACAATTGCCGAATCTGGGTATCCCGGTTTCGAGGTCGGATTCTATCAGGTCATGCTCGCTCCCGCAGGAGTTCGCGACTCGGTTGCGAGACTTCTGGAGCGCGAGGTGCAGGAGGCGATGAATTCTCCTGACGTTCGGGCGCGACTGCGTGCCCAGGAACTCAATCCGATCGGGAGCACCATGGCCGAGGCCAAGACGCAGCTGCAGGCCATTGCGCAACGGTGGAGAGAGGTCATTACAGCGGCGCACATCCAGATCGACTGACGGGAACCGACCTCGGACGAGCTCTCGTTCCGGGATGATCAGACCCACGCAGCTTGGCAAACAGTGGCACCTCGCAGAATTTCACTCCGAAACGGGAAATCGCGTTCCACGACGCAAATCGTCTTGTTGGGGACCGGGACGCCTCGTCCCGATCCGGAGCGATCCGGAGCGGCGACCGCGATCCTCGTGAACGGCACCCCATATCTGGTCGATTTCGGGCCCGGCGTTGTTCGTCGCGCGGCGGCGGCTTACCAGAAAGGAGTGTCTGCGTTTGGGCCGGGTATCGTCAACCTGCGAACGGTATTCCTTACGCATCTCCATGCCGATCACACGGCCGGTTATCCTGATCTGATCCTTACGCCTTGGATCATGGGCCGTAAGAAGCCGCTTGAGGTTTATGGGCCGAAAGGCCTGAACGACATGACCCGGCACGTACTGGCAGCATGGAAAGTGGACATTGAGAACCGGGTGAAGGGCATCGACAGGCTACCCGCCGTCGGGTGCGGCGTGAATGTACACGAGATCGACTCGGGTACGATCTACAAGGACCAGAACGTCTGCGTCACAGCCTTTCGCGTACATCACGGCGAATTAAAAAATTCGTTCGGCTTCCGTTTCGAGACTGCGGACAAGACGATCATCATTTCCGGAGATACGGCACCAACGGAAAGCCTCATAGAGAACTGTAAGGGCTGTCACGTGCTGATCCATGAAGCCTATTCGCAAAAAACCTATAAAAGGGTGTCGCGCAAGTGGCAGGCTTATCGCCGAAACTATCACACTTCATCGAAGGAATTGGCGCTACTTGCCGCGCGCACAAAACCGGAGTTGCTGATCATTTATCACCGCAGCAATCCGGGCGCCTCAACAACGCTTCCGAACCCTGAGAGTGAGCTGTTGAATGAAATCCGGCACGCTTACAAAGGCAATGTGATTGTTGGACATGATCTGGATGTATTCTGATCGGCCGCGTACTGAGGTCAGGGCCCGGTCTGGGCAAATGGGACGAAGATGCCCGGGGACCGGCGATGCGGGCGAGCCACTTCACGTCTTCCCGGCTGCGGATGACGTCCAGCACTGCGAGATCGCCGGCATGCGGGATATCCTCGACCGACGAACTCCGAGCCTCCTGCGAAGGTTCACGGGTTCGATAAGAAGGTCCGGAAGATCGACCCCGACGCGCCTGTCCATCCGACAGTTAGGGAGCGATTCGCGCTATCAAGCGTAGTTCAGTGTGCCGGTTCGGGCGCCTATCGCCCGAAAGCCCTGGAAGGCCACAACGAGTTCCAGAGATATTATTCTTGTTCCGGCTCAAGCCCGTAACAGCGCTGACGACGCTACCGCCCCCCGGAAACAATCAGGTCGCCACCCCCAATTGGTCGAGTCCAATGGACGAGGGGAAGGAACGGTGGTGCCTGGCATGATCCATCTCCGCTTTCCAATGTCTCGCTGTCGAAGTAATCACGTGCATCCGGAAGAAGTTTATGTCGCATCAAGCCAACATGAAATTCCGGATGTCCAATGCGCAGTTTTTGAAAGTACGCCTATTCCCGCAAATTCTGCAGCGCTTGTTGCAGGTAGATGAATGAAATCCGTTCCTGTTCAAGTCGGACTTTTTTTCCAATCCGGTCAAATTGCAGATCCTCGAATAGGGCTCGCTCAGCGTCAGTAAGTCGGGCGAGCGGCTTGTCATGGGGTATAGTTTCATTAACCCAAAGCGGGCGGTGCGCCATTAAGGTCTCCCGGTCCATCAAAAGCGACCGAGCGTTTGGAAACATTGCCCGCAACCGGTCGAGCATTGCGAAGCCATGAGTATCTATGTCCCCCCAATAATGGATTTCCCGATTCTTCAACCAGTCGACACCAGACAGGAGATCAAGGCCGTAACCCAGGCCGAATATGACAAGCCCGCGTGCCACTTCGGGAAACGCCAATCCGTTTACTTCGTTCTCGGTGATGAACACGCGCTGAACCGGCAATGATAAACTGGCAAACTGCTCAGCCGGAACGGTAATGTCCGACAATCCATTGATCGAGAGGTGCTCATCCAGCAGGCGGAACCGAACGAGCGGCGGCTTATTACGAAGCCCAAAGCGCTGTTCGAGGGAACTTGTCCCACTTAGAGGCTGCTCATTCATCTTCGGAGATTCAAGCACATCCAACAATTCCGTGAGCAGCCCTCTCCGTCCTTCGATGAACTTGGTGTCGACCCCGGTGATATCGAGTTGGCGCAGGTACAGCCCGGAGCGGGGATGATCGCGAAACCAGGCAAGAACGGCCAATATGCGGTGCCAGTCGGCTGCATTTTCCAGCATCGTGAGCGGCCTGCGCCTGATCCACTCGGCGAGCGACGGAAAAATAGCCAAAGTAGACTGGGCGCATTCATCGAATCGCTGAGCATCCTTGCCCTTGCCGATGAGTCGGAGCGCATCGACTTCGGTCGAAACCGAGATTCCATCTGGAATTTGATTGCGACCCAACTGCCGATGGTTGATGTCGATCCATTCAATATCGTAGCCAAATCCGCGTCTGGCCCGGCTTCCATCCTCCAATTCTCGAATCCACGCACGGACTTCTTCGAATTGTTGCCCGAGTGCTTTTGTGTCCGGCCGGCGTAAGCGCAGCTGGAGCGGAAACAAGGGCGATCCACCGATCTTCGCCGCAAGGATCCGCCCCTGAGTCCAGTATCGTGAGACCTGTTCCGCAAGATCGGTCGGCTTCGTCCAATCCATCGCCAGGCTCATCCCGCCCGCAACATCCGCTCAGCGCGGTACTCCTCGATGGTGAGATTGCGCAACATCGATCGGCTGCCGTCCTCGTTATGCACGAACCCGACTGCTGACACATAGGGCTCAATCACGTGGATCTTCTGCAAAGGAGTGACGATCAACAATTGCAAGCTCAGCTGCTGAAAAAGTTGCAGGCCATACCGAGTGGATCCATCCGATCCTCTTCCGAACGCCTCGTCGATAAGAACGAAGCGGAACGAGCGTGATCTGGTCTCGCCCCACTCCAAGCCAAATTGATAGGCGAGGCTTGCTGCAAGAATGGTATAAGCTAGCTTTTCCTTCTGGCCACCGGATTTTCCACCGGAATCGGTATAATGTTCATGCTCGCGGCCGTCCTCCCTCCATCGCTCGGAGGCCGAAAACGCAAACCAGTTGCGGACGTCGGTTACCTTTGCGGTCCAGCGTCGGTCAAGCTCGGCCGTGCCCTCGCGGCCACGGAAGCGTTCGATGATGCGCTTGACCTGGAGGAATTTTGATTCTGAATATTCAGTGTCTTCCGTCCCAGTCAGCGTACCTTCGGTGCAGGCGCGAAGGTCTTGCTGGAAATCGCGGATTTCGGCGTCAACATTTTGATCCGCCTCAAGGGTGATGAAGCGGCCTGGATTGTAATTGATAGACTGCAGGGACTGATTGATTTTTTCAATTCGCTCGCGAATTGATTGCCTTTCCTGGTTCAGTTGCGATTGGAAATTTGCAATCTCGCGGATCGTGTTCTCATTGAGCAACTCCTTGAAACGGGCCTCGAACCGCGGAAGGCCGTCAGATTCCAACTCAGCCAGCATGGTACGATAGTCTGCAGCCGCGTCGATTGAGACATCCACCTCGCGCGTTTCCAGAGGATAGTCTTGATTGTAGGCCGTCATCGCGTTGACGATCTTGTCGCGCAACCGTTCGACCTTCTTGGCCTCACTATCCATCTGGCTTTGCAATCGCTCCCGCATGTCGCGTTCGCGGCTGTCACAAGACTCTACGGTCAATCGACGCTCCGCTTCGAGTCGCATCGCGTCCAATCGGGGGAACAATTTCGATTTGACCTCGTCGGTTATGCCGGACATTTGGGCAGTGCAGTCCACGAGAAGGTTTGCTGCTTGATCTCGACGCTCCTGGCGTCGAGTCTGCTCGTCGCTGGTCTTCTCCAGATCCGCTTCCGTTTGACTGATTTCATCTTCAATCGCCGAGAGCTGCCCATGTAGGGTGCGCAGGATATCGGAGCCTTCTTCGAGTTGACGCTTTTCCCTTTCGAGCGCTTCAATCTCAATGGCGACAGGCTTCCAATCGAGATCGCGAAAGCTTTCAAACACTGAAAGTTGTCGGAGGAGCCCGATGCGCTCATCCAGGGAGGCTCGCTGGCGATCAAGCCCGGCAATTTTGTCACCGCTCGCTTGCATTCGCTGCTCCAACCCGCGAGCCTGATTTTCCAAGGCGGCGATTTTTGCTTCGTTGGACCATCCGAGGACGAATCGCGTGCGATCGTCCAGCCGATAGCGGTCATCTTTCTCGTGTCGCTCCCCGCCGGCTTTGACCTGGCCGGCCTTTGTGAGAGCACGGTCCTCGCGACGGAACTGTTCGAGCGTCTCACAGCAGGCGTAATCGAAGCGACGGGCGAGATCGGCGTCCAGCCAGGCGTAGAACCGAGATTCAGGCCGGATTGCGAGCTTTCGAACGAGGGAGCGCGGGTGCAGCTCGGGCAAAGGCACGGCGCGGCGCTCACGGATCCTGTAATAGACCAGACGACCGCGAAGATGGGTGCGGTCGACCCATTCGGCGACCCGTGCGTAATGATCGTCCGGGACCAGCAGGGAGAGGGCGTAGTTGTGCAGAAGCCGCTCCGCGGCTCCTTCCCAGGTTCGTTCTTCTTCCCGTACCTCAATCAATTCGCCCACAAAAGGCAGATCGGCCTCATCGAGCTGAAGCGCCTGACACAAGCTTTCGCGAATCGCGAGCATATTCGTAGGAATATTGGAGCGACGTTTCCGCAGCGAGTGGATCTCCTGACAGACCTCGGAATGCTGATCCCTCGACTTTCGGAGGAGCACGGTCTCGTCGGTGATTGCGTTTTGAATCTCGGCCGATCTGGTACGCGCGGCATCGGTATGCGAAACGAGTACTTGGCGATTTTGCAGAAAAGTGTCGGCCTCACTGGCCTCGGGCAAGTCCGCTTCGCGTGCTATTCGACCATACTGTTCGGCCCTGCCTTTGCGATCGTTCTTTAATGAATGCTTGACTGCAATTTCCCTAGTCAGAGTTTCAATGCGATCGCCGCCGTTCTCCGCAATCGCGCGCTTGATGTCGTCCCGCTGGCTCCGCTGCTCTCTTTCTTTGTCCTTCAGAGAGTCGATGCGGGTCACGAGTCGCGCAAGTTCATCATTCAAACCTTCCAATCGTTTTTCGAGGAGGTCGGCTTTCAAACCCGCGAAGAATGCTCGCAGTGCTTCTCGGCAGCTGCGCATGGCTGTCATCTCCGCCGAGAAGACGGCGTGCTGGTCACAATCTGCTACCAGCGGGGCGAGGCGCTCGATCTGTGCCTTTGCTTTCAGCACGGCCTCGTGAGCGCGATGAAGATCGTCAAAGTGTCCGATCAAGGCTTCGATGCGCGGCACCACAGGAAACGCTTCCAGCATGTGGTGCCGTACGAAATCAGTTAGATTGCCGACCGACTTCATGGAGACGGTCTGATAGAACAGGTCTAAAGCCTGTTCGTTTTCAATGCCGAAACGGCGACGAAAGGCCGCTCCATAGGGCGGAAAGGAATCATGCACTTCCACATGCGACATCGCACGCAAGCGCTTTCTGAGCGTGTTGATATCGGGGCCGAATCCAGTGAAGTGCTCGGTGACGTTAAGGAGGGTATCAGCTACCACATAGAAGCGGGTCGGCTGGCCGTGAAGTTCCTTGAATGAAAAGACCTGGGCCAGGGTCACCTGCTGTTCGNTAGTTGTTGTGATCTCGCAACGCGACCGGCCGTGCCGAAAGACCCGCCTCTCCCTTTTCTGATTTGTAATGGCCAAGTACGTAGGAGCGAAGATCGCGCTCTCGCGCCTCGGCACCCGCGGCCTTGTTGTAGGTAATCTTCTGTGCCGGCACGAGCAGCGTGGTGATGGCATCCACGAGCGTCGATTTGCCTGAACCGATATCTCCGGTCAGCAATGTGTTCTCACCCGCGAGATCAAGACCCCAGACGCGACCATGGAATGTGCCCCAGTTGAAAAATTCGCAACGATGAAGGCGCATGCCCGCGCGCAGGGCAGGCGGCGGATCGATCTCCTGAAAGCCGGGCAGGGGTTCAATTTTATTCATTGGCAGTCACCACGCCGGCGTCGCTGCCAACCGAGCGGTCACGATAGGCTGACAGGCGCTGATCAAGTTCGTTGAGCCATTGGGCGTCGACGAACGCCTTCAAGATGCGCCGCACCTCGTATTGACTCTCCGTTCCGCGCAACCGACGCAGGAAACCCATCTCCATAATACGGTTGATGTGAGTGTCGATCCGCTCCATCAAGCGCGCTTGATTGGTCGTGTCCGGCAGAAACAGGCGCATCATCTCGACGATATCGTCTCGGCTCAGGATGAGACGGGACTCCCCGCTGGTTGCATCGAACTCAACCAGTTTCTTGCGCAACAGCGCGAGCAAAAGACTGACCTGATAACCGAGCTGGCGTCTTGGTACCAAGCGGGGCAGTTCCTCTTCTCCCTCATTTATCGGCCGCTGACGCAGGTATGCATATCCTTCGGCTTCATCCAGGATCAGTTCCAGCCCCAGGACAGCAACATGGTCGCGTACACGGGTCTGGAGGTCGAGCAAGGACTGCCAGCGAGCAGGGTCGTTCTCGCGATCCATGACACCCTTCATCAGGACGACCAGGACAAGGGACAGGGCGTTTGGAGTGGATGCAGCCATGGCGAACTCACCCTGCGGAGGCAAAAGACTGTGATGTACGACAGAAGATCATCAGCGGAAGGGTCGCCTGGCGCGGGTGGCCTAGTTGGTCAATCCACGTCAGCGTTTGTCGCTGTGTGTCGTCGATGATCGCGTCTCCATCCTCCGCGGCAAGACTGAAATATGCCACCAACTCAGCGAGGCCTTGCTCCAACGGGTGTTGATGTACCAATTCGTCCAAAGAGACTTGCGACCGGATCTGGAGCGCTTGGCGAATATTTGCCGCCAGGCGTTCCTTGTCCACGTAGGTATGGTCGAATAATGCATCGCAAGGAATTTCCTCCTCCGCCACCAGCGGCACTTCGTCGATCTGCGGCCTTAGCGGTGGTTCGAATAGTGGACGGTCCATTGTCAGGTCGATGTCAGGCGCCGGCTCGTCAAGTTCGATGATTCTTCCATCCGGCGCTCTATCCCGGATCGAAAGGGCTGTTTGCTCAATCTCTCGGATGAGCTGCATAATGCGGCGATTCTCCAGCCACGCCTTGTCATCGAGATAACGGCGCAGTTGCTCCCGCCTGCAGCCAGTCATAATGGACCCTGAGAAGCCTCCGATCGGGTTGCAATTCTTTTACCGGCTCAAGGTCAAAGACCTTGGAAAGAAGGACGGTCAGCTCTTCCTGACGCGCGGGCGACATGAGGAAGTCCCAAAAAGCACGGAAGCTCCGGCCCTGATCGGAGTCGACGATCGCATCACGGTCACCAAAAATTTCCTCCAACAGGATTCCCTTGCCGCCCTCCCAGGTGGCAATTCGCTCGCGAACGGCACGGTCCAGATCGCGGAAGTTCTGTTCGACCTCGCGAAAATCTGAGAGCAATCCGCGGGCGGTTAGCGCGACCTGCAAAAACCGTTCCTTGATTCGTGTCGCATCCAGTACGTAAGGATGGCCTTTACGGATTCGGTCGATCTCGATGTCGATCTCATTCTTCCGTCGTTCGAGTTCGGCGATACGAGCCCAGGGATCTTTCTCTGTCCCCTCCACCAGTTGATGAAGCAATTCAAATACCGTCATCAAGCGCGATTCCGTTCCAACGAACTGTCGCTGCCCCAGGCTTACCAGCCAATCGATGGCCTTCTCGGTCGCCGGAGTGATATCGAAATGAGGTACGTCGCTGTCAGTGGGATAGTATTTGCGCAGCCAGGCGCGTTCGTCTGAAGCCCAGTTTTCGAGGTAGGAGGCCGCTTCTTGCGGAAAAGCGTCCTCGCCGAGGTCGGTGCGAAGAGAATAGAGGTAATCATCGAGTCGAGACGCGAGATCCGGCCGGGGCAACGTCCGGACATTAGGCCGGACGAAAGTGTCATGCAAAAAGCTGACGATCAGCGGCGCGTGGTCGGCCGCGAGCAGGCGCCACGCGGGATGCTTCTGGCGCAGCGTATCGAGGGTACGATAGTCCAGGTCGATCACCTTGCTAAATCACAACAGTTTACCCTATCGACGCTGCGGAGTCAGCGCGTTCGGCCGAGTGTCTTCCTCATCGAGACAAACACCGAACCATTCCTCCTGCCGCATCCATACCCAATTCGGTGCCTTTGCAAGGTCCGTCACCCTGGTCTCGACCATCGCGGTTTCAGCGATGCGGGACGCAAGCGGCGCCAGCAGACGGATATGACGCTCGACCTTGCCCTCTCGCTTGGCGATCTCGGCAAATGAACCAATCCGGCCTTCCACGAGATCATCGATCCAGTTTCGGACTTTTGCGATCGCAGTGAGCAAAACCTCCCGGTTCGGCGATGCGGCCCTGGCCCTTGGGACGGCGATGAAGAATGCTGTGGCTTCCGAGAACTCAGATTCGTGCGTATCGATGGTGTAGTCCGCCAAGGATCGGCTGCGCAATGATGTCTCCAAACCGCTCGCCGGAACACCGAGCATCTTGGCGCCTGGAAGTAAATCGCGCAGCAATCGGTATTCGATCGCGACGCTGCGGCCTTCGACGTAGGCTTTTTCCGCAAGGCCGTCGCGGAATGCAACTACGCGAGACCCCAACTCTGTTGGCGAAGCACCGTTGAGAAACCCGACAACGAGCATCGGCTGCTGCGCGCGCGCCTCTCCACTACGCGCGGCCGTGTGCTCGAGGAAGAAGCGCAGCATCTCTCTCGCGGCGTCCGGGCCTTGCGGATCGGTGTAGGAGCCAACGGGGCTGCCTCCCGACCAAGC
>WNFM01302734.1_pt1 | contig 14080 bp, 8 predicted proteins | sample 5400271 | NCBI WGS metagenome assembly WNFM01 (sample SAMN13153352, study PRJNA577476) | soil metagenome | isolation source: 60 cm saprolite on Douglas fir-dominated hillslope | place: USA:California | collected 2013-09-17 | reverse complement strand
GCCTCCGCTCGACTGCATCTATCGTGAGCACAGTCGAGGCGCTCGGCACACCTATCAAGCCGATTGGCAGGTGTTGGATGTGGATATGAGCGGCTGGGTATGTGGCAAGAAAGCCGAGTTCGCCAGTAAAGGCTCCTTTGCCAACCAGGAGCGCAATCGACGTGGACGACAACTGGGCCGCGTCCTGGCGACGCGCTCCCAGGAAGTGGTGGTGGATCGACTTTTTGCTGGCAACCGCCAACTCCATACGACGCTGCAAGAACTGGTCGAAGCCGCCGAAGCGACGCTGGAACTGACCCAGGAGCAACGAGGGCACTGTTTGCTGCGCGTTGATGCCGGTGGGGGCAGTGCGCCCAATCTCAACTGGCTCTTGGAACGGGATTACCCACGGGATGCGCAACGAGAGGCTAACTTGTAGCGAGCAGGGATAAAGCGGAGCTGCTCCGGGTGTGGCTTCCTGATGTCGAAGACGGAAGCTGAGAGACCTGCGACCCGGTGGAGTTCATGGACAAAGGCTGGCTACTGGGAGGATGCCGCCTGCCCGGCGTGTCGCGTGTCAGCGCGACACACCTGAGTGGGAAGAGGCCATGAGCCTCCGCTATCGTGGAGGCTACGGCTTTGTCGGGCTGCCTGCGGAAGCGGGTGGTCTCAGCTCACATGTGCATCGTGTTGACAATGCGTTGGACCTGCTTGACGTGCGGCCGTTCATGGCCAGCCAGCCACCGCGCATAGAAAAGCACGGTCCGTTCGAGGACCTTTCCCGCCCCGGTCACTGTCGCCGTGCGTGACCAGTCTTCGGGCGGCAATGGGGAGAGGACAGCCAGGAGATCAGCACGCTGCGTGGTAAAGGAGCGCAACGAGGGCCGGAATTCTAGTTCGAGATAGTCCGTCTTCTTGATCCAGGTGGTGGGATTGACCGCCCGCAGCGTCGGCTTATCCTGGGAGATCATCGCCATGATGCAGTTGCCCCAGACGTCAGCACACGCACGCAGATGGGCAAGCACCTCGTTGGCGGACCACTCATCGGGGGTGTGCCTCGTCTGCAACTCTTCTGGTGTCAGGCCCGCGGTAAGCGCGGCAATGCGCTGCGGCGTCTCTGCAAGCAGAGTCAGGACCTGCTCAGTCGTGAGTGATTTGTTGGGCACGTGACGTCATCCTTTCGCGCAGACGTGCGAGACGTGTGTTGACCTCCATTTCATTCCAAGATTTCCACCCCTAGCCAGCGCCGGATCATGTTGCCGTGCTCTTCATAGTGCTCACAGATCTCGCCGTTGATGTAGCGCCAGAGGGGTGCGGATCGGCTTTCGCTCTTGCTCTTGACCGGTGTGTTGAGCGCTTCCTCACTCACTGACTCCACCGCAGCGAACGCGCGCCGATACGAGCTCTGAAAGGCCGCTTCTACCTCAGAGAGGGGACGATCCTTGTTTTGCTGGTAAAGATACTCGTTGACCTCGTCTTCCGTCTTGAACTCTGGCAAAAACTCGACTGGCTCCTGCCCCGCGATCCAGCTTTGGATGCGATCTGGTAGCAGATCTTGCCAGGCCGTAATGTGCGCGAGGTTATCTTTGACCGACCATGAGCCATTGACCCCAGGGGTCGTCTTCTGCTCCTCGCTGAGGGTTGCCAGCAACGTGTTCAAGTGCTCATATGCCCTCTGCACCTTTTCTAAGAGGGTCGCCTTCTCGATTGTTTCAACCATCATTAGATCCCTTTCTCGCGTGCCGCGTAATGGTCATTCTCCTTCATGATACTGGCAAAAGCGGTTAAGATTAGTCCTGATTGAGAGGGTTCTGACCGCGAGCGTCAAGCTGTTGCCAGACCCAGAGAGGTCGCAAAGCCAGCCGGGATGCCGCACAACCTGATTAGCACCTGACCAGCCGTTCTGGGACGAGCATTGCAAGCCAGACGCTCTGCCCACGAGAGCCGAGTGTGTGCCCGCGAAGCTCTGGAAAGAGGCACAGGCAAGGCTTCTGGAACGAGAGTAATGCCTGGCTGCACCTGGACCTCTACGCGTTGATGCCGCACCAGTTGCATGCACGCACGCCGATGCACTCTCCGACTCCAATCTTTCCACAGGAGGGGCGCAGAGCCGACGACAAGCGGATGGAAGAGCACGCTTACCTGGCGTGGTTTCTGGGTGGCACGGCCCTGCCATTGACACTGCTCACGCAGCGGGCAGGGGCGACAGGTGCGAATGCTGGCGGCATACACCACGCGCAAGCTACCATCGGCTTCTCGACGCCGCTCATGGGCCCGAAGCAATTGCCCTGCCGGACAGCGAAGCGTCCCGTCGGGCTGGAACGGAAAATCTTGCCCCGAGAAGCGACCCGTTTTCCAGGAGGTAGCTGTGGCGGGTGGGCCATACCCAGCGACGGGAGCAGACGCGGACGGATGTGCGGCCACCTGCTCGCGATGCTCCGGGATGGCGGGAGCAAACTCGGTCGTGCGCAGCGGCTGTGGCCCAGTTCGAGTCGGAGGTTCCAGGTCCACTGCGAGATCACCTGCCAGCACTCCTGTCCCCAGGCCGAATGGCTGCACCACCGGTCGGGGTCTTGCTCGGTGTCTTCATCTGCCAATGCAGGCTCAAAGGCGCCGCGATGCAGATACAGTTCGACCACATCGCAGGCAGTGAATGCCCGCTGCGGGAGGCTCGTGAAGAAGAGTTCGTAGACGATCCCTGCGCGCGTGACGCCAATGGGGCTCTTCTTCTTGCCAGCCAGATGCGTTGCCACAACCACGCGGCACAGCACGTCCTCGGGTCCCACCGGTATCTCAGGACAATCGTAGAGACTGCGTACCGTCTGGCTTTCTGGACGCTGCTGGAACTGGTCGGGAGGCAAGTGCAGACGTGCCTGAACGAGCGGGTGATCGAGCACGGCGTACTCTTTGCCACGGGTCACAAAGGCGAAGCCAGAAAGATCAGAAAGCACGGCCCCAGTGCCGTATTGTCCATCGAGCCGGAGCAGGGCGCGTTCTTGCGGAAGCTGGTATACAGCCAGATACTGACAAATGGCTGTGAGCCCCTTTCGCAGTTCCTCCCGGTAGCGCCCATTGCCCCGGTTGCCTAAATGAGCCGAGCCAATGGAACGTGTGGGCCTGACTGATGACCGTGCGCGTTCGCCATGTTAGATGAAGTAGGTACTCTCAGAAATGGTTGCTTCTCTCAGATCAGCCTTTGAAGCTCAATGACTGACTCATTGAGAAGAAATAGTACATCAGTGTAGCACCACTGTGAGCAAGAGCCTGGACAGCATCACTTCGGTATGCTATCATTCCACTACGCATGAGTGTGTTGGGAAGGGAGATGATGACGATGCGTGCAAAAGGACGGAAACAGGGCCGTTTCATGGCTCTGAGTGGTCTCACCAAACTGGCAGCTCCTCCAGGGAGCCAGTATCCGCTGTTGATTGTTGATTCTGACGGTTCCCCAGTGTTTTTCCTCTGTGAATGGTATCGGCGCAAAAAAGCAGAAGATCCTGGAAGAACAGCTGATACTTACCTCGATATGGTTTTGCCCTGGGCTGGCTTCTTGTTGCGTCGTGACTACGCCTGGAATGCGGAGCCTGATCGTTTACTTGCCTTCCTGGTTGAGTTCCTTCGCGACGATGTAGGCTGCCAGGTCGGCCCGGATAACCAGCGTGCAGATGGCTGGTGCATCCAGACAACGGGAGCCTCACCCTTTGCTAAAAGTTCCTTGGCTGTGCTCCTGGCCGCGCTGACCAGCGTGTATGACACCCTGATTGGAGCAGGCTATTACGCATATCGCAATCCCCTGCGCTCCGAGCGGCTGATTCAACTCAAACAGGAGCACCTGCGCCAGGTGAAGAATGCTGGAGCTCCCGATCACGCAGGGATTCGTAGTGAAACCAGGGCTGAAACCAACCGCGCTTACCCGACGAATCAATTTCGCCAGCGGCGCGGGAAGGTCTGGGAACCCCAGGTGGTGTTGGAACCGGACGCCGTCCAAGAGCGCATGCGCCAAACGGTTGATTACATGATCCAGCATGCCACCTTCCAGCGGGATCAGGTGATCTTACTGCTCATCCGACAAACCGGGGCCAGGATTAGCGAGGTCATCGAGATGACCGCCGGGGGCTACAGAGCTGCCCGACATGCTGGCCGGGCACTCGTGAAAAACAAAGGTAGCCGTGGGCGGGAGGAAAAGACCATCTACTTTACCCCCAGTCTGGAGCGGCATTTGCTCTCGTACATTCGGACGGAACGCGCACAATATGATCCACGAGGCCGCAAGCGGCTCGAAGAGTTAGACGAGGGCGATCCTCTGTTTCTGACACGGACAGGGAAACCCTACACGCGCGCAGCTTTCTACCACCACTGGAACAAGCTCTTTCTGCCCGCTCAGCGCCAATTCAACAAGCAGGAGCAAGTGGAATTTACCCCTCACGACCTGCGCCATTTGCGGGCCACGCGCGCCATCACCAAACTTCGGAAAGAGGCTTCGGGCGACGCCGCAACAGAAGCAGCCTTGCTGGAGGGCTTTCAGCACCTCATGGGCTGGCGAAGCCCAGAGACAATGAACACGTACGTGAAGACGATGAACAAACGTCAGGCTCTCAAGGGTCTCTTAGCAGATGAAGAAGCGCAAGAACAGAGTATGATGCATGCACAAATCACATCTCAGCCGCAACAACTCTCTCCCCAGCGAACTTCTGGACAAGATGGAGAATCATCGCAGCAACACACTCATGAGACAAGCGACCAGGGTGAGTTTGATTGGTACGAAGAGTAGAAAAGACGGAGGGACCATGCAGTCACAACTCAAGACGCCGGATTCGCCGGGCGCACAGACGATGGGATCTGAATCAGCCTCTCCTGGGCAGGAAAGAAAACGAGCATCTCAACGACAAGGAAAGCACAATTTTGTGTATTGGGATCCTGAGGCACAACGCGCAGCTTTTTTGAACTGGCTGCCCAAAGAACTCCATGATGTGCCAGGGATCAATTGGGCACAGCTTTCGCCCAATATCATGCGGTATTGTATCATGACGATTAAAGACAGCTCCGATGCCGCTGTTCTTGCTGTGGCTGCTGCTTCCATGAGGAGCATCGACCAGGTGTCGCAACAAACTGCGCTAAGACAGGTGAACCAACTGCTGCGGGAACTTCGCGCCACTGGCCAGGTTCAAAACCTCTCTGACCTGAGACAGGAGGAGATCTGGTATGCATGGGCAGAACGGCAACAGAAGTCCACAAGAGGACACTCACTGATGAATGGATATGCTGCTCTCGCCGTTGGTCATATGCCACGCTACCTTCATCTTCTTGAACCAGGCCAGCGACAGCGCATGCAGCACTACCTGTTGCCACCGCCACCTCTGGATTTGAGAGAGAAGTATTTTCCGTATCGGCAGGTAGATGCCGCTCAAAAAGCGAAACGTAAGTCAGAAACAGATGTACTTACTCCTCTCTATCCCGTCTTGCGGCAACTGGTCCGTTTGCGCAAACAGCTCGCAGAGCGCATGATTGTTGCCATTCGTTCAGCATGCCACAAAGTCGAAGCGGGAGAGGTCACTCTGCCCTACCATTTTGAGCATAGCGATGTGATTCCTGAGGTGAAACGGGATGCCATAACGGTTGCAGATCTCCAAATCTTGGGGCGTCAGGTGACCATGCCCCTCATCTTGTGGAACAAATCGACGTGGGTGTTGCATCATCAGGACCGCTATGACAGACGGCGTGTGAGAATGGCCAGGCGAGGCAAAGAGGCATATACCCCCGAACACAACTCCTTTTTTGTCCAATTTGACGGCCCAGCTGCCACCTGTTTGTGGTTCGGGGATCTCATTGAGCGGCATCTTTTGCAACGCTTTGATGCCGATAACCTCCATCTGGAAGGGTATCAGGCACGCTGGCACTATGCACGCCAGTTCGGATTTTCCAATGGCGTCGAGTGCGGGCGACCAGGTCTCCTCAGTCCAGGAGACCCCTGGTTTTCGCACGCGGCAGAACGAGGAGAAGAACTCCTTTTTGAACCCGAAAGTCTCTATCGGGGTATTGTGATGGGTGCGGCACTCACGACCATTGCTCTCTCGAATGGCAGCCGGGTGAATGAATTGCTCCAGATCAGCTTCAACAAAGAACGCCGGATCGTTCGTACGGAAGAGGTGCCAGTGCTCGGAAACGACGGACGCCCCCAATTCGCAGAAGATGGGAAGCCCCTCCTCAGGCAAGTCAAACTTCACTTCCAACTGTCGTTGCCCAAAGGAGCCAAATCGGACGAGGAACGCCAGCTGTTCCCCCTCTCGAAAGAAGCCATGCGGCTTCTGGGAGAGGTGAAGGCTTTGCTAGAGAATGCACATGGGGAAATTCCCATTGTCTTCCCCACACGCAGCAATACCAAATATGAGCATCTCAAGCCGGAACGCTATCTTTTCCAGTGGAATGCATCTTCTGACGGAGCAGTTGGGGCACTGAACACCCGTGATGTACAAACACTCCTGCGCTTCATCTTGCACGGGCTCGATGTCTTTACGGCTCAGGGCAAACCCATCCGCGTTTCCGTTCATGTGCTTCGTCATGTGATGGCCACCCATGCCAGACATTACCGTCATGTCCCACCAGAAGTGATTGCTCACTTCTATTTGCACCATCGTCTCCGGGAACTGACCGGCAGAACGCCGGGGCTTTCCGAAGTCTCAGAGTATTACACGCTTCAGACTGAGGAGCAGCGGTTCGCTGCCATTCGAGCCGATTTGGATGAGCAAGAGGAACTGGATCATCTGTTGTTGCAGATGGCCCCGCCTGTTCGGGATCTAGAGCAGAAAAACGCCGATGTGCAAGCCGTGTACGAGATCTGGCACGCTTTACACCCAACGGCATTTGGTCACTGCGGTTGTCCGGGGCTATGTCCACGGGGGAATGACCGGGCGCACTGCTTGGGGTGTGGCTACCATGTCGAAGACCCGGAAAAATTGGGAGCGGCTCTCGTCTGGCGCGAGTCCTACGCAAAGCTCGCTACCCTGTGTGAAGCACAAGGCAATGCGATCGATGCCCGCCAGGCACGCATCAAAGTCCAGTTGCTCGATGACATGATCAATGTCATGCGCATGCAACTGGAAGAGGAAGCCGCAGGTCGCTATATCCCAATCTTCAAAGTGCTCCCTTCTCCCTACCGTCAACTGGAGGCTGGCGATGAAAACGAAGGCTAAACGCCGCGCGCCGCGTTTACCGAGTACCTACTCCGAGGCGCAGCTCGCCGGGATCAAACAGTCCACTACAGCGCGCCGACTGGCCACTGTCGAACGGTTACAGGCAGCAATCGATGCCCTGAAAGCGAAAAAGCAAGAGATTTCGGTCCAGACCATCTACAACGAGTGTGGCTTACGCTATGCTGCCATCCACCGCAACCCGGAGGCGCTGGCGTTGTTCCGAGCAAACAGCACCCATCTCGTGGCAGCAAAGAAGCGCAACAAGCGGAAGCTACGTGGGGATTCGGAAGCCACGCCCGCGCCTCGCGATCCTTTGCTCAGTTACAAAAAGCCTCAACTGGTTGCTCGTCTCCACTCAGCCCAGCAGCAGCTTCTAGAAGTACAACAAAGCCAGGCAGCACTGGTCGAGGTCAGATTAAAGCAGGAGACCAGGATTGCGGAACTGGAGGCGAAACTGGCTGCATTAGAACCGTATCGGACCTTTGTGGAACAAATGCGAGTACAGATGCAGCGAGAGGAGCAAGGGCGGTTTGGTGATCTCCCTCCAGGTTTGTGAACACCTGAGATCTCTGTGGCGAAAAATGACATCTGTACAACACAGATGTCATTTTTGATTGGCCAGAGGCTCTCTCAGGGATATTTTCTTGCGTACAAAAATCTACTCCACCAAACGCACCACCTGCCCGCGCTTGCGTCCAGTGTAGCCAGGGGCACACACCTCATCCAACCGGCGAAAGGGCGGAGGCAGGTCTTCGGTCTGAGGCAAAGCGCGCTGGCGAGCTGCCTCGCGCGTGCCATCGATATCAAAGACGACCCAGGTATTCCTCACTCGATCCAACAAGCCCCCAATTTGCTTCTCATTGGAGTCGGTCGAGAGTGGGCGGCTGAGCAGATCGTCGAGAAAGAGTGTGCGAAGGGCTTCGATGGGGGCTTCCGGCAACGCTGCTAAAAAGCGCGAGAGCGCCGAGCGGGAGGGCAACTGCTTGCGGTCGAAGAGGGCCATGAACGGTTCGGCCCAGGGCAAGAGCGCTTCGTAAAAGGCTTGCAGCGTGTCTTCCCCGCTGATGGCATAGCCAAACAGGACGGCTACAAAATCAATGACGTCATAGCGGCCCAAACGTCGCCGGGCAAACTGCACGCGCTCACAGAGTTTGGTGAGCACTCCTTGCTTCTTGAGATGCGCCGCCATTAGCACGACTTCTCCGAACCAGGGAGGCGGACAGGGAGTGGACTCAGCAGAAGTTTGGATTTTGACCGAGGAATTGACGATACTTGTCATGAACGTCTCCTTGTTGGGAACAATGTTGCTTCTTTCCCTTCAAAGAGACATCTTTTTCTATGCTGTTGCTAATGGTCAGCTCGTTGCGCAACCCGTGGGTACATCCAATCAGTACTGTGCATATTTTCTTCTTTCAAATCTATACATGCCCATGTCAACGGCAACATAAAGCTGGTCATTAGCATTCCAGATGTTCGAGGCAGCCTGATCGAGCGTTACTTCAGCAGTGAGAAGGAGATTAACAATGGAAACCTCGCCAACGTCCCAGGAGCATCTCTTCAATCAATGAGACAAATGCACCAATCTGCAACGGCAATGTTCCTGACCAGAGATCCCCATGAACAACTCTTGCATAAAGGCAGAGATAGAGCCAAGTACTACATATGGCCTCAGCAAGCTGCGCAGTCTTGGCTCTATCAGTTCACCGCTGCTATCAGAAGTCTGGAACTCTTCAGCACACAAACCACGTAGCTCATTTTATTACACTAGAAAAGTTAAAATGGACAAATATCTTATAAGTTCGCACAACATAATTTCAAAATATAAGTACCTTTAGTTAAAAATGGATTATCTACTTGGAATTGATCAGCATCTATGCTATTCTAACCGAAAATCATTATTTCCCGCTCTTTTTATTTCTATATATGACAGATCAAACATGGTGGGTATAAGAAAGGGGAAAGGTGTTTCCTGTTATGCATCACTTAAAGTGATGAACAGGTAAATACTGAATAAAACAGGATGAGTACGTTAGAAGTTGGTATGGATAACCTCTCTGCCGTTGACTACTCCGACAAGATAAGAGGAATTATTCAAACGTTACGACAATCCGCAAAAGAGCCGTCTGTCGGATCTACCTCTATCTCCTTTGATATTGATAAAATTGCACACAATGTAGCAACAACTTATGCTTCGGACACAAGATATCCATTTGAAAACAAACAGGGCACGACCTACGCCAGTACCTACTTTCCTGATATCGCAAAGAAAATAGCGTTTAGCAATCAGATTAAAGATTTGGAAAAAGAAGTTGCGCAACTCATCCAGGGTGCGCTGCAAGCAAAATTTCAGCATAGAAATATCGGCACATTTGCAAAGAGCCTGCTAAAGCCTGTTGCCGATTTTTCACATGCTCCAGCAACAGGACTCAAATACCCTCTGACGAAGGCACTGCCACTTGAGAAGCAGAAACTACATCTGCGTCCTCAAAAAACATCGCAGGAACCCTGGCTCAAGGGCCATAAACTGACAATACAGGTCAAAGACATTACCAGATTTGATGAGCAACTCATAGAGGGCATCTGTGCATTCATCACACGCCAAAATACCTGTGATGATGAGGAAATTGATGATGCACGCGATGCGCTAGAAATCATGTCCCAGAAGGCCAATTCTTCTTTTACTCAACTACGAAAAGCCGTGATTAAAGAGTCGCTAGCCCGTATTCAGCGCGAAGCGAAAATCTATTATTTTCGCTATCTTTATCAGGGCATGAGAGACTGGAAAGCGGACAAAAAAGACCAGGGCATGCCGCTTTTACGCAATCTCATTGTACGCTTGAAAAGTCTTGACACCTACATTCGGCAGAGCAAGGATGATGCCTATTATCAGGTAACCTACCAGGATAACCCATTTAACTTCCGCGACCTTTTCTCACGCGCGGATGCTTTCGAGACACTGCCGATCATCCCAGAAGTTGTAGGTTCGCTGGGGGAGAGCACAAATAAAGTGCAGGGATCAAAAACCTTTGTTTCCGGTCTTAAATTGAAACTGAATGGACAAGTACAGATTCATGGTGGAGAAGGTAAGCCTGTCTATGACTATTACCTGGCGCTACTAGATCCCAACAGCGTGGCCTATCAGAAACGCGAAGCAGAAGCAAAATCGAAACTGCGCTTTTATGAAAAAGTTCTTAAAGTAGCTATGCTGTATTACTTTGTCTTCATGGAAATGGATAATCCCTCATTTAAGCCTGCCGAGCGCTTTGAAGCCGATATTCTGACGGTCTTGCGCACGGGTACCAATGAAGAAAAAAGCCAGGCTCTGCGCAAATTACAGCAGGACATTGGTACAGCAAAGACCAGAAAACTTCTTGATACCCTGAAACAACTGCTCATAGACTTTCTAGATCATACGAGTATCGGTCCTGCCCGGCAAGAAGAGACGTTAGTTTTGAGCTTGAAAGAGCAGGTTCTGGTAAAAGATGTCGATAATATGATCACCCACAACATCTTCTTTCAAAAAGATTTTGAGAACAATGGAGGGCGCGACATCCTCAAGTATATTGCCATCGAAAACGCCAGTACGAGCACCGAAGCCATCTGCAAACTTCCGCTGACACTTACCTTTGAACCTATGCATTACTATGGCGCAGAGGATGAAGCAGAAAAATTTTCTATGACCTATGAGCTAGCAGACATACAAGCCCTACCCATTTTTCTTGCGCCAATCGACAATAATTCGGTCGACAAGTACAAGACAATATTTGCGCAAGAAAAGCGGATTGTTTTCTATTACCAGCATCGCCCCAATGTACGTTCCGATTCGGAGCAAGCATTTGTTTATCGCTTTACCTATACCCTGCTGGCATACCTCTTCGTCAAAGTGCTGGCCGAGAGTATCGCGTCCAGCAATCCACGCAACATCTTCTTTCCTATTGTATGCCTGCATGCTCTTGAAAAGGCAGCCGATGACGCAAACAATAAGCTTGACGATGAGGAATTTATGCACTCGCTCTCGAAAGTGTTGGCACATATGCTTGCTGAGGACTATTCGGCGAACTCTCAAGGCTTCCATCTTAGTACGGTACAACAAGTGGGGGCAGGAAAGTACAAACTAGGCAGCGCGCTGTACTCTCTCTATTCTGCCCTGCCACGCACGTTCCAGTTCAACGAGTCCCCTCAGGCGAACGCAGCAAGCTTAACAGCAATTGCTCAGCGCCAGCTTGATAAACTGGCGATCGTTACTGTTTCCAGCCGCAAGTGCGATGTCAATGCCAAAACGCCAGAAGCTTACCAGGCGACCATATACGGTGAAGTTATCGGTATCGAACGGCTCCCTAATGGATATGTGCGTGTTGGTACTCTCTCAACATTTTCTTCAAATCAGGCTTCAAATGAGATGTACGAACGCCCAGAAGCCATTCTGGAACAGGTGAAGGCCTGCTATGCTAAGGGATATCGGCACTTTTTGTATGTGGCGCGGGCTCCCTATAGTAGCACTCTGCATATTTCTGATGTTGGCAGCGAGGAAGAACTCTTCTTTATGAACAAAACCGTCATTCAGGCGATTCGTGACGCCAATCCTGAAAGTCGAGTCTACCCAGTGTTCTGCGATACATACTATGTGGTTAACCAGCGCCGCCGTAGTCGTACAGCGTTACAGGTGGACTCGCTTTACATCGATGATATCGGCGAACTCTCCACCCTGGTGAATGACCCCAGTAAACGCTCGCTGGTTTTTTTCAATCTCTTCAACGGCGCAAATGTCAACAAGCAGGTCTACAATGGAGTTATGTCGTATTCGACTTTGCTTAATGTCTACGAGAACGATCCTACTTACGACCAGTACATCTGGTCAAATATCCTTGGCGAAAAGAGTCCCCAATCCTTGAAAACAGATATTCTCGACTTCATTACCCTGCTGCATTTCTCACGCTATGAGAAACCTCGTGATCTGCGCTTCAAGCTAGATCCATACAAGCGCGTCATCGGCGATATGTCTGTCGGTAAAGTCGCTATTTTCCCCAACATGAAGGGCAATGTCCACTTTAATTCCCTCGCTTTTCTCACCCTGGTGCGTGCAGTCTTGCATGCGAAATAAAAAGGGCGCGCTTACGACATAAAGAGGTGAAGATATGGAAGAGCAGCACTCACTTCCGGACCAGTCGAGTGAAGAACATCGCCAGTTTTCGGCAGACCTGGGCAGGTTGTTTGAGCTCGGCTTCAATACAGGTTTGCTCACTGCTATTGAGCAGAACAAGACAATCACCCATCATCTCGGCGACCTATATCAGCAAGATCTCTCCCACTTGCGTTTGCCCGCTCTGGTTGACAAAATGTGTGAGCGTACAGGCGTTCTTAGTACATGGGATCAAGCAACGTTAGAGCGCTGGGTACTTTTCTTTCTGCAAAAGGGCTATGTGGCTGGGCTGAATTTTTTTGCAGAATATCTGGCGTCTTTTGCCCAGAGTAAGCCCTTTCATCCACGCGAAATTGTCTACTTGCAATGCAGTTTCTGGGGAGAAAACAGTCTGAGAACGTACGAGAAAAATGAACGGGTAGCCATTGAGGAATTGATCAACCAGTTCCATAGACAGGACATCCCCATTCACCTATCAGACGATGATATCCGCGAATATAGCAGAACCGGCAATTTCTTCAAGGCCGACACCCTGATGTTACTGAAATATAACAAATACTGGCGTATTCTTAGCATCGATCTATCAGTCTTTTCTCTCGCTTCACCCGCGGATGCCGTCGACTTGACCAGCGTTGAAAAAATACGCCGTATGCTGGCAACAGAACTACGCTACGTTCGCTCAAAAAGTGTTTTTGCCAATTTGAGCATCGATACAGATATTGAGACAGCAACGCCAGAGATCCTTTCAGGGCGGTTACAACATTATTTTACAGCTTTTAAACGCGAAGATAAGGAAACGGCCAAGCTTATTCAAGCCGCCAGTTACGCCCACAGTTTTTATACCTTCCTTACAAAACAAGGTATCCTGACTGCAAGCGATTCCGTGCTTTTTAACGTCGTGGGCTACACGGACCGCAATGTCAATGCTATGACCATTCGGAAAGAGCATGTTCAGCTGCTGGCAACCTGTGCGGATATTTATAAAGCGCCCTCAGCAGGGGAGGATATCGCAAATGCACGGGATCACGTTTTAGAGACCATTCAGAAAGCCGCCGCCAAAAGCTTTATACATGGCAGAAAGTTTGTCAAAGAACTTGTGCAGCTAGTAGACCAAAGCGATGGTATGCATTGGCTGGATTACACTGAAACGCTAGATAGTTTTATCAATACAAAAGCGCCTCTTGCTCCTGAACATGTGAGCCCAGGTATCCGCGAACTGCTGGTGCCAGCCGAGTATACAGGTGAGAACATTCTTGATATTCATGCGGCCCTGACCAGGTATGAACTTGCCAGGCCAACACCATACCTCTTTTTGACCGGCAACCCGGGTATCGGCAAAACTACGGCCATCGTCAACTTCTTAAAAGCCAGGGCCCAGGAAGGCCAGGGCTTCCTTTTTTTATATGTGAGTCCGCGCAAGCAGGTCAACCTGGACATTATTAAAAAATTCCGCCAGGATACAGGCCTTCCCCCCTGCGAGAAGCTCTTTGCTTTGACGGCCAACTCAGTCATCATTCGCAACAATCATGCAAAACCAACAGTACATTATTATTCCAACCTGCGGCAGGATACCTTCTATGAACAAGGTGTCAAGTTTATTCACGCCGAGGGAGAAGAGGCGCAGCAGCAGAAAACTTCGCAACGCCACCTTGAAGAGATTCAAGAGGGACTGCTGATCGATAAGGGCGAGCGCATCAGTGGTGTCTTAGATAGCCTTTGCCGTGCAATTCATGCAACGTTGGATAAGCCCTTAGCGAATGCCATTGTTGCA
>WNFM01023828.1_pt1 | contig 14081 bp, 10 predicted proteins | sample 5400271 | NCBI WGS metagenome assembly WNFM01 (sample SAMN13153352, study PRJNA577476) | soil metagenome | isolation source: 60 cm saprolite on Douglas fir-dominated hillslope | place: USA:California | collected 2013-09-17 | reverse complement strand
GTCGGCGTTGGAGCTGGGGATGGCGGCGATGAGGGCGCTGGTGGTGCGGTGCTCGTTTTTGACCGACGGGAGTTGGTATTGCAGCAGAAACGCGGCTTGCTCGGGAGTCATGGAAATCATTGGGGAGTCACCTCAGTTGGGAGTAGCGGATAAGTTGCTGGTTGTAGTTGATGCGCGAACTCCAGAAGTTGGTACGCGGGGAACGGAAAGTGGCCCGCCTTCGCTGAAGCTATGGCGGGCAAACGACTGGCGAGTGACCCTTCGGCTGGCTCAGGGCAGGCTGGTAATTGGTCACTGGTGGAACAGCTCCCGTGTAGCGGCCGCCTTCCAAGGCGGGCGGGTTTTGCATGTTCGATCCGCTCGGGAGCAATTGGTTGGGATCAAGTGGGGTACACCCCCGGTCTTTTGGAAAGAGTGCGGAAAGCGCTGGGGCGACAGGAGATAGGTGTGCCACGGAAAATAAAAGAGTGCGCAAGCCATTGAAAAGCAAGAGAGCCGAGAGTGGGGACAGAGAGCAAAGAGAGAGAAAATGTCGGCGCGCCGACATTTCTAGAGGGGTACACCCCCCTGTTTTTGCGTAAGTAGGGGAAACAAAGGAGTTGCGGACAGCAATTCTGCATGTAGGGGAAACAAAAGGCTTAGAGGAGAAGCAACTTGAGGCGCGCAAGCGCGGAGGGTGAAAAGAGACGACTACTCGCGCGGACATAAGCTTACTATCCTAAATTATAGCTAGTTTATCAACAGTATTGTGTAGTACTGGGACGACTTTGCGGCGAAACGGTAAACAGAGAGGGTCAGAATGTGAAAGTTAGAAGTTCTAAACAAAACATAAAGAAAACGTCCCGTCTGCCCCCCTTCGTCCCGCCCGTCGCCAGATTTCCTTAATTCATCTCAGAGGGCCATCCATCGGCCGACAGAATCTCCCGGGCCGCAGCTAATCCAGCATCTGTAAGCACTGCATCTGCAATCGGTTCATCACTTTTCCAGTGCCAGAGCTGGTCGGTGGGAGACCTTTCTAAGAGCAACCCTAGGCTGCTTGCGATCGAAATTGACTGATCGATGGACAGCGGAACTAGATGGTGGTGAACAGGATCCCGAACCCTAGCGACGCAAACAAGGCCGCCGCTGATTAGTCGAATGAGGGCGGCGGAGATAGCCTGGGTAGTATTCGGAGAGTTTTCACTCACTCGCTTCTCGACTGTGTTGGCGAGTGCGGACAGGTGTTCTTCGCCTGCTTCCTCGAGGAGAGCGAGAATGAGGCGTTCGTGTTTGGAAAGTGGGAGCATACCTTTTCTCATCGAGCTTCAGGCTCATTTGTCCGGTACAGTCGTATGCGGTCCCCATTCTTGATCGGGCCCGGTGCGATATCTGTAATAATATTCATTTTGAAATTTTGCAGACGGCTCGTTTCTGAATGGGGTACGCTCCGGTCTTGACATTATTCTAATCTCTTCGCCAGTCTTAAAATTCTTGTATATTATGCCCCCATCGCCTCGCGTCTCGCCCGTCATCACAAAGCCACGGTCGTGAAGTTCTTTTACGAGTCGGTTTCGACCCCACGAGGGGTTCGCATTAGGGAGAGCAGCCGTCCCGACAGAGATGGCCTGTCCTGTAATCTCGGCTACTTTGGCAAGAGTTTCTTCATCTGCTTCACCTGCTTGGCCAATACGGTCACTAAGCTGTACGGCCTGGGAGTCGGTCATTTTTGATATTTGATCGTGAGTATAGGTCTCGAGTTTTCCGGTGCTCTTGTCATAGAGGCTTACTGACTCCCCTTCCCCAACTGACTTCCTGAGCGCGGCCACCGTATCTTTGACTTCCTGGTCGGTTCGCCAGCCTTTGTCAGTGGCCCAGTTCTTCAATCTCTGACACCAATCGCAGTGTCCGTCGAGATCGGCGAAGGATACGGGGTCGTCTGATGCCATCGAATAGAGATTTAGAGTTTGCGGATTTGTAAGATTTGCATAAGGGACGGGAATTGGGATGTCGGACCAGTCGGCGCTGAGCCAGCGGCCGTAACGGTTGGAATAGTAGCGAGCGCCGAAGTCGTCGTTGCCGGATTCGGCGTCGCGCTCCTTGCCCTCGAATTTGTAGAAATTCTGGGTGCAGGTGTTGGTATAGGGAACTCGTTCGCCGCCGTAAGGATAAAAATCCGCGTCGTAGCAGACGACGCCTGTGTTGTCGGTGTTGACGCGCGAGGTGCCGAGCATGTCTTCGACGTAGAGGATCGGATTGCCGCCGGCGGGAAGCATGGTGATGCGCCTGGCGCCGAGATAGACGTAATCGTTCAGGGTGTTGCCAGAGGCGTCTGTTTCGCTGAGGATTTCGCCACCAGGACCGTACCAGTAGAGTTTGTATGGTGCGGGCGGGAGCGCAGTGTTGGCCTTGGCAACACGGCGGCCGCCACCGTCATAGAGATAGGTCGTACTGCCGGTCACTTTGAGCTGGCTCTCGGCGTCCCAGGTGTAAGAGTTATAGCCGTCCGCAGTGGTGTTTCCCGAGACGTCGTAGGAGAAGCCTGAAAGATGATTATTGCCATCGGCGGTCTTGCTGAAGCCGATTTCGTACGTGCAGCCGGTGTAAGGCGAATTAGATGGTTGAGTGAGCTGAGTGAGGTTGCCCCATGCGCCACCAGTTGGGGAATTGTCAAATTGATAGGTTTCGGCCCAGCAGTGGCTGGGACTGGTAGCGAACGTGGAGGTGGTCTGCGCGGCGGTAATGCGATTGAGCTGGTCGTAGGTGAAGGTTTGCGAGCGGGTGGTGTCGAGATTGTTGGTAATGCTAAAGACGTGGCCGGCATTGCCACCGTTGATGGGATCGACAAAATTGTAAGTGAGATCCATGGCGTTGCCGCCGGTGGAAGAGGCCTTGATTTCCTGCGGTTGCAGGCGGGCGTTATAAGTCTCAAGGACGTTCAGGCCATTGAAGCTCGAATTAAACGGTCCCCTGGGGTGTGTAACAAACATTGTTAAGCGGGCAACCCGGGGAAGCCGGATATTGAGAAGCGGCGTACGCCGGACCGTTGTAGACCTCGATAAGACGATTTGCGGCGCTGATTAACGTGTTAATCGTGCGACCAGTGGGATAGTTGAAGATTCTGATATTTCCCGCCTTGTCTGAGTAGTAGGTGCCCGTTTTGGTGATTCCACCCGTCGTGCGCTTGTCCGCTAAAGTATGGGGCCAATCTGGAAACTGAGCCTGATTGGCTTCCTGATAAGCCCAGGCCTCGGAGCCGGCCGCGTCGGTCATGCTGGTGCGATGGCCGATATTCTGGCAGGTTCCGGATAGGAAGCAGGTGGATTGATCGTAAGTGGTTGTGACCGTGGGTGTACCGTCGGAATAGGTGCGCGTCAGCTCCCTGTGGAGCGCATCGTAGGTGTAACTCGTGGAGATGTTTCGGGCGTCCATCTTTTTAGTCACTATCCCGTCGGGATTGTAGGTATAGGTGAGGGTACCAACTTCGGGATTGGTAGAAGCTAGAAGTCTGGAAAGAGAATCATATGTGAAAGAACGCGGGCGCGAGCCGTTTTGAAGGACATTGGTTAAGTTGCCCAGTACGTCGTTCGTGTAACTCGTAACCCAGATTGGCTCGCTAGTCCCGGGGCAGCCGGTGGAGGCGACCGTTGCGGCGATGGCGGTCGGCTCGTCGACCTCTACGAGCCGACCGAGGCCATCCGCGCGGCTGCGCCGCCAGCGTTTCGTGGGGTCTGTGACCAGGGTGGAAGCACCACAATAGGCGGTATTCAGGAAGGAGCCGTCGGGATAGCTTTCACTGATTTTGCGATTCAGGGCGTCATAGCCGTAGGTGGTTACACCGCAAGAGGAAGTGGGATCTGTGCCGCAGGTCCGATGTGGATTAGAAACCGTGGAAACTCGCCCTAAAGCGTCGTAGGTTGTGTCAGTGGAATCCGTTCCCTGCGGATCGGACGTGAGTTGGGTCTGAGTGGGACGACCAAGGCCGTCGAACACGTTTGTCTCAGATTTCGTGACCGAGGAATTGAGTTTAGTACTGAGCGTGGCTGTAAAGGGGAAAGAGGACTCCTGGCGATTGATGGTGTCGCTACCGCCATCGGGACGGGTGACACCAGCGGGACGCCACATGGCATCGTAGGTGTAGGAGGTTACAAGGTTGTTGGGATCAGTGGTTGAAGTGACCAGACCAGTGTTGAAGTCGAATGCGTGGCTTGTCACTTGAGAGAGCGGGTTGGTCACGGTCGTGGGATACGCGCCCCAGTACGTGTTCGAGTAGGCAAATGTAGTGGTGTTGCCGCATGGGTCGGCTGAAGTCTGAACAGTTCCGGTGTCGAAGTAAGTGACTTTGCTGGTGACACTGGACCCGGTGCCTGCTGAGTGTCCGTTCTGGCAGGTCAAGGTACCGGAGTTGAGCCAACGAGCGACTGAGGTTTGGTTGCCACGAAATGTGCCTGCTGGCGGCGCCGAGCTATGTTGTTCAGACGTGCCGACGCCTGAATTACCCAACGAAGATTCGTCATAGCCGTATTGGGTATTCGCCATCTGTGCGCCTGCGCCATTCAAAATCTGGGTCGCGTACGGCAGAACGAGAAGGTTGTTGGCGAGGTAGGAGGCAGCGTTTGGACCGGCGAAGGCGGCGAATGTCGTTTTGGCCTGGCGCAAAGTTGGCCCGGGAGCATTTGTGCCGTAATCGGTTTCCGTGACCGTCCACGGAGTATCGGTGTAACCTGCGGGGTTTGGTAGAAAACCGACCGATCTGTTGGAAGCGCTACAAACTAGGACTTGCGGGTAGTTGCTGCAGATAAAGAGTCCGACCTGGAAACTGTGCGCGTTGTCGCGGTCGTAGTTGTAAGTCTTCTTGGACTGCTGCCCGTTGGCCCAAGTGGTAGTTATGCTTGTTAAGTTTACATTGAGCGGCTGGCCGGAAGGGTCGAAAGCGAAGATGGAGTATGCCCTTGTTTCCGTCTGCAAGGGGTTGCCACTATTGTCGAACCTCTGGATCTGCGTGGGATAGGGCACGCAAGTCGTAAGACCAAATGTGTAGGTGGTCTTATTGCCGAGGGGATCGATCACTGTAGTCGTGGATGCTGCTGTAGTTGAGAAATTGTAAGAATTAGGTCCAATTCTGGGGGCCCCTGCCGTCATTAGCATCGACTGAACGCACGAGTACCGGGAAACCATAATTGCTACTACCGTTACACGTCGTTGATAACGCTGTCGGGTTATAGGTGTACGAAATGCTACCACCCGTCGGCAAAATGATCTTGGTAAGTAATGGAATCGTGTCGGGAGTTGATTCGCCATAGAGGAGGGGCAGCGCCGTTGCAGTGAACTGGAAAGAATAGCTGGTGTTATTGGGAAGTGTAACCGTCTGAATATTCGCCGCGCTGCCACCGAACGTGAAAGTATCCGTCCCGCCATTTGGACCGGGAACCGTCCAGGGGTTCCCAACGAAGCCAATTTGCCTGCCAAGAGTATCAGTAGTTATTTGACTGCTAGCAGCTAAAGTAATTTGGTTTCCATTTGGGTCAGCAACGATAGTATTGCCGGAGGTGTTATACGAGGTTGTAAGTCCGTTTTTATCTACTATGGTAAGCGGGCTAACGCTGGTTAGGAACAAGCCGGTGCCGTCGAGTGATCTGCCTTGTGTAACACTAATCCAGCCGAGAGGGTGTGAAGAACCATCTGGCTCGGTGATCCAGCTCTGTGTGTAGTTGCTGGATGTGCCGGTTTGGGTAGACACTGTTTTGAAGAGTGGGAAGTTGTTTTGAGAAGTGGTCACACCTCCATTCGATAGACCTCCGATTTGCCCGTACGATGAAAGGATCCAGGTCTGGCGTCCCCCGCCGTACGGAATCATGTATCGTATGAGGGCTTTAGAAGGGTTCCCAGCGACGCCAGCGTACTTAAGCGAATAATCCAGATGAAGAACTCCACCCCGCTGAGGATAAGAGATTAGCGGGATATTTAAACTAGGCATCCCAGTTGCGAGTTCAATCGAGTCGACGTCTGACCCATGGTAAGACCTCAATGGTGAGGACGCGATGTCCATGACAGGATCGTATGTGCTGGTATTCTGAGCAAAGGCGAGTGGCGTACAAAAGACGACCAAAGCTGAAATTACACCAACTCTCTGCAATCTGAGGGGGATACTCCTGGGGCCATTTTTTTCTAAGAAGGCTGAAAGCAATCTTTCTATTTGGGAAAAAATGGGAACTCCAAATGACGGGCAAGCGGGAGCGCTGAACTTTGGGCTTCGACTTTCGTTCGGCAAACTAGTGTCTGCGAATGAGAATTCGAGCGGAAGTCTACGCAACCAAGTGGGAACTGGCGTTGAGACGACTTTGATCCTCATAGTGGCTCCCAAACTGAAGGATTTCAGACAGACGAATTGTGAGTGAACACACCGCTGTGAACTTTTCGTGAGATGACGACGGGCAAGCGATCGAACCCGTTCCGCCTTTAGTCGACCAATCGGAACTTACTTGTATCGGCACTCTGAATATCTGTCAAGTGCCGTTTCGTGGAAATTGTGAAAATAAGGACGCGGGCGAGAATTTGTCGGCGCAAAAGAGAATCGTTCGGGCGACCAAGATGAGGTGCAGCGTTTAGAAGGCTGACATAAAAGTCAGCGCTACATTTAAGATTGAGGAGCGTGAGGGGCGGACTGAGAAGAATCGGAGCACGTTAGGTTACGGGTGGTCGAGGTCGAGGGAATAGAGGTTGTGGTGGCCGCGGGTTAGTTGAAGGGTGAAGGAACAGTCGGGCAGATCGTCTTCGAAGCCGCATCGCGGTACGCCGCCTTCGAGGAGGGGACGGCATTCGGCGGGGAGATTGGTTTTGCGCGTGGCAAGAGCATAGGTTGAACGCGCAGTTTACGTTCTAGGTGAACAAGGAATAAGGAATAAGGATGGAGAGGGGCGGTGGCTTTCTGGCCGCCCCTTTTTGTTTGGGGGGAACGCTTGTGGGGTGGGCAACGATTGCAGCGTCGCAAATTCCGGCGTGGAATCTCAGGGATGAGACGGGGCAGCAGAGAATGGGGAGGGTTGGGGTTGAGGTGCGCTCGGTGGGATAAAGGGCGGGTCTCGTAGTGCTAATAACCGGTTATAAATCAATGCGATAGAAGTAGTTAGATTCGGGTAAGGGCGGGGAAAGTTGATTCGGATGTGGAGGAGGGCTTGCACATTTTCTACAGCATCCTGAGGTATGCCAGCGGACGGGGTGGCCTGTCTAGCAACGTGGGGAAGGTCGGAAGCAAATGAAGAACAAATCGCGGAAGATTCACGGGATGGTCGTGGGCGCCGTGCTGGTGGCGGCAAGCGCAGGACTTAGCGTGGCACAAGAGGTTAGTTCCAGCCGGAAGTTGGTGAAGACGGTGGCGGCGCAATACCCGTCAGTGCTGAAGCGGAGAGGGATTGGCGGAACGGTGAAGTTGCGGGTGTTGGTGAACGCAAGCGGAACGGTGAAAGATGCGCAGGTACTTGGTGGAAATCCGATCCTGGCTGATTGTGCGGTGAAAGCGGTAAAGCAGTGGGTGTTTGTGGGGTCGGAGAAAGAAGAGAGTATTGAGATTTCGGTCGGGTTTGATCCGAATTCGGCTTCGGAGTAAGAGGAAGAGGATAAATCAACACAGAGGTCGATGAGGCGCAGAGTGCGCTGAGAAGAAAAAGCGGATCCTTTACCCGCTAACAGCGCGGGTTCGGGACGACATGTCCGAGAAAATTTAGAAGTATCGAGAGAGAGCGGCCCGCCACGGCCGGCGGGCCCTACAAATTCCCAACACAAACTGATTCTAGAAGAGGTTCCAGAGGAACTGGTTGTAGACCTCGTGGTGATACTGGACTTCGGGCGCTTTGACGAAGGTGCCGAGAGCGCGCGGGCAGCGGTCGGCGGAGGCGCGTTTCAGATCGGCGTAGCGGCCTTTGACGTCGGCGCCGAGGAGCTTGGTGGTCCAGTCGGCTTTTTCAAAATGGTCGATGGCGGTATAGATGTTGTCGGGAAGGTAGCGTTCCGCCTGACGAAGATTTTTGATTTTTGAAGTTTCCCCGTCGATGCCGGCTTTGAAAATCGAATACATCACCAGGTAGGGATTAGAATCCGGCGAAACGGAGCGGACTTCGACGCGCATGGATTTTTCGTTGCCGATGGGAATGCGGATCATGGAGCCGCGATCCACCGGCGAAGCCTTGATCTGGTTGGGCGCTTCGAAGTGCGGGTCGAGGCGGCGATAGGCGTTGACGCTGGCGTTGAGCAGCAGGCAGATGTCGTTGCCGTGCGTGAGAATGCGGTCGATAAAGGACCAGCCGGTCTTGCTGAGTTTTTCCTCTCCCTTGGGATCCCAGAAAAGATTTTTGCTGTTTTCGCTGATGGAAACGTTGGTGTGCATGCCGCTGCCATTGACGCCGACGACGGGCTTCGGGAGGAACGAAGCGGTGAGGCCCATTTTATTGGCGACCTGGCGGCAGATCAGTTTGTAGAGCTGAATCTGGTCGGCGGCGTTGACGACTTCGGAGTAGCTGTAATTGATTTCGAACTGCGAGGGCGCAACTTCCGGGTGGTCTTTTTCGTTCTGGAAGCCCATGGCGCGCTGCACTTCGGCGGTGGTATCGATGAAGGTGCGGAGGGGGTCGCCGGGAAGCGAGTGGTAGTAGCCGCCGGTATTTACGTATTCGAATTTTCCATTCTCGTTATAGTGGCGCTCGGCGTCGGCCCCTTTGAAGAGGAAGCCCTCGATCTCGTTGGCGGCGTTGAGTGTGTAGCCTTCTTTTTTGTGGAGCGCCTCGGCGTAATGTTTGAGGACGCCGCGAATGTCGGCGGAATAGGGCGAGCCATCCTTGTCGATCACCTCGCCGAACACCAGAACTTTGCCGCTGCCAAAATAGTCGGCTGGCGCCCAGTAAAATGAGCCCCAATCAATGCCGAGGCGAAGGTCACTTTCGCGCTGGGCCGTGAAACCACGGATGGAAGAGCCGTCGAAGGTCAGGTTGTCCCAGGACTTGAGGAGGAATTTTTTGTCGTAATCGAGCATGTGCAGGCGGCCTTCGAGGTCGCTGAACAGGACGGTGACGGCCTTAATGCGCTTTTCAGTGCCGAGATACTTGAGGCGATCTTCCTGGATTTTGTGGACGGGGGTACGGTTTTGGCGCTGTTCTTTGGCTTTGAGATTGAGCTCTTCGAGTTCGTCGTAGGAGAGAGAGAGAAAATTACGCAGTTCAGTGGACATGAATCTCCTTGGCTGGGAGCGCTAAACGCCAGATTGGCATTTTGGGAGTGGACATCACTAACCATGTAAAGGTAGCGCGAGGGGAAATGCAGCGTCAAATGGAAAAAGGAATTTCCACAAGAGGAAAAATGAATGGGAAAGATAAGAAAAACGGATAGGTGGAGGAGGAAGACAATTAGAAAGCTGATGGTGTCCGGTACTCAGCGCGAGGGTTGTGGGTTGTTTCGGAGTGGGACACGGATGTGAAGTTGATGCAGGAATGGAAAAGTGGGCGCCAGTGTAAGGGCAGCGTTTGCAGGGGATTTCGGGAAACGGGATTGGCATGCGTCCTGCACTTAGGAGAGCGGTAAGTACGTTACAGCCTCTTAAGAGCAAAAGGCGCGAGCCGATTACTTTCAGGAGACTCGAACTACCTCCAAGAAATACCTCAAACCAGCCCGCCAGAATCCTCATCGGGCGCCGCGAGTTCACCCTGAATGGCTTGCGGCGCCCTTCCTCCCTGAAGAAAGTAATCGGTTATAAGTTATAAGTAATCAGTGGAAAAAAGAAAGATTTAACGCAGAGATCGCTGAGACGCTGAGTTCGCTGAGAAGATAAAGAAGACGCCCGCCGGGTTATTGGCGGGCGTTGATGATTTCGGAGATGGTGCTCAACGCTTAGCGGGCCGCTGGGGCGCCAGTTGGAACCGCGTTCTCGGCGGAGAGCACTGGGACGGTGAGGGTGCTGTCCAGGCGGGTCAGGAGGCCGGTTTCGGCGGGGAGTTCGACTTCCCTGCCCTTGCGGGCGACGACATAGACGGCACCGGCGGCGAGACCGATGCCAAAGCCGCGCGAGATGTTGCTGAAGAGGACGCCCATCAGTGTGCCGCCCCCGCCACCAACGGCCATGCCATAGGCGTCGCCCTTATAGTCGTGCTTTTGTTGGACGACTTCCCCTTCGATGATTTTGACGTCACGTCGCGCGGTGGAGTAGGAGTCGATGCGCGGGCGGCCGATGGCGATGAGGCTCATCTGGACAGGGATGAGGCGGCTGTCGAGCTCAACGCTTTTGAAGGCGAGGTTCATGTAGGCCTGGCCGCGGAAGAGGGAGAAATTTTTGGGCCGTTGGATGGTGCCGACGACGCCGTGAATGCGAGTGCCTGCGGGAAGAATGATTCGGCTGTCGAGAGCGAGCGGTTGCGCGAGAACGGCGATGAAGGGATCGCCGTCGCGGCTCGTGGAAGTGCTAATGGGAGTGAGGAGAGTAAGGTGCACTTCCGTGCCTTGAATGATCTGGCGAGGTTCGGCGGAAACGGGCGAAGGTAAAACTGCGGAAAGAGCTAACGCAAAAACCAGAACTACAGAGACAACTGCTTTCATGAGATTCCTCCTGCTGCACGTGCGTGCAGGTTTGGTGTCCCCGTGACGTGGGGAGCGGCCGCCGGTGAGGCGGGCTTGCGCTGGCGCGCGGACCTGACTGCCGCCGCGAACGGTGGCCAGGCGGTTAGGGAGGAACTCCAACCGAGGATAGTTTAGCGGAAGATGCCTGCTGGCTGGAGGAGCGTTGGATGGATGTGCCGTGAACAGCAAGAGAGCCGGCGATAAGAAGAGAACGAACTTTGCGGCCGCAGGTAGTAGGAACGCGATCGAGGTGGGCCGGCGGGACGAACTCCTCGGGCAGGAGTGGGTGCTAAGATTCAGGAGCAGTCGTGAAGATAGTGACTGCCGAATCGTGGAACTTCGGGCTTCGTGCAACGAGGTCCCGCGAACCCCGCCAGGCCCGGAAGGGAGCAACGGTACCGGGTAAGCCGAGTGTGCCGCGGAGACCCCGAAGTTCCTCGATTTGGAAGAAATTGTTCTTAGTGAATCCTCGGGCACCTTTTGCCTTACGCAGGTGTCTACATTGCTAGCAGCCTTCGTTTCCGTTTGATCTCGCTACGATGGCAGGCTGACCATAGGGATTCATTTGCGGCTATTCAAGAAATTTCTCTTATTTGCCAGCGAACTCGTATTCCTCTTCTTCGGATTCATATTTGCGGCGGTCCTCGCTGCCTATTTGAATTCTCTCGGCAGTAGATTCGCTCCACTCACACTCGTATTGGGCTTTACTCTGATCTGCGCCGCGGTCGTGTGGTTTCGCAGCAAGACGGCAAAGTGGAGCATCGCGGCCGAGGCTAAGGCTTGGCTCGGCTATCGTTCCTGGCGAAAACTGCATCCTCGTTGCGCAAAGTACCTCCGGATACTCCAAACCATTTCCTTGCTCTTACCCGCTGCGTGTTCCATGCTCGTGTTGTTCTTCCTTCCCGTGGCTTCCCATATCGTCTATTCAGGCACTGGCGTCCCACACTATCGTGTCGCTGCTCCGTTGAATTGGCTGATCATCAAGAGCTCGGACGGTATTTTCCTTGTGGCTTTTTTCAGCAACCACGGCGCCGCACAATATGGATTAACTCCCATCTGGTTCAATCATCGTATGCCTTCCAACAGTGTTTTCTACACCAGTGATCCGAAACACGCCGACGAGTGGTGGCGCCCGAACCACGAACTCACCACTGGTCATACCACCCACGTTGGCGTCAGGAGAGTCCAAGTTGGGGTGCTTACAGCTACATGCTACGAATACAAGCACATCTACAGTGACGGAGCTGACCATCCCTCAAACACCCTCTATCCTTCCGTCCTTTGGGAATCTCTCTGCTCCACGCAACCTAATGGCATTCAATACAATCTCCGGGCCGCCTTCTTCGGTGACCGCGAAGACTTACCCGCTTTTTATGAAGTGCTGAATTCCGCAACTCCGATCGATTGAACAGTCACATCTGCACAGCCCCCCAAATTGTCTACAAGGGTTTTGACTTTTGCGGGGCGGACGCTGAAAATGAAGCCACGATTTGCTGAAATGGCGAGGAGCACGGCACACCGACACGTATGACTTACCAAGTGATTGCACGGAAGTGGCGGCCGCAGACGTTTGCGGATCTTGTGGGGCAGGAGCATGTGACGGAGACTTTGGCGAACGCGATCAAGAAGGATCGCGTGGCGCATGCCTATATTTTTTCCGGGGCGCGCGGCGTGGGAAAAACTACGGCGGCGCGGATTCTGGCCAAGGCGATGAACTGTGTGAACGGGCCGACGCCGGAGCCTTGCGGGGTTTGCGATTCGTGCAAGGAGATTGCGGCGGGAAGTTCGCTGGACGTGATTGAGATTGACGCGGCATCGAACCGCGGCATTGATCAGATTCGCGAGTTGCGGGAGATGGTGCGGTACGCCCCGGCTGCTTCGCGAAGCAAAGTGGTGATCCTGGACGAAGCTCACATGCTGACGGGCGAGGCCTCAAACGCATTGCTGAAAACTTTGGAAGAGCCGCCAGACCGGGTGATTTTCGTGATGGCGACGACGCAGCCGGAAGATCTGGAAGATACGATCCGCTCGAGGTCGCAGCATTTTCATTTCCGGGCGCTGACGTTCAATGAGATTACCGACCGGCTGAAATATATTGCTTCAAAAGAAAATCTGAAAATTGAGGATGGCGCGCTGGCGGTGATCGCGCGAATGGCGGAAGGCAGCATGCGCGACGCGCTTTCGCTGCTGGAGCAGGCGCGTGCGTATTGCGGCGACGATATTCAAGACCAGGCGGTGCGAGATTTGCTGGGCGTAGTGCCGGAAGACGCGCTGAATGAACTGGTGCAGGCGATTGCGGAGCAGTCGGCCGAGCGGGCGCTGGGGCTGGTGCACCGGTTCCAGAAAGAGGGACGCAACCTGCAACATTTCTGCCGCGAAGCGATCCGGCACATGCGGAATCTTTTGATCGCGCGGGTTTGCGGGGCGGATTCGGATTTGCTCGCGGCTACGCCGGACCAGCGGCCGGGATTGGCAAAGGCGGCGGCGCTTTTCAGTGAAGAGGATCTGACGCGATACTTTCAGATTTTGTTGCAGACAGATGATGCGTTGCGGCGGGCGATGGATCCGCGAGTGCATCTGGAGATGGGATTGCTGCGGCTGGTCAACGCGGCGCGGTTGGCTCCGCTGGAGGAATTGTTGGCAGAGGCGAAGAGTGCGAGCGGTAATGGACCCGGCGGAGGATCTGCGCCGCGAATTTCGGGTTCGAGTTCCGTGGTGCCGGCATTGCCTTCCCGATCGGCAACAGCAGGAGCTATGAGCGCAGCAGCGACGGCTCCGAGTTTTTCCGGTGGGATGGGGTTCACCCAGGAAAAAGCGCCCGCTTCAGAAAGCGGCCGCTACAAAAACGAAGAGATGGCGGTGGCAAAACCTGAGGCAGTTGCTGTAAGTGTATCAGGTGCAGCGGTCGCGCCTGCACTGGAGATGAAAGAAAAAGGCGCACAGGCCCTTCAGGCTCCTTCGGGGCAAGCAGGAGTGTCTGTGCCACAAGTTGCGGCTGTGCCCGCGGCGAAAGAAAAATTGCGAGAGGTTGCGGCAAGCGGACTGGAAGCGGCGCAGGTGGCGGAGATTAAGGCGGCGATACAGGGGCAGCAGAAATTTATCGGGGAGTTGCTGGAACATTCTTCGCGATGGGAACTGGACGGAATGGAATTGCGGATTTATTTTCCAGCGGAGAAGAGCACATTCGCGGGATTGATCGAAGGGCGAGACACGCTGGAGAAAATCCGTAACGCTTCGGGCAAGGTACTAGGGCGAGCGGTGCGCGTCTGTGCTAAGCTGGAAACTGGTGCGGCAAAGGATGCAAATGCATCGCGAGCCGCAAGCAGCACGCAGGAAATTCGAGCGCAGTTCGAAAACGACCCGATGGTGAAATCGATGTTGCAGCGGTTCGGCGGGAGAATTTCCGAAGTGCGGCGGCAAGGCGAGGAATAAGCCACACGGCAAAGTGAGGCTGACATGAACATGGAAGTGAACGCCCTACAACAAATGCTTTCGCGGATGCGGCA
>WNFM01313150.1_pt1 | contig 14083 bp, 15 predicted proteins | sample 5400271 | NCBI WGS metagenome assembly WNFM01 (sample SAMN13153352, study PRJNA577476) | soil metagenome | isolation source: 60 cm saprolite on Douglas fir-dominated hillslope | place: USA:California | collected 2013-09-17 | reverse complement strand
GTTTTCGTTGCTTGCTCAAAAAGGAACATCATCCGGCTCTGCGTCCAAGTCAGGGGGCTCTGATCGCGATTTAGCCGGCGGCGCTGTGGGCGCAGGCGCAGGCGCTGCTGGCTTGGCAGGAGGTGGCGAGTCGGCACGCGGACCGACGAACTGCATAGATTCCGCGACCACTTTCAACTTTGATCGCTTCGCCCCAGTTTGTTTGTCGTCCCACTGCTCCAGCTTCAGCCTGCCCTCGACATAAATCGAGCCACCTTTGCGCAGATGTTTCTGGATGGTCTCGGCGGTTCGACCGAACGCCGTTGCCTCGATGAAATCGGTTTCCTCTTTGGTCTCCCCTTGATCGTTCTTGAAGAATCGGGAAACAGCAATTCCAATATCGGCGACAGCTACGCCGGAATGGGTATAGCGAATTTCGGGGTCCCGGGTTAATCGGCCAGCTAGTTGTACTTTATTTAGATTCATGGTTGTTAGGTGTGTTTTGGTATTTTGTTGTTAGGTGAAAGGGATTGCAGTTATTCCGGCGGTTCCGGCGGTTCCGGCGGTTCCGGTTCACCGCCAACATCTACTGTTGGGATTCGCGCTTTTGCAGATCTCCAGTAGGATCGGAGCAGGCCATTGGCTGATTGGACTACCTCGCGGCAGTGATACAGCGCCCATGTCTCGATGAGCCGAGCCGCCATTTTCGGTGTAGGTACCAAGACATAGGGAAGATCAAATCTTGCCTGCCAGGCGAAGAGCGAGCTGAGTATACATCGCGGATTGATGGCGGAACGGTATGGATGGGTGAGAATGTCTCGCTCACAGGTTGCCCCGATCACCAGCAACCTTCTAAATTTATATGGACGCAATCGAAAAAGCTCGCGCTCAAATCGATCTCTGTTGTGGCCGACACAGTTGGAGGCCAATTCGTCCAGCGATCCTTTTCGTTCAATGCGGAAGTCCACGACACCGGCTATAGAATAATCGCCTTCGGATAACGTCACCCCTGCGACCGATTGCAAACGGGTGAAGATCAACGGTGTCTGCTCGCGGCTGTCGATCTCAATTATGGGCTGCGCCTCGGCAAGCTGGCCAAGTGAGCGGAGCGCAGGAAGAGTCAGCTCTTTGGGCGCTCCGGTGTTCTGTGGCGTTGCTGTCACGTCATCCTTTACCTCAGGGGTACGCCGGGTACCACACGCGCGACGTTGACGGGAATGGGCCACGGGATCGCGGGCGCGTGAACCACGAAATAAGCAGAACAGCGGAGAATTGAGCCGAAACAGGGGCAAAACCGGTGTTGGGCCGGTTGGTGCACAAGCCAAGTTGCGTCCAGTTGGCGGGAGTTGTGGATAGTTTGATTGCCCACAACAAAGGGGTAAAAAATACCCCACAGGGCAAATGGTAAGTCTAACGCATTGAGATACTTAAATGGGCAGATGCAATTTGTGGTGCCCACAAGGATCAAAAACTGCTTAGAATCTGCGCATTTTCTAAGGATTTTATAGCCCTTACGGGCACCGTGAGTTGCGAGTGCCATGTTAACCCATTGACGTTGAAGGAGATACAGCTTGCCCGGTGGGGTTTTTCTTGTGGGCACGTATTTTCGCCATAAAAACCTTAGTTTCCTGACCAGCTCGCCATTCTTTTTCGCTGATGGGCGAGAGCTTCCCTCCCTCGTTCATCCGCTTGCTCACGACGCGGCAGAAATACCGGTAGCGGAGAAGTGACCTCTTGGCTTCTGAGTGATTTGCGCCTTTAGCCAATCCGAGAATCTCCTTGTATGTCAGCTTCTCCATAAACTGGACAAGCCTGTCTCGGACAATCCCTTCAAAGGGGAATGGTAAGCGCAGGGTTTTACGAATTTGGGCTACCTTGAAATCCAGGTATTTATCAGTTTGGTCATTCATATTTTTCCAGTGGTGAAGGTTTGAAACTCCCGGTTGATGTAGTCGGCCAGATATTTTGGGGTGACCTCAATGATTTGAGTTTCCTGGCCGGGTGTCTCGATCACGTGGATGGCGCGGTCATTCAGGTTGTAAAACCCCCGGTTTGCCAGCAGCGTCCAGACCTCGGCGGCAAACTCCTCTTCTGATCTATGCGGACCGGGTAATTCAAGAGGCGGTTTCATTTCTGGATCGGGGCGAGCCGCGCTGTTTTTGGACGTTCAAAGAAGTGGTAGTTGACTATCATTTTCTCTCGTCGCTCTGGGTTCCATTCGTCACGAGATTCGCGGCGAATTAAGTATCCGCCGACCTCGATTTCGTCAGCCTCGGCAAAGAGGCGTTTAAGGATTATGCCAACCGCCATTCTTCGCTTGGTATCATCGGCAGAGGCGTGGCAACGCGGAACATCGACCCCGTGGGCTTCGCAAAGACTGACTATTTCAGCCGGTTTCAGTCCCTCGCTGAGCCGATTATCTTTTTCGGCGCGTAAGCCAACTTCTCGCAACCAATTCAGGTCCGGGTTACTGATGCGGAGTTGTTCGTTGCGGTGCCCGTCGAGCAAGGGAGCACAATGGAAAATGTTCTGAACTATCCAGTCGAGGCTCTGGCACCACTCGCGGAAATCGTGCCGAGCGTCTGAGGTTCGTGGCTTTCCTTTTGAGTGCCACTCGCGCACGACGCTCAAGACGCACGAAAGATAGCGGTCGCTATTTGCCCGGACGTGCTGCAACAGATCGCCTTCCGGGAATGCCTTGAACTGGTAACCGGACGGCTGTTTTACAATCCGGGTGATGATGGAACGGTTTGCGAGATCGCCCGTGGCTTCGGCCTTATTGGAACTAAGCGCCCAGCAAATCCGGTCCGGCCTTACCTGGACGGAGCGGGAATAAGCTCGACGCGCCTGCACTGAACCCGCGCCACGCAGCGCAGACTCTAGCAACTGGCTTCGGATAGCTCCCCGGACGTTCTCAAGCATCAGGAACGGTTTTCCGCTAATGAGAGCGTCGCTCACTCGTTCATCCAGGCTCCCGACGCCTGTATCCTCATTTTTGTTCAGGACAAAGGGTTCTTCACCATACAACGCACAATCAACCTTTTGTCGGTAGGTTTTGCCGGACTGGGACTCATTCGCCTCGGACAGATCGAGTGGAAAATCCGCCGCCAAAAGTCCGCCTAAGCGTAGGGCAGGTGAAATAAGGCCGGTCAGCGCCCGACTACCATCAGCCGGGGAAACAAATTCAAAATCATGGAGCAGCTCTATGAGCGCACCAGTTGCAACCTTTAAATCGACATCGGTTATTTCGCGCTTTCTGGTGACCAGGATTCCACCTTTAACGTTGTGGTATCCCTCATTAAGCACTTCGATTTTTCCGTCAACCTCGACGAAGACGGCGGCGGAGGTGACGATCTTGATCCGGGGCAAAAGCTCGAATGCCTCATCGCTTTTGAGTAGCGCGATTGCGTTATCGAGTGAACATCGATTTTCGATAAGGAATGTCTGCCCGCCTCCCGACGGGGTTCTTAGCGTTACCAGTCGGAAATGGTGTTCAAGATGGGACCGGAAGGCGGCTGGCTCTAACTCGACTAGCCTTAGCCCGTCGTTCTCCTCGTCCCGGACCACTTCAAACACGGTGCGGTCGCGGGTGAAGTAGCGATGCGTTTTCGCCAGGACGGTAAAACATTGTTTGGCGCACTCCGTGATTTCAAACTTTGGACAAGGCAGGATTAGTTGCGGCTTCTGTCCGTTCTGGCCCGCGGCGCCTTCGGCGGGAGGTCCATTTTTCGATTCTTCTGTCTTGTGCGTCCTCTGTTCAGTGAGTGCGTCCTTAAGCTCGGCTCTGGTTATTCCGAAGACTTCCCGAGCCAGATTGCAGATACGTGCCGTTGTCTGGGATTTGTCGGAACTTTTCGCGGCCGCGCACAAATCAACGATTCGGTCGAAGTGCCTTTCTCGTTCTATTCCGTCCAACGCTTCGAGCGCCGTTTCTTCTTGCTCCAGGAGCAGGAGCGCGATTTGTGAGGGTTTGCATTTTCGCAGTAACGGAATTGCTCCTTTAATCAGGTTAGCGAAGAACAATCCGAACTTATCTCCTAATGCTTGCTTGCAATCATCAACGCCCTTCCCTGGACCGTTGAGCGGGATTCTTGGCAGGAAGACTTTCGCTGGGAACACAGCACTGGCCAGGAAAGCCGCGTTCCGCGCAAACTCGAAATTGGTGCATGTATCCGCGTCACCCAGATAGTAGATCGTCTCGATCCCCTCCTTGTGGAGCATCACCTGGAGATCGCGGAATAATTGGCGGTACCCTTCTTTGTTCTTGTGATATACGTTGAAGCCGGGTAGTCCGATTGCGTAGATCCCTAGCTCAAGCAGCGCCAATGCCTTAAATTCGCCCTCAACAAAAACAACGCTATTTGGAGCTAGTCCGAATGGATTCGAGCCGTTGCGGCGGAAAAAATTTGGCGGGAAATAAACGTGAACATCGGTCCCCTTTAACTGGTGGTACTTTTGCCCACTGGCTTGAATGCTCGGCAATCGCCAGCGGCAGAAGTGGGTAATATCTCCGTCCCGCGTCCAGTATGGAATTTCGATCCATCCCGCTTGTTCTGGATCGTCGCTGAATTTGATTCCAGCCGCGATCAAGGTGGTCGAGGAGATACCGGGCCGGACGGGTATATCGGGCGCTTCCATTTTCATTCCGTTTTTTCTGGAGGCTTGGCCTTTTTCTTTGGCGGCTTGGCGACGATCGCTATGTCTCCAGGTTTTGGCTTTGTCTCCGCATTGACGCTTTCCCAGGCCGCTCTGCCCTCCCTGGTATCCGGGTAAACCGTATCGAGACACAACCCACGCACGACCAGCAGCCTCGCCGCGGCGATCTTCGCGTTCGGCACGGCGCCAGGCTCGGTGTGAGCGTATCCGAACCGGGCTAGAGATTGCTGAATTGGCGACGTTGCTTCCATTACCCACTCCCTAGTCGAGAATTGCTAACAGCCGGAGATGAGGGTATGATCGACTCGGATCGAGCAATATTTGATGTCATGGAATCGAAGCGGGGGTGGTCCAGATCGCAATTTCGAGATCATCCCCGCGCTCGTTTTGGAAGCTACGGATCAAAAAGGAATATCTTGTGGTTCTTCCTCCAAGTTCGGCTCGGTGTGAGTTGCCTGAGCTTCGCGCAGCTCGCGTTCCTTGCGTCTTTCCAAGGTCCGCTCTCTGAGGTCTTGCTGAGTCTCGACAGCGCCTTTGCTCAATTTTGCCGGGAACGGTTTGCTCAAAAGTTCCATCCGAAAAGCGAGGTCATCGGAGTCGCTTCCTTCTGGTTCCGCTTCGATCCACATGGCGGCCCAGCAGGATTGACCTAACAGCGTGAACGCTTCCGGCCCTTGGTAATCAGGACCATCGGCGTCAGCGCCATCTAGTTCATAGACTTTTCCCCCTTTCACATAAACCCTCGGCGTTTCTCCCTTCTTGTAGGGACTAGTGATCCGAAAAGAATGATATGTCCTGTCGCCCGCCTTCGTGCGTCTCGACCAAATGGCGATCTCTAGTGGTTGACCCTCAAAGTCGAAATAGCCTTTCAGATCAGGAGCCATATCGTCCTGCTTGGAAGCGTTGATTCGTATTGGTATGCTCGTTAATGTTTCGTTCGTGCTTTTCATAACATTGTTAACTTAAGTGTCCGAGTTTTGTTTTGGTTAGTGATGCGTTCCGTGCGCCGGACTTCGCTCGGGGACGCGGAAAATCTTATGGCTCTTTGCATGCAACCTCCTCTTTGGCGACAGTCACTCCATGCGCGAGCCACGCGTTCAGGTCGGAGCCTTTTATCCTGATGAGATTAGATGCGAGTCGTATCGCCGGTAAGTTGCCTCGCCGGATTTCTCGCCAAACGAAATCTTTTGTTGATTCGATCCGCTCGGCAACTTGGCGGATTCTGTACATTTTCGAATCGACGAACAAACGCATCTTTGAAAGGGACACAACTGTGTCTGTGCGTTACTAAAATATGGAACGCATCAGGACGCAAGGGAATACGTAACATTTACTTTGACTTGCATGGTACACTGTGTCTGTATAGGTGAATTATGATGCCTAATCCCCTACGGCTGTTGCGGAGTCTTTTAAGCGAAGACGAGACTCCAATGAGCCAGCTAAAATTCGCTCATGTCGTTGATGTCCCGGTCAGCACGATCAAGGCGATTGAGAAAGGTCAGCGAACCTTCAGTCCATACGTTCGTGAGAACGTCGCATTAGCTACCGGAGCCGGTTGGCGCAAACAGCGGGAACAATGGATGTATCTTCTCCCTAAGCAGGAAAGACCCTACGATTTTTCATGCTATCTGGAATTTAGTGAGATAATGACTAAACGTCCCTCAAGCGATGTTAGGGACTTCCAGGGACAATTTGCGAGACTAATAAAGCTCTCCAAGCAATACCCGGATCAGTATTGGCGCGGACTTTTCTTCAAATTCCAGAGCTTTATTGACGACCGTGAAACAGAACTCGTGGAATTGCGCCGTCAGGCTGGAGTTGCTTCGCGCCGGTAGACAAGCGCGAATACTCCCGGCAGGAATGGGTGCTACCGTTGGTAAGAGCCGTCACCACTTCCCAGCATCTTTTCGAGTTCTCCGAGGTTGAGCTGTGGCATCAACTGCGTTGCCGTGGGCATCGAGTCCAAAAAGCCTTGAGCTTCACTTGAAAAACTGCTGGCTATGATCCGAGTTTGGATCTCGCAACTGGACTCTTCGATCCTGCGCTTGCCGGACTTAATCATTACATCCACTTGCTGTTTCCCCATCTTTCGAAGTTTCTTCTTCAGTTCGTCCGAAGCCTGCTCGCCAGCATCGTACCAACTGCAATGAAGACTTGGTGCGAATCGTTCGGGAATACCTAGCTCACGGTTCCGCTCTTTGACTTTCGCTTCTGCTTCCTTGCAGGCTTCGTCGGCTATTCGATGGGCCGACTCGCCTTTTTTCTGATTGTGTCATACGCCACAAGACAGTAACCGCCATTGTCTGCGTAATAGGCGATAATTTTTGCACTAACTAATTTATAAGGTGTTCGGTCTTTATTCATTTAGCCGGCCATCTTGGCTTAGACAATCTCTGCTGGGTCTACGATAACAACCACATCACCATGTCCTGTGCTGGTTGACTGGGCAGAGAAGTCACCGTCCAACCAAATTGAATTCTCGAATTTCTCATTCGCTACTCTTGGTCTTGAGCAGGTCAAGAAAGCGGGGAATCAAAGGATTGGAATCCCCTTTTCGCCAGGCAGCGGCAACCGTCCATTCCGCGGCTCGGTCTGAAATCGGATGGGTGTGTATTCCCTCAAAGCGATTGTTAGAAAATGATGCGGGGATCATCGAGACGCCGAGGCCGGCGCGGACCAGCGCGAGGACCGTCGTGATCTCAGGAACTTCCTGAACCACGCGGGGGTTAAAGCCGTGCTTGCCGCATAGCTCCAAGACGTGGCCGTGAAAGGTGGGGCTACGCTCGTGGGAAATAAGGACAAACGGATGTTCGCATAGGCTGGCGAGTTTGATGGCGCTGGGGAAACCTTGCGAGCGGCTGGTCACGATTATCATGCGGTCCTGCATGAGGGGCAGAGTCATCAACCTCTTGATGGCGGTAAGCCGGATAAATCCGAGATCCAGTTTGTCGCCCAGCAAGCCCTCCACTTGCTCTGAGGTGGACATGTCCTGAAGGGACACCTCCACGTCGGGGAGCTTTCTGCGCAACCGTACAATGGCTCGCGGGACGATTTCGAAAGTGTGAAAGCCAAAGCCCAAACGCAAGTGCCCGCTTTCGCCATGAGCCATGCGCTGTGACCGGGCAATCAACTGATCCCAGTCCCTGACGAGGACGCGAGCCCTTTCGAAGAAATCGCGGCCTAACGAACTAAGTTGTGCGACGCGCGTTGCGCGTACCAGCAAAGCTCCTCCCAACTCTTCTTCCAGGCGACGAATCTGCTTAGTCAAAGCCGGCTGGCTCATGTGAAGCAGCCGGGCGGTCCGTCCGAAATGAAGTTGCTTGGCGAGAACCAAAAACGAACGAACCTCATTCAGATTCATTCCATAACGTTATCATGAGGATGAAAACATGTCATTGGAAGAATCGGACAGAAAGCGCACAATTGCACCTAAACAGTGAAATGAGGAGAAACTATGGACATCGTCAAAGGTATCCACGATTTGATTATCGTCCTTGGGTTCATGGGGATCGTAATCATTCCAAGGGCTATACTGACTTACCTGGCCATTCGGCAGGACAAGGCAACGGATCAGGCTGGATAGCAACGATGCGGTAATTTTCGTATTCGAAGCACTTCAACCGGAGCCAATTAACCAAAAACCAAAACCAAAATAGAGAAAAGAACTATGGAAGCATTAATAGTCGCATTGATCGCAACTCGTAACGGGTATTTTCAAAGAGACCCCGTTGTACCGGAGCCTGCAGAGTTTCGGAGCTTCGATCTCCGGGCGCTTGCTCGCTCGTATGAGGCGCAGGATGATTCGTCGAACAGGCCTTCAGGCCGACCGCAGACGCTTGTGACTCAGGTCGCATCTTAACCGGATTGCGCCAAATGAGCCTGCGAAAAACAACCCGTTCCCCCCAGACGCCCTTCTGCGGGAAGCGAGGGGCGGTCGGCGAGAAGCACATCCTGGCGTTTTCGTCAGGATAAATTCAAAGAAATGACGCTGGCCATGACCGAAACACCTCCAATTTTTCGCAAGACCGCGTTTGATGCCGTGGAGCGAGCCCGAGCACTGATTTTCGATTGCGACGGGACGTTGGTGGCGACGCTTCCCCTCCATGGACGAGCCTGGGCTCATGGCTTGCGCTGCTCGGGGAAAGAAATGCCGCTGGGATGGTACTTTCGGCGGGCGGGAATGTCCGAATATCGGCTGATGGACGAATTTGAAGCCGAACACAAAATCCAGTTAGATCGTCCCGAAGTGGTGAAGCGAATGCGTGAGGAATTTTTGAGCCGACTGTCCACTCTCGACGAAATCTCACCGATCGCCCAGATCGCTCGTGAGCGAAAAGGAATCGTGCCCATGGCGGTGGCCTCAGGAGGAGCCCGGGCCATCGTCACTGCCACCCTCGAAGCCACCCAGCTCCGCCCTCTTTTCGATGAAATCGTGACGATGGATGATGTGACTCGCGGAAAACCCTTCCCCGATTTGTTTCTGGAGGCGGCGCGGCGGCTTCGAATGAATCCGTCCGACTGCCTGGTGTTTGAAGACACGGAGGAAGGCTTGCTCGCCGCACAACGCGCAGGAATGGCCGCAATCGATGTCCGAAGCCTCGTTGCGCCCGGTGCGTGCGATTTCGAAAAGAGATCATTCGCATGAGTGCCGAAGAAATCCTCGAAGAGGGTTTGAGTCTCGCTGACCAAGGGATCGCGCGTCTCTCCAATCGCGCCCGATGGGCATTATCGCTCCTGTTTCTCGTGTATGGATTGACCTTCGGAACTTGGGCGGCCTTGATTCCGTCCTTTCAGGAAAAATTTCATCTTTCTGCCGGAACGCTGAGCTGGGTTCTCCTGGGTATGATTTCCGGGGCGCTGGTTTCGATGCCCCTGACCGGCAGGCTGATTGGCCATTATGGAAGCGACCGGATGGCGAGGATTGCCGCCCTGGGATTTCCAGTGACGCTGATCGGAATCGCCCTGGCTCCCGGCTTCGGCTGGCTGATCGTTGCGGCGATAGGCTTTGGGGTATGGAAAGGCATGCTTGGTGTCTCCGTCAATGCACAGGCCATCACCGTCGAAAATGCAATGGAGCGGCCCGTCATGGGAGGATTTCAAGGCTGTTGGAGTCTGGGAGGCGTGAGCGCCTCCGCGTTGCTCAGCGCCTTAATGCACCATGGCTGCGTCCCGGAAATGCTCATGGTGGGCATGGGCATCGGGTTGGTGGCCGTGGGGTTCTTCCTTCCCGGAAAGCTACTATGCGACCGCGTAAAGCTTCGATCCGACCGGGGCAACATGACTTCGAAACAGAACTATATCTGGTGGCTGGGAGGCCTGTCGTTCGTGGCGCTCTTCAGCGAAGGGGTCATGTTCGATTGGAGCGCGGTTTACGCCAGAGTCGTGGGAGGAATGTCACTTGCCACTGCGCCATTGGGATTCGCTACGTTCGCGTTTTGTATGGCAGGCGGACGATTCCTGGGCGATTTCACCGTGACGAAGCTGGGGCCGCTGAGGGTTTTGCAGTTGAGTGGACTTCTGCTGGCCGGCGGCGTGGCCGTCGCCATGATAGGTGCGCCATGGCCGCTGATCCTGACAGGCTTGGCCTTGGTCGGAACGGGAACTTCGAACATCGTTCCGATTCTTTTTGGGGTTGCTGGCCGGCTCAATGCAGGGCACGCCGGGGCTCATATCGCGGCCGTGACGACGATGGGGTATTTGGGTTTCCTGGCCGGGCCGCCCTTGATTGGCTTTATCGCCGCCTGGCTGGGATTGCCGAGGGCGTTCGCACTGGTGGTCATTTCGGGGATTCTTATCGCCACGGTCGGGGTTGCGGTTATTCGCCAAGCCGGAAGACAGCTTACTGAAAGTTGGAAGCCCTGACGAAGTCGGATGATATGATGAGGGCCAAACATCGTCTCGCTAAGTTTATGGCTCTCTAGGTCGATCTCGATTCCGTTTCGGAGCCTGAATCAATTAATCGAGCGCAGCAGATCGCTCGGGGCTAACTCGGCAAATCTCCGCCGGATGACTAGTTTCATAAGATCCTATCGGTAATCCGGTGAGAAACGAATCCGTTTACAGGTTAAAACTAACGGATTTTCGTTCCACCAGAGCGAGCTTGCGTCTCGACTCAATCAAGAGCCTCATTCAGCCTTTTACTGGCTGATCATGAAAAGAATTGTGTTAATTGTGGGAGGCTGGAGCGCCCTGTGATTGAGCTATCCCGATATGTCTTCGAGACGCTGCGGAAGGATGAAGAGCTTGTCCTTTACCGCGGGCAGAGTAAGGACAATGCATCTGGGGTTCTTGTGCTTTCCTCTGCGGTGCCGCGACCCACGCCGGAAAGCCTGAAACGGTTGGAGCACGAATATTCTCTTAAAGAAGAGCTGGATCCGGCGTGGGCTGCTCGACCGATTGCAGTCGCTCATCATTGGGACCGGACGGTGCTCGTGTTGGAGGATCCCGGCGGTGTGCCTCTCGATCAATTGCTCGGTCGCCCATTGGACATAGCTTTTGCGCTGCGTCTGGCCATTAGCCTTTCGACTGCGATTGGTCACTTGCATCAGTGCGGTCTCATCCACAAGGACATCAAGCCGGCCAATTTTCTGGTAAACTCCGCCACCTGCCAGTGCTGGCTAATGGGCTTTGGTATTTCTTCGCAGCTTCCACGCGAGCGCCAGTCTCCCGAACCGCCCGAGTTTATCGCCGGGACGCTCGCCTACATGGCACCCGAACAGACCGGACGCATGAATCGTTCCATCGATTCCCGGAGCGACCTCTACTCGCTCGGCGTCACACTTTACGAAATGCTGACGGGGAGTCTTCCCTTTACGGCTTCCGATCCGATGGAATGGGTGCACTGCCACATTGCCAGGCAGCCAATACCACCCAGAGGGCGGTTGAAGAATGTACCGGTCTCTGTCTCTGCAATCGTCATGAAGCTGCTCGCCAAGACTGCGGAGGAACGCTACCAGACAGCCGCCGGTGTTGAGAGTGATCTGCGGCGCTGCCTTGTTGAATGGGAAACTCACCACTGTATCGACGAATTCTCGCTTGGCGAACGCGACGCGCCAGACCGGCTATTGATTCCCGAGAAATTGTATGGTCGAGCGCGCGAGATCGATGGTTTGCTTGCCTCCTTCGAGCGCGTCGTTGCCAGCGGTACGCCGGAGTTGGTGCTCGTCTCCGGATATTCTGGTATTGGCAAGTCCTCGGTCGTCAATGAGCTCCATAAGGCGCTCGTTCCGCCCCGCGGTCTTTTTGCATCAGGCAAGTTCGACCAATACAAGCGTGACATCCCTTATGCCACTTTGGCCCAAGCCCTACAGAGTCTTATCCGTCCGCTTCTGGGCAAGAGTGAAGCCGAGCTACGGAACTGGCACGACGCCTTTCAAGAGGCATTAGGTCCGAACGGACAACTCATTGTGGATCTAGTTCCCGAATTAAAGCTCATCATCGGAGAACAGCCACCGATCCCTGATCTTTCGCCCCAGGACGCGCAAGGCCGCTTTCAGCTGGTGTTCCGGCGATTTATCGGTGTATTCGCACGGCGGGAACATCCGCTTGCCCTGTTCCTTGACGATCTGCAATGGCTGGATGCGGCAACCCTCGATTTGCTCGAGGATCTGTTGACCCGGCCGGATGTGCGGCACTTGATGTTGATCGGCGCCTACCGAGACAACGAAGTGAATTCCGCCCATCCGCTGATGCGCAAGCTCGGAGCGATCCGTCAAGCTGGAGCGATCGTACACGAAATCGTCCTCGCGCCCTTAAGGGGTGAAGATCTGGCGCAGTTAATCGCGGATTTTCTTCATTGCGAACCGGAACGTGCCGGCTCGCTGGCGCAACTGGTTCACGAAAAGACTGCGGGCAATCCGTTTTTCGCCATTCAGTTCATTACCGCGCTCGCCGAAGAAGCATTAATTGCCTTCGATCATGGCGATGCGAGATGGTCCTGGGACCTGACTCGCATTCAGGCTAAGGGTTACACTGATAACGTGGCGGATCTCATGGTGGGAAAGTTGAATCGCCTGCCCATGGAAACCCAGAAGGCGCTACAAGAGTTTGCCTGCCTGGGAAACAGTGCCGAGGTCGCCGCGCTTACCGCCGTTCACGGAACGTCGGAGGAGGAGTTGCACTCGGATCTTTGGGAGGCTGTGCGTCTGGAGTTCATTGTGCGTTTGGAGGATTCCTATCGGTTTATCCACGACCGAGTCCAGGAAGCAGCCTATTCACTGATTCCCGAATCATTACGCGCCGAGTCCCATCTGCGGATAGGACGGCTGTTAGCAGCGCATACCCCGCCAGAGCGGCTGGAGGAGGCGATCTTCGCTATCGTCAATCAGCTCAATCGCGGCTCTCATCTCATCAGGTCAGCGGAGGAGCGTGAGTGGGTCGCCGGGCTAAATCTCATCGCGGGCAGGCGAGCGAAGGTGTCGACAGCCTATGTCTCGGCCCTTTCATACCTGGCAGCTGGGCGGGCGTTGTTGAGGGAAGAGAGTTGGGGCAGCAATTACGAGCTCATCTTCTCCATAGAAATTCTTATAGCCGAATCCGAACTACTGACCGCAAATATAGGGTCGGCCGAAAATCGGCTTTCGATGCTGTCGCAACGGGCTAGAGGCGAGCACCATATTGCTATCGTCACGCGTTTGCGCCTCACGCTCTACCAGACTATGGATCGGAGCGACCGCGCTGTGGAGGTATGCCTTGCATACCTGCGACACAGCGGCACTGACTGGTCGTCGCATCCGACCAGCGATCAAGCACGGCGCGAATATGATCGAATCTGGACCCAACTTGGGGACCGGCAAATCGAGGACCTAGTCGACTTGCCCTTGATGACGAACCCGGACGTCCTTGACGCTCTGGACGTCCTGGCCGAGGTCGTGACGCCGGCAAAGTTTTGCGATGAGAATCTGCTTTCACTCGTCATTTGCCGGATGGTGAATCTCAGCCTCGAGCATGGCAACAGCGACGGGTCGTGCTTCGCCTATGTATGGTTTGCCATCGTAGCCGGCCCGGTCTTCGGGAACTACAAGGATGGATTTCGATTCGGTCGGCTTGGCTATGAACTGGTCGAAAACCGTGGCTTAACGCGTTATCAGGCCCGAACCTATATGTCTTTCGGGAACATCGTTATGCCATGGGCGAAACATGCCCGGACCGGACGCGATCTGATACGCCGCGCGTTCGATATCGCCAATCGAATGGGTGACCTTACATTTATGGCTTATTGCCGCGATGAGTTGATCTCGAACTTTTTGACAGTGGGCGATCCTCTGGCCGAGGTGCTCTCGGAAGCCGAAAGCGCTCTCGAATTTGTCCAGAAAGCGCGGTTCGGCCTTATAATCGACATCATCATCGGGCAGGTCGGATTTATCCGGACGCTCCGTGGGTTAACTTCGAAATTTGGCTGCTTCAACGATGAGGGGTTTGATGAGCTTCAATTCGAGCACCACCTAAC
>WNFM01286720.1_pt1 | contig 14083 bp, 4 predicted proteins | sample 5400271 | NCBI WGS metagenome assembly WNFM01 (sample SAMN13153352, study PRJNA577476) | soil metagenome | isolation source: 60 cm saprolite on Douglas fir-dominated hillslope | place: USA:California | collected 2013-09-17 | reverse complement strand
GCGGCCCGCGCCGCCTCGATCGCGCCGGGCAGGTCTCCGAGCTGCAGGCGGACCTCGCGCACCGCCACCGCCCAGCGCACGTCGCGGGGGCTGCGGGCCTGCTGCTTCTCGAAGAACGCGCGCAACGCGTCGGCCTGGCCGGCGGCTTTCGCGGTCCGGCAGGCGTCGCGCAGCCAGCTCCGCTCGAGCCGGCGGTTGAGGGCTTCGATCCAGAGCGTCATCCCCGTCTTCCAGGCCTGCTCGGCGTCGGCGGCGCGCGCGAGCTGCATGTAGAGGTCGGGCTGGCGCTCGCGGTCGAGCCTGGGAGCCTGGGCGGCGGCGAGAGGCAGCGGGTCGAACGAGGGCTCCTGCCGGATCGACAGGCGGCCGAGGAGGTGAACGGCCCCGAGGCGCTGCCCTTCGGCGATCCCTGGCTCGCCGAGCAGCCGCTCCACGGCCCGCCGTGCCTGCGGCAGGTCCTGCGCTTCGAGGGCTTCGCGCGTGAGGCGCTCCAGGAGCGGCTCGCGGCGTCCCGGCGCGGCCCTTTGGATCACGGCCTCGAGGAGGCTCCGCCCCTCCGCCCCGCGCCCGCTGCGGCCGAGGAAAGCCAGGCGGTCCTCGAGCACGCCCAGACTCCAGGGGTAGCGGTCGGCGAGCCGCGCCCACTCCGCCGCCGCTGCCTCCACGCCACGCGCGCGCTCGAGGTAGGCCGCACGGTCGGCCTCCGCGTGCAGCCGCGCCGTCCCCTCGGGCAGCGCGCCGATGCGCCCGGCCAGGCTTGCCCACACCGCGTCCGCCTCGCCCGCGCGGCCGTTCTCGAAAAGATACCGGGTCCGGGCCACCTCCTGGGCGATCCGCGATTCCTCGCTCGGCGCGAGCTCCGCCCGCCGCGCCAGGACAGCGCTCCTGAGCGTGACCTCCTGCTCTCGGTCGTGCGTGACCAGGGCGTGGCTCCACGGCTCCACCACGTCGAGAAAGGCGGTTTCCGTCGCCGTCGGCACCATGGCCAGCGTCTTGGCGAGGAGCGCACGACCGGCGCGCTCCATGCCGAGGCGCGCCTCGGGCCGCCAGCGCTCACGGTCGGCCGCGCGCCCGGCGCGGCCCACGGGGTCCGCCGGGTGGTCGAGCTCTTCGATCCAATCGTCGGCCGTCCAGTCGAAGCTCGTGTCGGGCATCTGGATCGTCGAGAGCGGCAGCAGGGCCAGCAGCGCCTGCTCGTCCGCGCGCACTCCCGGACGCAGCGATGCGATGCGACCCTCCACGAGCGCGCGCACCCGCTCGCGGGACAGGAGCTGGACGAGCCGCCGCAGCGCGCGCTGGTCGCGCTCGAAGGCGGAGCAGTAACAGTCTTCTTCCTCCGGAGTGCCCTGGCCCAGGTATTCGCGGACGGCGCCGTCGATGTCGCTCCGCTCTTCGCGCAAGACGCCCGCCTCGAAAGCGAGGAGGTGCGGCCGGGAGAGGCGCTTCCGCCCCTCCTCGATCACGTCCAGCGCTTCTTTCATGTAGCCGTAGTCCCAGAGCACCGTGGCAAGCTCCGAGACCCGCTCGGGATTGCGCGGGTCGCGCTCGAGGAGGCGTCCCCAGGCGGCCTTCGCCGCTTCGGGTCGGCCGCGCTCCTGTTCCAGCTCGCCCAGCTCCGTCCAGAGGGAACTCGGGTCGGACAGGGCGGGTGCGGTGCGGGCGACGAGGTCCGCTGCGGGGGCCGCCTGCGCGGCGTCCAGGCCGGCCAGGGAACGGTAGAGGGACAAGACCCGGCGGGCGAGGGCGCCGTCCCCCGGATAGGCGGCGGCGAGGCGGCCCGCGGGGGCGGCCGCGCGCTCGAACCGCGATAGCCGGCTCCATCCCTCGAACAGGAGCTGCTCCTCGACCGGGGTGCGGGTGGGGCTCGCCTCCCACTCCGTGAGCCGCCGCTCGAGCGATCCGTCGCGCATCGCCTCGGCCAGGTATGCCTCCCGCCGCTCCGGGTCCGCGAAGAGCAGCGCCCACCCGCGCTCGTCCAGGAAGGCATCGTCCACCACGAGCCGCTGGATCGGCCCGCGGTCGAGCGCCACGCGATCCTTCTCCCAGTCGCTCCGTCGCAGCAATCGGCCGCGGGCCTGGTGGAAGGCCTCGGGGCTCTGGGGGAATCGCTGCAGGGTCGTGAGGCGCACCCAGTCGGCCCAGAGGACGAGCCGCACCCGCGTCCCGACCTTCGGTTGATCGGGGATGGCCAGGGACACCGTCGCGGCGGGCGCGCTGCGCTCGAAGATCCCCGCGCTGCGGAAGCGCGCGACCAGCTCGGAGGCGAGCCGCTCGAGGTCGCGGCTGCGCTGCCGTGCCGCGTACCAGCGGGCAGCCCGGGCCCACCAGCTGGGTCCACGGAACCGCTCGAGGGCGCGCTCGTAGCGCGGTCCCAGGTCGTCATCGAGGTTCCAGACCTCGAGGCGATTCGCCAGGTGCTCCCACAGCCCCTCGGACCGGGGCAACCGGTCCATCTCTCCCAGGATCAAATCGAGGGCCGCGCGGTGGCTGCGGTCCCGCTGGTCGAGGTGGGCGATCGCCTCGTCGAGGACGTCGGCATAGCGCTCGCCGCTCGGCTCGGGCGGGGGTCGCTTCCAGGCCTTGCCGCTGGTGGGTGCATCATTAATAAAGGCGGGTGACGCCCGGACCATCTCCGGCTCCGCGGTGTCAGGGGCCAGTAACGCGAGGCGCGCGCGGTAGAGCCGGAGCTCCTCGCCGATCGGGGCCTCGGTCTGACGCAGGGCGAGGAGCGCCACCCGCCGGCCTTCGTTCGCCACCTCCGGCGGGCCGCTCTCGACGAGGGGGAGCAGAGCGAGGGCAGCCCGGCCGTCCCCGCGTTCCACATGCCGTGCCATCACCGCTACCCGAAGCGCGGGCAGCCGTGCCGTGGCGAACGTGCGCTCGGGCAGCGATTCCGACTCGAGGCGGGCCAGGGCCTCCTTCCAGTCCTGGCCGGGGAGCAGGAACGCGATGCCACCGCTCCAGAACCCGGGGGTGCGGTCGAGGCGCGCCACCCAGCGGTACGGCTCATCGTCGTACGTGCCCCAGGCGAGGGGTCGGCCCCCCGCGCGCAGCGCGAGCCGGGCCAGACCGGCGAGGTCGTTCGTCTGCTCGTCGGCCGTGCCCTTCTGGGCCGCGGCCATGAGCCCGTGGAACGCCTCGGGCACCGCGTCGATCTCGCCATGCAGGCGCGAGACGAGCAGCCAGCCCGGCCGACCAAGGCCTGTCTCGTAGCGCCGCTCGACCTGTCGCAGCAGGTCGGCGGCGGCGTCGCCCCTCCCCTGGCCCTGGAAGTATGTGGCCAGGCGCAAGAGCGCCCGCGGATCGAAGGCGCGCTCGAGGGCGGAGCGCCAGGAGGGGGGCCCGCCCGGGTTGCCCGCGTCGGCGTGCCCGGCGTAGGCCTGGCGCAGATCCGGGCTCCAGGAGGCGGACCCGTCGAGGGCCGCATCGAGCACTTCGAAGGCATGCCGCGCGTCGTCGTGGTCCGCGAGGAGGTCCGCGCGCAGGAGGAGCCTCCGGTCGGGCGCCAGACCCTCGGTCTTCACGAGCGCTTCGTCGGCCTCCTTCAGGCGCCCCGCCTTCTCGAGGGCCCTGATCCAGTCCTCGAGCGCGCGGCTGTCCTTCGGGAAGAGCCGGGCCCGCTCCTGCCGCTGGGCAACGGGGTCCGCAGCTTCAGGGTGCGCGTCGGCCCATCTCACCAGATCGTCGGCCAGCGAGCGCTTCTCGACGGACGCCAAGCCCGGCAGAGCGCGCCTGGCCGCGCTCATTGCAAACGGCATCCGTCCCTGGGCCGCAGCCCAGCGCGCGGCCTCGGCCCAGGCCTCGGGTCCCTCGGCCTCGGCCCACGTCTCGAGCGCGGCGAGGGCGCCCGGCAGGTCCCCCATCTCGCGCCGGGCCTCGGCAAGATGGCGCCGCGCCGCGCCGTCGGCGCTCTGTTCGAGGGCGGCCGCCAGCTCGGCGGTGGGCGTGGGGTAGTGGACGCGATGGCCGCCGACGGAGCTGAACCGGGTGGCGAGGGTGTACAGCGCGTCGGCCTCCGTCAGGTCCTCCCACGGGACGTAGCGCGCGGCGCCAAGGCCGAGGAGCGCCACGGGCACGAGGACGAGGAGGCGTCTCTCCCGCCTCATGGGCGCACCTCCAGGCGCGCGCGGGCGAAGCCGCGGTTCTTGGCCGCGTCCACCGCCTCGAAGAACACCTCCTGCGCGCCCGCCATGGACGCGGGCACGAGGAGCACCCCCACCGAGCGCCGGCTGCGGCCGTCCCAGCGCAGGGGCACCGGAGCGCCGTCGCCGAGGCGCGCCGAGAGCAGGATCACGTCGTCGTCGGTGCGGACGGCAACGCGCACGAGATCGCCGGGCCGGGCCGTGGCGGGGAGCTCAGGCGCGATCGCCGGGGCCCGGCCGTCCAGCACGAAGTGCTTGGGCTCGGAGACGGTCGCCCCGCTCGCATCGCGGAGCAGGATGCGGACCGTGTAGCGCCCGTCGGCCAGGCCTTCCGGCGCCAGGAACCGGCCCTCCCAGAGGTTCGACCGGGGACGGCGCACGAGCGGAAGGCGCAGGCCGAACGGGAAGAGCGCCACCACGGAGACGGTGCCGGGGTCGCACTCGACGCGCAGCACCGGGTCGCCCGGCTGGATGCGGCGCGGACGCAGGAGCGAGCGGGGCGCGGCCAGGAAGGCGGTGTACGGGGTGACGAACTTGTAGCGCTTCGAGAGAGCGATCACCTCGTCGACCCAGTCGCGCCGCTCGCCTTCGGCTTCGATGCGGAGCAGCAGGTCGTCCACGCGAGCTCTCGCCCAACGGCGCGGCAGGTCGCGGGCCTCCGTGGCCTTCTCGGGGAGGCCGGCTTCGAGGGAGGCGTCCTTCAGCAGGGGCGTCGTGAAGTCCCATCGCAGCCTCGGCTGGGGCGCTGCGTAGCGCCCGATCCATCCGGAGAGGCTGCCCGGCGCCGGGGGTTGGGCCAGCACCGGGTAGACGTCGCGGAGCCGCGGCTCGCCGTTGGAGACGCGGAAGGGCAGGGGCTCGTTCGCGGCTCGCGGCGCGTCTTTCTCCAACGGATCGAGGACGCGCTTCCAGAACAAGTCCTCCTCGATCACGGCCGCGCCGGGAGCGAGGAGCTGCGCCGACGCGGCGCGGTAGGCCTCGGGTGTCTCCTCGCCGGTCAGCGCCGTGAAGAGCGGCAGTGCCCCGCGGGCTTCGGCGAGGGCCCTGGACGTGGCGTGCGGACCATCGGTGAGCAGGAGCAGCCGGCCGCCGCTGCCTGCGACGGTCCTGGCTTCGGCGAGGGCCGCCGCGACGTCCGAGCCCGGTGCCAGCGGCCGCGCCCGCAAGGCGCTGAGAGCCGCCTCGATCGCTTCGGGTCGGGCCGGCGCGAGGGCCGCTCCGGCGGCCGGGCGCCGGTCGAAGGGAATGAGGGCGAAACGGTCCTGCGGACCGAGCGACTGGAGCACGCGCACGAGCCGCGCGTAGGCCGTCTCGAGGCTGGACCACCGGGTCGACAAGGACGAATCGAACAGGATCGCCAGCGCCACCGAGCGGCGCGCGGAGGAGGCTCGTCCCGCTCCCGTGCCGGCGGGCGCCGCCGGCGGCGGCATCACCTCGAACAGGAAGAAGCCGTCCTTCTCGGGCGGGATCTCGGAGGGTCGCTCCCAGGGGGCGAGGGCGAGGCCGTCGGGGAGTGTCCCCTCGGGGTTGCGGAACGCGGAGACCCGGAGCGGTGGCCCGTCCCTCGCCGCCAACCGCACGACGAGGTCGCGATCGAGACGCGCGTTCGAGCCCGTGAAGACGAGGGCGCCCTCCTTCTGGTCGGAGGGCCAGCCGCCCTGGGTCAGGGCAAGGGTCTCGTCGAGGAGGCTCACGCGGATGGCGAGCGAAGCCGCCACCGGCGGCTCGCCGTCGGGAGGCGCCAGCCCCAGCCGGAACTCCCCCTGCCCCCGCACGACCGGCACCTCCTGCTGGAACTGCAGCTCGACGCGCTTGGTGGCCCAGGCCGGGATCGGCGACACGCGCACCGAGAACGCGGCCCCGCCCGAGGGCCGGGCGGAAGGTCCTCCCTCCGCGTCTTCCTCGCCCTCCTGCAGGAGGCCCGGGTCGATGCGCTGGGTGGTCAGCTCGCGGTAGATGGCGCGGGCCCGCTGCTTCTCGAGGATCACGCCGGGGATGCGCTGGAGCCCATCCCACACCGCGAAGTCGCCGATCGACGCCGACGGCGGGAGCCGGAAGCGGTACGTCCCCTCCTGGGCGGCGCCGGTCTTGTTCTCGAACACCTGGCGAACGTTGACGCGCGCGTAGCCCCGGGCGATCCCCACGTCGATGGCCATCTCGCGCAGCGCCAGGACCGACGCGTCGGGGCGGCCCGTGCTCGTCGGCACGAGGAGCCCGGCCTGGGCATGGACACGGGCCGGGGCCAACAGGAGGCAGCCCAGCGCCAAGGCGCCCAGGCTCGACCGGGTGGCCTCGATCGGGCGGCCGACTCTCACGGCTGCCCTTCGTTCAAGGGCAGGCGGGCGATCCCTTCGTCGGTGCCGATCCAGAGGGCGTGATCGTCCGCGACCAGCGCGGTGACGCGGGGCGAAGGCAAGGCAACGCGCAGTGGCTCGAAGCGGGCGCGGTCCGCGGAGAGCTCCCAGAGGCCGCGGCCGTCCGTCCCCGCGTAGATCCGGCCGCCGGCCTCGACCAGACAGCCCGGGTTGACCTTCAAGTCGGCCGTCTCCGCGAAGGGCAGGTAGCGAGCGGGGTCGGCGAACGGGCGGCCGACTCCGTCGGCCTGCGTGCGTCGCGTCAGGCCGCCGCCGTAGGTCCCCACGTACAGGCCGTCTTCGGCCACCGCGAGGGCGGTGACCCAGGGGTGGGGGAGGCGGCCGTCCGCGGAGGTCACGCGCCAGCGCACGCGACGGCCGTCCATCGCGCCCAGGCCCGAGGGCGTGCCCACGAAGAGGCTCTCCCCGGCGGCCAGGGCCACCGCCTGATTGCCAGGCAGGCCGTGGAACGCCGACAGGAGGGTCGAGCCGGGGAGCAGAACGCCCTGGCCGTAGCCAATCGCGACTCCGTCGCCGGTGGCGGCCAGCGAGAACGCGGGCCCGGGGCCGTCGATGGGCGCCAGTCGTTGCCCGTCGAAGCGGGCCGCTCCGCGCAGGCTCGCGACGTAGAGCACGCCCCCGGCGGGCAGGAGCGCGTTCACGCCCCAGGCCTCCGCTCCGGGCACGGCCCGCCACGCGAGCCCGTTGGCCACCGAGCCCATCTCACGCCACGACGCGACGTCGGCGGTCGCCAGGCCGCCGTCGAAGAAGCCGGCCACGAGCCGGCCCAGGAGCCACCCGAGCGCGCCCACGTGCGACCGGCCGGGCGGCAGCGCGGCGGGCCGGGGGACGAGGCGCCGCCAGCCCGTGCCGTCGCGCCGGAACAGCCCGTCGTCGGTGTCCGCGAGCAGCTCGCCGCCCGCGGTCATCACGTGGCGGACGACGGACGGCAGACGCTCCTCGCCGAGACGGCCCCCAGGCTGATAGCGGAGGACCGCGTCCAGGGGCCGGGCGCTCACGCCCCAGAAACCGCCATCGTGGATCGCCCCGAAAGCCACGTCCTGCCCGCCGGGAACGGGCTCGAGGCGTCCGCCCGGCGGTCCGTGCACGAGACCCGCGGCGGTAGCGGCGATCAGCTCATCGTCGAGCAGGCCCACGGCTTCGACCCACGGGTCCGGCGTTTCGACCCGGGTGATCCGGCCGGTCTCGACGCGGAAGAGCCCGTCCTCGCCACCCGCCATGAGAAAGCCTGGCCCCTGGGCGACCGAGCGCGCCGGGTGCGTGTCGAGACGCTCGAGGGTGGTCGCCCCCCATGCGGCGCGGAAGAGCCCCTCGCGCGCCCCCACGAGCAGCTCGCCGGCCTGCGTCTCGGAAAGCGCCCGCACGTGGAGGGCGCCCCAGCCCGAGCGCATCTCCTCCCAGTGGCCGGCCCGCCGGCGGAAGAGTCCGCCCGCCTCGAGGGCGACCACCGGCTCGCGGCGCCAGGCCACGAGTGCCGACGCCCGAAGTGTCGGGAGTCCCGCGGAGAGGGCGCGCCCGCCGGCCTCGCGCACTCCGCTGCCTCCGGCGGTGAGGAGGCCCGAGGTCGTGATGGCCGCCGCACGCACGGTCGCGTCACCCCAGGTCTCGAGGCGGCGCTCGTCGACGGACGCGACGGCCTGCAACGGCCGTCCGGTGGGCACCCGCGTGTCCAGTGCGTGGCGTACCGAGCTCCGCAGGGACCAGAAGGCGACGGTTCCGGCGAGAACGGCGAAGAGGGCAGCCACGAGGAGGGTCGACCGGCGGGTCATGATCATCGCGATTGCCGTTGGTCAGAAGCCCTTGCAGGAGGCGTGCCCGCGCCTCGACCCCACGCGCACGCCCGATCCCGAGGGCCGGCCGCAACCGGCGTGTCGTGGGGCCCACGGCGGCGTCCCCGGCGACCCACGCTCCTCGTCGCCGTGGGCGGGATTCTAGCGCGTCCGGGCGGTACCGGTGGCCGACGGGGGCTCAGCGCACCGTCGCACAGGGCGAAAACTCCGACGTGTTCCCGCCGGCATCGGTAGCCGTCGCGGTGACCACCCAGCCCGCCGGGATCGCAAGCCCCAGAGGGACGCTGAACGAAACGTCGCCCGCGCCGTTGGCGGTCGCGGTCATTTGGCCGATCGGGAAGAGTCCCTCTCCATGCCCGGACGCGTCGCACTGCGGGTTCGCGAAACCCTCGATTAGGAAGGTCCCTCCGGCAGCACTGTTGAGGGCACCGCTGATCGTTGTCGTCGCGCCGGGGGAAAGCGTCGCCGAGGTCAGGGTTGGGAAGTTCTGCAGACCGTTTGCGCCGGCGTCGCCGTCGCCGGGATCGTTGGGTGTCACGTCGTAGCCCGCCCCGAGATGAATCCCCAGACGGGCATTGCCGAAGATCGAGTTGGACAGAACGCGGTTGCCGGAGCCCTGGAGCACCCACACTCCGCTGTACCCGGCCTCCGCGATGTCTGCCGCCGGACCATATCCGTTGAACGCGATGATGTTTCCCTGCACGAGGTTGTTGGCGGAAGACTCGAATATCAGGACGCCGTCGTTCCTCTGGCCGGCAATGAGGTTGCCCAGGACCTGATTGTCGTTGCCCGATCGGATCTGCACGCCTCGATCATTGCCGAGAACCCGCATGCCGGTGCGGTCGGTGCCGATGAGGTTGGCCTGGACGACGTTGCCGTTCGACCCTCCGAGCATGCGCACACCCGTCGCGCGGTTGGCCGAGATGAGATTGCCCGCCCCCGGGACCGCCCCGCCAATCAGGTTGTTGGAAGACCCGCTGATCGCGATCCCGCGTCCCTGGTTCCCCAGACCCTGGGTGCCGGTCACGTCGGTGCCGATGAAGTTCCCCTGAATGACGTTGCCGCCCGCGCCCGAGATCTTGATGCCACCGCCGTTCCCTTTGCCGGTGTTGCCCGAGATCAGGTTGCGCTGGGTGGGGCTCGTGCCACCGATCCGGTTGTCGGGCGAGTCGTCGATGAGGAGGCCGCATCCGCCGTTGCCGGCTCCGGTCGTGCCGGTCACATCCAGGCCGATGTAGCTGCCCTCCATGACGTTCCCGCCGCCCCCATGCAGCTCGACTCCATCACCGTCAAACCCGTTGACCACGAGACCGCGCAGGGTGCTGCCGCCGGCGGTGATCGTGATCCCCGTGACATTGTGGCCCGCGCCGGATCCGTTCACGACTACGATCGGCGTGCCCGCAAAGCCGGGCTGCGTCGTGCCGTCGATCGTGACCGGGTCGACGATCGTCGGCAGCGGAGCGCCCACCGCGATGGTCTGCACGCCGCTCCCGATCGCAAACAGGATCGTGTCGGGGCCGGGGTGCGCATTCGCCTCCTGAATGGCGGCCCGAAGGGTGCAACCTCCCGAGCCTGTCGCACAGGCACCGTCGCCGACCTGACTGTCATCGCCATCGCCGGCGCTGTCGACGATCCACACGGTACCGGCCTGCGCGGGGGCGCCCATCGCGAACCCAAGCCCTACGGCCAGGAAGACACTCAACGTCCGAATCTGAATCGAGGCGGCGGACCGCTTGCGCATGAGGAACCCTCCTTACCAGTGGCAGCAGCCGCTGCCACCGAAAGCGCGTTCTAACCAAGCGACTGACCGTGGCGAAGCGCGACGAACCGAGCCACCACCGCGCTTCGCCCCGGAGCTGTGATGATGGGAGAATCCTAGACGAAGCGGCCCCCGGCCTCAACTTGCCGAACTTCACCCAATCGCCAATTGCGTAGAATCCCCGAGTTGACACCTCCGGGAGGGCTGCTAGGTTGTCGAGAGGTTCGATGGAGATGCGGAAAATGATCAAATACGCTCGCTCGCGCCGAGCGGCCAGGGCGCTCATCTGCTTGGTCGTGGTCAGCATGGTCTCTGCTGCGGCCCCTGGCCTCGCCCAATCGACGAGCGCCACCATCCGCGGCGTGGTCAAGGACGACACGGGCGGACTGCCCGGCGCCAACATCGCGGCGAAGGAAGCAAGTGGCGGCTTTGCCTTCAGCGCCGTCTCCGGCTCCGACGGCAGCTTCACCCTGGCTGGGCTGCGTCCCGCCACCTACGACATCACCGTGACCATGGGCCAGTACAAGCCCGCCTCGCGGCGGCTGACCGTCCTCGTGGGCCAGAGCGTGGACCTCGACTTTCGCCTCACCGCCGATCTTGTCTACGCCGAGAACGTCACCGTCATCGGTGATCAGGTAGTCGACATCAAGACGTCCCAGATCGCCACCAACGTCACCTCCGAGCAGATCCGGAACCTGCCCCAGAACGACCGGAACTTCCTCAACTTCGCGGCGCTGGCGCCGGGAGTTCGCGTCAACGTCGGCTCCGAGACGACCAAGGAAGTCACGGCCGGCGCGTTGCCCGGGTTCAACACCAACGTCTTCATCGATGGCGTGAGCTACAAGAACGACGTGCTCCTCGGCGGCGTCGTGGGCCAGGACAGCAGCCGGGGCAACCCGTTCCCGCAAAACGCCGTGCAGGAGTTCCGCGTCCTCACCCAGAACTTCAAGGCCGAGTTCGAGAAGGCCTCGAGCGCCGCCATCACCGCGGTCACCAAGAGCGGCGGGAACGTCTGGTCCGGCGACCTCTTCCTGCTCTACCAGAACAAGAACCTGGTGGCGCAGGACCCCCTCGCGGAGGCGCGCGGCGAGAAGAAGCCGACGTACGAGCGCTTCCAGGGCGGGGTCAGCCTCGGCGGGCCGATCATCAAGGACAAGATGACGTTCTTCGCCACCTACGAGTACAACCGCCAGGATCGCGACAAGAGCGTCTTCCGGGGCGGCAACACGGCGCAGCCGCCGATCGACGTTGCTCCGTTCCTGGGCGTGTTCAAGAGCCCGTTCCGCTCGCACCTCGGCTTCGGCAAGATCACCTATCAACCCGCCGCCGGACAGACTCTCGACGTGAGCTACAGCCTGCGCAGCGAGAGGGAAGTCAAGGATTTCGGAAACCAGGACGCCTACGAGGCCGCCACCGACTTCACCACCGACGTCAACACCGCGACCGTCCGGCACCTCGTGACCCGCTCGTCGTGGATCAACGAAGCGACCTTGACCTTCCAGCGATTCAAATGGAACACCGTCCCCCTGAACGGCGACTTGATCGGCCGCGAGTACCAGGGGGTGATCCGGATCGGCGGAAAGGACACCCAGCAGCTCTTCGTCCAGGACCGGCTTTCCCTGCGGAACGACTTCAGCCGGTTTGCCGGGAATCATGCCCTGAAGGGCGGCGTCGTGCTGAGCCGCATGAAATACGACGTCACGAAGTACTTCGACGCGAACCCGATCTTCCGCTATCGCTCCGACATCAGCTTCAACTTTCCCTTCGAGGCCCAGTACGGCGTCGGCGACCCGACCCTCAACGCCCGGAACACGGAGCTCGGGCTCTTCGTCCAGGACGACTGGCGCGCGACGCGCCGGCTCACCATCAACGCCGGGATTCGTTGGGACTACGAGTCGAACGAGCTCAACAACGACTACGTCACGCCGGCGAACGTCATCGCTGCCGTCAAGGGCTTCGTTACGTCCAACTACTTCACCGACGGGACTGAGCGGCCGTCCTTCAAGGGCGCCGTCCAGCCGCGCCTCGGCTTTTCCTACGATTTGAGCGGGTCCGCCAAGACCGTGCTCTTCGGCGGCTACGGCCGATACTACGACCGCGTTCTCTACAACTCGGGGCTCGACGAGCGGTTCCGCCTGCAATTCGCCGTGCGCACGTTCCGCTTCTCGGCGGACGGCGCCCCCCGCGACGGCCAACCCACCCTCGTCTGGAAGGACAGCTACCTCAGCAAGGCCGGCCTGGACGGAATCATCGCCACCGGCCGCGCCGGCGAGCCCGAGGTGTTCCTCATCGACAACAACACCCGGCCTCCGCTGTCCGACCAGTTCACCGCCGGCCTCCGCCACTCCTTCGGCGACGTCGTGGCCTCCGTGTCCTATCTGGGAGCCCGGAGCAGGAACGGGCTCACCTTCATCTTCGGGAACCGGAACCCGAATGGCGAATGCTGCTTCGACGTCCCGAACTTCTCCAACGTCCTTCTCTCGAGCGACGCCAAGAAAGCCTGGTACGACGCCGCCGCCCTGACCATCGACAAGCCCTTCACGTCCCAGTCCAAGTGGGGCGGCCAGCTGACGTACACGCTCGGACGAGCCGAGGAGATCGGCGGCGACCTGTTCAGCCTCGACTACATCAGGGTAACCGACTACCCGCGCCATCCCACGGCCGGAGACGAGCGGCATCGGATCGTGGCGACCGGGATCTACCAGCTGCCGGCGGCTCTGCGCCTCAGCGCGTTCGTGCAGCTCGCCTCCGGCGTCGGATACACCATTGCCGACTTCAGCCGCGGCGGCGGCATCAACCAGCGGCAGATCCTGCTGTATGCGGGCCGGCCCGATGGGACGTTCACCTACAAGAGCGTGGACTTGCGGCTGGACAAGCTGTTCAAGCTCGGCCAGCGCCAGGCCTTCGAGCTGAGCGCCCAGGTATTCAACCTGTTCAACTCGGACAACTTCACCGGGTATGACGGGTTCATCCCGACCCTTCCCGACACGAACCCGAACTTCGGCAAGCCCAATAGCGTGGACCCCAAGCGGCGCTTCCAGTTCGGTGGCTCGTATCGGTTCTAGCCGGCTCACTTCGACGGCCGCGGCCTGCGCCGCGGCCGTCTTTCTTGCCAGCTGCCCGTCCGCGAGGAAGGGTCCGTCGCTCGCTCCCGGGCCGCTCCCGGCCCTCTTCGATGACATCCAGGCCCGGACGTTCCGGTACTTCTGGGAGCTGGCGAACCCGGGCAATGGCCTCGTGCCGGATCGCCATCCCAGCCGCTCGTCCTCGAGCATCGCCGCCGTCGGCTTCGCCCTCACGGCCTATCCCATCGGAGTCGAGCGCGGATACGTCACCCGCGGCGAAGCGATCGGCCGCGTCCTCACGACGTTGCGGTTCTTCGACGCGGCGCCCCAGGGTCCCGGCCCCGAAGCCACCACGGGATACAAGGGGTTCTTCTACCACTTCCTCGACATGCGGACGGGGCTTCGATCGGGGCCCTCGGTCGAGCTTTCGACCATCGACACGACGCTTCTCCTCGGCGGCGTCCTGTTCTGCCAGTCGTACTTCGACGGCTCCGACGCCGCCGAGGCGGAGATCCGCGATCTGGCGGAGAGGATCTACGCGCGCGTCGACTGGAGCTGGGCCGCCCCGCGCCCGCCCCTCGTGACCATGGGCTGGCGGCCCGACGTGGGCTTCTACGAATCGGAATGGCGCATCTATGACGAGTCGATGCTCCTCTACGTCCTGGGTCTGGGCTCGCCCGACCACCCGCTGCCCGACGCCGCCTGGGCCGCATACACCGGGACGCGGCGCGTGCAGGAGTATCGGGGCTACGAGCACATCAACTTCGGGCCGCTGTTCGGCCACCAGTACTCGCACCTGTGGATCGACTTTCGCGACATCCACGACGACGTGACGGCGAGGATCGGCTTCGATTACTTCGAGAACTCCCGTCGCGCGACGATGGCGCAAAGGGAGTACGCGAAGGCCAACCCTGCCGGGTGGATCGGGTACGGCGACCACGTGTGGGGCCTC
>WNFM01064375.1_pt1 | contig 14086 bp, 18 predicted proteins | sample 5400271 | NCBI WGS metagenome assembly WNFM01 (sample SAMN13153352, study PRJNA577476) | soil metagenome | isolation source: 60 cm saprolite on Douglas fir-dominated hillslope | place: USA:California | collected 2013-09-17 | reverse complement strand
GCCGGGAGCCCGCTCGTCGCCGACTACGGGGGAAGCGGAACTGACACCGCGGCGGAGCCGCATCCCGGCCAACGCTACCCCGACTGGACGCGGTTCGGAGGGACCTCCCACCACGTGCTTGTTTTTGGACCTGTCGCAGACGCCGAGGCGCTCGCGCGGCTAAGCCGACGCTGGTCCCAGCGCGCGGAGATCTCTCACGATCCCAATGTCGATCCCGTCCACGCCGGCGTCCCGACGGGCGGCGTGGTCCTGATCCGCCCCGACGGCCATATCGGTTTCCGGTTCCTGTCCGCCGGCGCGGAAGCACTCGCGGCACTCGACTGCCACCTCTCCTCCTATCTAATTCCGGACCAGACCGTCGGTCCGGTCGAGAAGGAGTGATTGTGGCGAACTAGGACGAACTGGGCCACGCTAGTTTCGTTCCCTCCTTTCATCCATCTGCGAGGGTACAGACATTTCGCACCTGGACCCAGCACGTCGAGTCTGCGACAAAGGTATTTCTGCGAGGACATGCGGCAGCCAAATCCGGAAACGAAGATGCTGTGTAGGAAAGGTTCTCGTGCGAAACTCAAATATGCGGAAACAACTTATCGCCACCGAACCAAGCCCTCCCGGGACATCCGAGGAATGGTTGAATCTTGAAGAAATTGCTCGGGTGGAAGTCTCATCTGAAGATCCCCAACATCCAATCGAATCGGCATTCAAGCACGGCGATAGTCTTGGTTGGCGTGCCAGCCAACCCGGTGAGCAGACGATTCGGCTGTTATTTGATGAACCAAAAGACCTTCGACGGATATGGCTACGTTTTTCGGAGCCAAAAGTTGAGCGAACGCAGCAGTTCACTCTGCGCTGGGCAGATAGCCAAACCGCTCCTTTCAGAGAAATCTTTCGACAGCAATGGAACTTTAATCCGCGAACTTCGACCATGGAGGTAGAAGATTACAAAGTCGATTTGCGTCACGTTTTAGCCCTGGAATTAACCATTGATCCAGACCTAGGTAAGAACCAGGCATTCGCGGCATTGGCGGGATGGCGTGTGGTTTAGCCGGGCCTAGCCCGCAAATCCCACACCCCATATGCATTTGCACGCTGATTGCGGGCTGGAAAGCTCTTAAACAGACGCTGCGCGTTTGCTTAAGAGCCTGTTCTAAAATAAATAAATCGAAAACAAACTGCTCCAGGCTAGCGAATTACGGCTGTTTCGCTGATGGGAACTCTCTGGCTGCTCGCACCAGCGCGTTGGCAAAATTGTCAACGTTCTTATCGACGATGAAAGCGGTCACTCCATCATTCAATGCTTGTTGAAAGGCGGCCGGAGCAGCTTCGCCATGGACACAGCTCGCCACTAGTTTATCCTTGGCAAAGGAATCCATGGACCATTGATGGTAGCCGTCAAATTTCGAACGATCGACATCGGTTCGAGCCGGAATCGAGCCCTTCAACTGGTTGAATGCTTCCTGCGCTTCCTTGCTGCCGATGCTCTTTAACCAGGCCAAAGCCGCCTCCTTGTGCGGAGCATCTTTGGCTAGTGCGAAGCCGTCAGCGACGATGATAAATGAACCGTCGGTACCGGGATGACTCACCCAACCGAAATCATCCTTCTCTTTCATACTAGCCTTGAGGAATTCGCCGTCGGCCCAATCACCCATGGAACTAAATGCCACCCGACCTTCCATCAGTGCTTGGATGGCCTGATCCCAACTCAGAGCTGAATGGTCCGGATTGACATAATCCTGCATTTTCACGAACACCTTCATCGCCTCTTTCACCTTGGGATCGTCCCATTGCATGTTACCGCTGAACAAATCCGTCCAGCCTTTTGGTCCGATGACGCCAAGCAACGTGTTCTCAAAGAGCTGGGCTGAAGCCCAAATCCCTGAATCACCGACGCCGAGAGCAGGAATTCCGGCCGCTTTCAGCTTGTCACACGCCGCGAAGAACTCGTCGAAGGACATCTTGTTACCAACCTTGATCCCGTTCTTTTGGAGCAGTTTAGTATTGTACCAAAGCACGTTCCCCCGATGGATGCCGGCAAGTACGGCATAGATCTTTCGATCCTTGGTCATCAAGTTCACTACCAACTCCTTCGGAAACGATTTATCCCAGCCGTCAGTCTTGTAGAGATCGGTAATCGGCTCGCAATAACCGGGTTCCACGTACTGACCAAGCAATTCCCAACCGGGATGGGTTTGCCAGCTGTCGGGTGGATTACCGCCGGACAGACGAGTTTGCAAAACGGGTCGAGCCGCCGAGCCTCCGCCGCCCGCCACGGTAGCGTTTACGATTTCAACGCCGGCGTACTGCCTTTTGTAGGAATTGAATAATGCATCAAGTGCGGCTGCTTCACCGCCCGAAGTCCACCAGGAAAAGACTTCGAGCTTCGGTTCGCTCGACGCATGAGAGGCAAGCGGCGCCTGCACCATAGCGAAGAGTGAAGCCAGCGCGATCAGGGAGGGACTATTACGCATTGGTGGTTGAGGAAACAGGAGTGTCGCCGGCCGCAACGACTTCCTTCTTCATGGAACTGGTTCTGGCGAGCAAACGACGCTTCGTCAGCCAGGCGTTAAGCTGGTCGAACAGCACCGCAGCAATCACGACCAACCCAATGACGATTTGGCTGTAATTCTGCGGAATATCCAGAATCACCAACCCGTTGGAGATCATCTGGAGAATGATGGCGCCGAGCAGCGCCCCGAGCGCCGTCCCTTTGCCCCCAATGAGGCTGGCCCCACCGACCACCGCTGCGGCAATCACGTTCAGCTCGTAGCCTTGTCCATCGCCCGAAGAGCCCGCCCCGTAATATCCGAGAGACAAAACTGCAGCGATCCCGGCCGTTAACCCGGTCAGAGTGTAAGCCAGCAGCTTAACCCGGCCCACTCGGATACCGCTGAAGCGGCTGGCAATTTCGTTACCCCCGATCGCATAAATCCTGCGACCAAACGCCGTCCGGGAGAGTAAAATTCCCCCAACAATGGCGACAATGATCATCACGATCAGAGGTACCAAGCTCAAACCCGGCAGTAGCTCCCAGCGCACGAATTGCCGGAAGGCGGACGGAAAACCACCGATCGACTGACCGCTGGTCTGGACAAAAGCAATACCGCGATAGATCGCCATCGTCCCGAGCGTAATGATGAACGGATGCACCCTGAACGTCGTAATCATCGCGCCGTTGAAAAAACCAAGCAGCGTGCCGACACCAACCGTTACGATCACGCCGAGCACGGTAGCAACGCCTCCTCCGGACGGACCATACGGCGACAGCACCAGGGCTCCGCACACCGAGGCCAGCGCGTAGATCGATCCGACGGACAGATCGATCCCGCCCGTGATAATCACCACCGTCATTCCCACGGCCATAATGGCGAAAAAGCTCGTGTCCTTTGCGATTTGTACAATCGTTGCGGCATTGAAGAATTTGTTGGCCGAATCGAAGGCAGGCACTTGCTGACCTTCAGTGTTGGTCACCAGAGCTCTCTGGCGTTTACCCTCTGGAGTCGTTTCGAATCTCGGCATTTGGACCGAACCGCCAAAAACCGCCAACACCAACCCGAGGACGACGATTATGATTACGAGGCCGCTCTCAGGGTATTTTGAAAAATCAAACTGGAATTTGCCGGGGGTGGGCACGGGCTTAGAACCTCGATGTTCTGCTATCTGATTCTCACCTCTAAATCACTGCCGCGCAACCAGAGCGTTCCGGGGCGAGATAGGGCGTGCCGCTCCGCGACCGCCGGCCGGGCCAGCGGCCAAGCGCATCATAAATGACATTGTGACTTATAAAGTCATTGGAACCGCTAAGGTTTTGAGACGTGATCCTAATGAAATTTCAACCGATCCAGAGAGCACCTTGGAAGGGCTCAGTAAGATGCGCTTTCAGGATGCGCTTTCAGGAAGCGGGCCAGGGCCTCGTCCAGTGAGGCCCAGCGCACCGTGCGCGCGATGGCGCGGTAAATGACGTGTATGAAAATGTTGCGGTGTCGACAATAATTATTGAGCGGCACGAGCTTATGTCCGGTCTCAATTTTTGCCTCATAGGACGATCGACCACTCAAAATGGCAGAAAAACCACGGGACAAAGCTAGATCGACCGCGGCGTCCCATAAGCGGAAAAAAAGCATCCATTCCTTCGGGCGGCTGTAATCTATGCCGATGAACAGATTAACCAGCCGCTCGCCCAAATCGAGGCAGAGCATGAATGCGATCATTTCGCCTGTGACCTGTTCTCGCAGGACGATGAAAAGCGTGGCCTGCTTTTCAGCAATGATTTCAAAAAACTTACGATTGAGCCGCTCAAATTTCGCCGGCGACCTTTCATAGGTCTGCCAGAACAAACCAAAGATATCGTCCAGCGTCTTTGCGTCCGGACGCTGGACTATTTCCACGCCGAGCGCAACTTGCTCGCTACTGCGTCGCAGTTTCGTTTTCAGCTTGCGCCGCCTCGAGCCCTTCAGGGCCGCGAAATAGTCCTCTTTGCGATGCGACGAGAATTCGACGATCGTGTTGGGATAACTGATCACGTGAAAAAGCCTTCGCTGATGCGAGAGCCAGTTCAAGTCCGCCGACGAGCTCTCCGGAAAGTCTTTCCAAACAATCATGGCAGCACGAAGCTCATCGGCCTTCCTTTCCAGCGCATCTTGGAGAGAAAGAAGTGCCGCTCGGCGATCCACATGGGAAATCAGGCCGACTCTGGTTTCATCGAGGATGGGAGAGCCGACAAATATAGTCCGCTGGCTTAGAACAGATGGGACGATCTTTCCCGCGAACCGTAATAGCCGCAAAAACTCCTGCGGCGCCATTTGATCGACCGGCACATCCATCACGAAAATCGGCGCGATTCCGGCCGGAGAACCAAGATGTTTTATCAAGCCATAAAAAAATGCGAACTGGTCCTCGATGCCGGATTGGTCGAGAGTTTCGTACCACCAGCGGCCCTCCGCTGGGGGCTGAAAGCAGGCGTCCCATAGGTTATCTGGGATCTGCGAGGCTGTCTCAAGGAACTCAACCTCAAAGGGCTGCAGATTCATGTGTGCGCGCGGCGACAAGGCCGACACCAATAACAATCAAACATACGCCAATCCAGCGCATTCTTGTAATCTTTTCGCGGAGGAGACAGCGCGACATGAGCGTAACCGAAATCAGATTGAGACTGCTAATTGTATACGCGGCGCCGACATCAAGAAACCGCAACGCTTGAGTGTAAATCACGCTTTGAAGCAATAGAATCACAACGCCGGAAAAAATCCAAAGATACTGACGGATGGTCCTCAGAACAGATTTTTTCAAAAACACCTGGCCGACGCCTTCCAGCAGCGTGCAGATGACCACGAGAAGCACACCTAAGTTGGTCTGGCTCATCAAACCTCACGTTCCTGGGATGGTGTGACATGGTCCGTCTGACTGATGAACCAAACACCGACAAGCACCAATAGGATACCTGTCATTTGAAGGAGATCGACCGCTTCCTTCAAAAGAAGTACGGACAAGAAAAAGACTGAAACATAGCTCAACGACGTGACGGGTTGAGCAAAACTCAAGTCTGCGTTGTGTAGGACCAGCAACCAGTTAAAGAATTGGCATGCCATCAAAAATATGACGAATAGAAAAAGGGGATTTTGCAGAATCGCCTGAACATTAAGCCAAGGCGACCCATTGTTAGGCAATGAGAGCACCGCAGATTTCCAAACTAGTTGCAAAGCGGTATCGATCAGGATCGCGAGGAACGACACTGCCACCAGCCTGGCGGGGAATTTTCTCCTTATAATCATACCATTGTTTCTATTTAATCTGTGGGTGTCGAACAACCGGGCAGGCGAAATTCCAACCAGGTATTGTCCGGAGTTGATGATCCGCAAAGGTACCGCGCCGCCGCCCTACGGCCCCAGTAAGTAAGCTCGCGATTCACTCCCGCCTTCAGAGAAACTGACCAAAGCACGAGCAACGCCGACTTGCAAGGACCAGGACTTTCGGGGATATCTCGACGATTCAGGAACTCATATTCATTGGAAAAAAATCGGCGCAGGAAAAATGTAGTGGTCTACAGCGATGGCGCATGTTCGCCTAACCCAGGACCCGGTGGTTGTAGCGCGGTCCTCCTGTACGAAAAGCACCGCAAAGAGATCGCTGAAGGATATCGGCTGACCACCAACAATCGAATGGAACTGATGGCCGTTGTACGGGCCTTGGAAAGCTTAAACCAAAAGTGTTCGGTTCAGATTTTCACCGATTCTCGATATGTGCGCGACGCTTTCGAGAGAGGCTGGATCAAGAAATGGAAATCAAACGGATGGAAAACGCGGCTACGGGAGGACGTGTTAAATACGGACCTTTGGACTGACCTTTGCGAGCTCTGCCAGGTGCATCATTGCGTGTTTCATTGGATCAAAGGTCACGATCGAACAAAGGAAAATATCCGGTGCGACGAGTTAGCGGTCGCGGCCGGCAAGAAACCACGGCTAGCTGTGGATCACGGCTATGAGAAGACGAGACGCTTGAGACAAAATCCTTTCCTGCCGCAACTTCCAGATGCATCCGAAGGCTCGAAGAGATAACGAGAAGAAGTAGCCGCAAAAGGAGGCAAAAATCGATGTACTGGATCTGCTGGCAGCCGGGCTGTCAGAGAAAGAGATTCTAGAGGACTACCCTGATCTGGAGGCGGAAGATATCAAGGCATGCCTGCAATACGCTCCTGCCCAGGCTAACCATGCGGTCCTTAAAGGGAGATTCATTGCTATTATCGCAGCCATAGATCCCCCAGGCTTGAGGAATAAAATTCCGGGCGGCGATTTAAGCTGGCGCTGAAAAGTCCGTAGTATGAGACATATTCAAACTTACTCCCGACTCGTGGTAGACGTTCATCGTTTGTCTGATGGTGATGTGGCGAAGGTAGGGCGTGTCGCTCCGCGACCGCCGACCCGGGCCCGGTGGCGAGAACAGAAAAAATAGGTAGAACGGGAAGGAAGGACCATTGAAAGCACAGGAGGTTCTTGATGCTGTGAAGCGCTACGTAACTGAGTCCGGAGATAACGAACGCCAGACCGCAATCAAACTTGGCGTTTCTCGCGTTACTTTATACCGTTGGCTCGCTGACAAGGTACAGCCCCACAAACGTCGGTTGGCACAGGTTGCAGGTCTCCTTAGACGTATTGGATACATCTAACTTTCTCCCATCGACCTCTTGGTCGAGTTGAAGTCGCATCAAACATTGCGAACATGACTCGTCTCCCCGCAAAAGTGCTTTCCCATGAGAAACGAGGTGAACAGTACTGTGTAACCGTTGAAGTCGAAGTCTCGAATTTTCGGAGATCTTTTAATAGTCTCCGATTCGGTGACCGGATTCCTTTCAGCGGAGCATACCGGGACGGCACGCTGGAGCTTCGCTACTACCAAGATCCCGGTGTCAAGGCCGGACAGCAATTCCCCCTCTGGTTGATTGAGTTCGGCAACCGGTAAGTTGGACCTTCTTCGATACGACTTTAATAGGGCACAAACGATGGAAATCGGGCAGCCGCCGCGACAAATCCATGGGAGGTCCTTAGGGTGAAAATCGGCGAGCAACGGTCGCGCCAAGGAGTCACATCTGAACGGGCAGTTGACCTTATTTGGCCAACACGCCGTTGAAAGATACCTCCCTTCCGCTTCTTGGCTCGTTACCGGCCTATCCCAGCAAGATCCATCATCTGTCGCGCTGGTCCGGAGCGTTCTCCTCCAACTTCTTGGCAGAAATTTCGGTCGCTCCTTTGAAAATTGATGTCACAAATGGACCCGTTCACCGGTCTTCCAAAAATACGAACACCCGAAGAATGAAAAAGGATCAAATCATCTATTGGACTGCCACCGGAGTTGTCGCGGCGATAATGCTATGGAGTGCGCTCAACTTCTCTTTAAATAAAGAAATGAATGGCGCTTTTGCCCATTTAGGTCTGCCCAATTGGTTCCGAATAGAGCTGAGTGTAGCAAAAATATTAGGTGCACTAGCTTTGCTCATTCCAACGATACCCAATCGAATAAAGGAGTTCGCCTACGGTGGTTTCGCAATCACGCTGATTTCGGCAATTATTGCTCACTCCTCCAATGGCGATGGCCTCTCGTCTTTAGATCCTTTAGTGTTTTTAGGCGTTTTGATCGTTTCGTATTGGTATTATCACAAACGTCATGATGCCGTGACCCGCATTGATACAAGAGCTCTGCGATAGATATTTCTGGGCCCGGTAGATCCCAATAACGCGTGTCGCTCTGACTTGTCCCGCCGAAGCCTTGCGAAGGAGGAAGGAGCGTAAGAAGCCGCTCAGCCCGCGAAACGACGAGATTGCAGAAAACACGCTCACGCGGAGTGGGTAAGGAAGATTTTCTTGAACAGAAGTTAGCAAAGGAAGCAAAGGTTCGATAACGTCCGGCTTCTGGATTCAGCCTCTGAGCGATTTGTCATTTGTCATCTGTCACCCGATTCGCCCGCTATCGGCTATCGGCTATTTGCTATGCGCCGGCCCTTTTCAATGCCGCAGCGCCACCGCGAGACAGAGAAGAATAAAGCCGATCAACAGCAGCCAGGAGCGAAGCCCTTGAAAGAACTCCCAGCGATTGCGCGTTTGCTTCCAATTAGGCGGAGGATTTTGAGGGTCCCATCGCCTGGTCGCCAAGTTGATTGGGACATTGAAAATCAAGGTAGAGACAAGCGCGGCCAGGAAGACGAGCGCCGCCGCCCAACGAACAAAGCTCGCCATACCCTGGGCCGCTCGCAGCTGAATGGCGTAAGCGAACGAAAGGACGACACAAAGCGTCATCAGCACAGGCATCACGCGCCCGAACGTCTTGAGCAGACCTTTTTCGACACTGACATGGTGTTCGCGTGGCAAACCGCGTATCACCGGATGCACGAAGGCGTAGGAACCGAACTCCGCACAGGAGGTGAACCCAGTGATGACCAAACCGATGAACTCCAGCAGGTCGATTGTCATACCGATCTGGAATCGAAATTCGTTGAGTGAGGTCGGATCGGCATGATGGCGCGCCGGACTGAGTTCTCGTAATCTCGGCATGAAACCGACAAAGGTGCAACTATGCTAGTCCACATTTCGCTGCGTAACCCTGCAGAGATACATTTGGATGCAAGTTAGGATCGCACCTGGTTAAGAAGCGACCTTATTTGGCTATTTCACAGAAGATCGCAAAGACCGCGAAGACTTCCAGCTCTGAATTCCGGCTTCTGAATTCAGCCTCTTAGCCATTTGTCATCTGTCATCTGTTATTTGTGATGCGCTTCGCCGTTGGCACCCGTCGAGCGGGCGATCCGCGCACGATTTGAAACCAGGCAACGAATAAACGGGTCAGCCGGTCCGATTTTTGCTTTGTTGGAAGGTGTGGGACTATCGGAGCGAGTCGGCGGCTTTTTGATTGATTTGGATGGCACCGTCATCGAAGCCGGCGCGCTTATTCCGGGCGCAGCGGAAGCGCTCAGAGTTCTGATCCAGAAGGAGATCCCGTTCCGAATTGTGACGAACACCACAAGCAAACCGCGTTCAGCGATCCTGGCCAAGCTGCGCGCGCTGGGGATCGAGCTACGGCCAGAGCAATTGATCACTGCTCCGATCATCGGGCGAGACTATCTCCTGGGCGAAGGAATTACGCGCTGCTTTCCTCTGCTTAGAGCTTCATTGCTGGAGGATTTGGGGACAATCGAATTTGTAGAGAGCTCGCCACAAGCGGTGCTGGTGGGTGACATCGGCGACGATCTTACCTATGCCGCACTCAATCGCGCGTTTCGTTTTCTTCTCGACGGCGCCGCCTTCATCACGCTGGCTCGGAACCGCTATTTCCGCGGGATGGATGGCCTCTGTCTGGATGTCGGCTCTTTCGTAGCGGCTCTGGAGTACGCCACCCAAAGAGAAGCGGTGTTAATTGGTAAACCTGCTCGCGCGTTTTTTCTTGCGGCTTGTCAAAGTATGGGGGTTCCGTCCGAAGCCACGGTTGTGATTGGCGACGATCTGGAGGCGGACGTAGGAGGGGCAAAAGCGGCCGGGTGTACCGGTGTCTTGGTTCGAACCGGCAAGTTTCAGCTCGCCCAAATAGAGAAGTCGGAGATTAGTCCGGATGCGATCCTGGACTCGTTAGCCGGCCTTCCGGGTTTGTTAGGACCGAAATTCCCGGCAAGGTAGACGGAAGAAAGATCTCACGCCAAGACGCAAAGGAGCGGCAAAGTAAGCAGTAACCAGCGAAACAAACTTAATCATTACTGTACTACTTACTGTTCGCCGCTGACTGCTTACTTTGCCGCTCCTTTGCGTCTTGGCGTGAGATCTTTCTCCTTGTCTTTCCTGCGCGGGCGCTCAGGTCAGGTCCGATGCGATGAACCTGGCGTGGGGTCAAAAGCAGGTTTGCCAAAGCCCGGGTGTGACGTGCAAGTTCATCGGAATGCCGGAACTGCCGGATATCGTCACCTATATTAAAGCACTCGAATCACGCATAGTCGGTCAGCGACTCATTCGCGTTCGAGTTGCGAGTACTTTTCTGGTTCGAAGCGCACAACCGCCGATTAGCCAAGTCGAGGGGCGGGTTGTTCGCGAACTGCGGCGAATCGGCAAACGAATCGTTATTGGAGTGGAGAACGATCTCTGGCTGGTGCTTCATCTGATGATTGCGGGTCGGCTCCACTGGCGACCACCAGAGACTCGGTTAGCCGGCCGCAACAATCTGGCGGCCTTCGACTTTCCCAATGGTTCTCTTTTGCTGACTGAAGCTGGCACCAAACGTCGCGCATCGTTGCACCTTCTTAGTGGCGAAGAAAGCCTGTGCTCCATGGACCCGGGAGGAATCGATATATTGACAAGCGATCTCGAGTCTTTTCGCCGCGCACTCATCGCGGAAAATCGCACTCTCAAGCGAGCCCTGACTGATCCTCGCTTAGTGAGCGGTATCGGCAACGCTTATTCAGATGAGATTCTGCACGCAGCGCAACTATCACCCGTTACGTTAACCCACAAACTCAGGCCGAATGAGTGGCAACTGCTTTTCACTAGCGCCCGTCACACGCTTGAGCAATGGGTGGATCGCCTGCAAACCGAAGCCGGCACTGGGTTTCCTGAAAAAGTCACTGCATTTCACAAAGGCATGGCAGTCCATGGCCGCTACGGTGAGCCGTGCCCGCGATGCGGCGAAAAGGTTCTCCGTATTCGCTACGCCGATAACGAGACAAACTACTGCGCCCAATGCCAGACCGCTGGAAAAGTCCTGGCCGATCGCAGTTTGTCTCGACTGTTGGGATCGGAGTGGCCGCGCACTCTGGAAGAATTAGAAGCCCTCAAGCGTTGATAACACGAAATGCAAACGCGGATTGCGGCTTGCGGAACACGGAACGCTGGACTTGCAAAGTGAATGACAGATGACAAACACGCCGACTTGTCCGACGACGTGTCCGACGAAGCCTTGCCCGATGATCGAACCATGGCTATACCTGCCTGGCGACGGCGGAAGGTATAAGATAACTCAGCCCATGTTTTGCGGGTGTAAGAAGCCGCTCAGCCCGCGAAACGACGAGATCGCAGAAAACAGGCTCACGCGGATTGGCTAAAGAAGATCCTTGAACAGAAGTTAGCAAAGGAAGCAAAGGTTCGACAGGCTCGGTTACCGATGTCCTGACCACGCCCTCCTGGCTCCTGACTCCTGAATTCCAACTTCTGGATTCAGCCTCTCAGCGATTTGTCCATGTTTACTTTTTCACCTGGGCGGCGCGGTAGCTCAGGTAAGCGTCGCGCATCGCGATGTACGGATCGACAGCTTCGGCTTTCAGCTGATCGTAGGATTCGACGGATTTAGGGAGCCCGTTGACAAACTTTGTCCCCGAAAGAGCGATGCTGACAGCATTAGGTATGAACGCGTGTTGAATGATGCCAAGAGCGTGCCAGTTGAGTGGGTTCATGGCATAGTCGCCGCCGAAACCGACCAAATCACGGCAATCCGAGGGGCCAAGTATGGGGATGACAATGTAAGGCCCGGGGCAAATACCCCAGAAGCCGAGAGTTTGCCCAAAGTCTTCGGCCGGGACATCCGCGAGGCTTGATATGTGATCGGAAACACGAATCAAACCTCCGACGCCCGCAGTGCTGTTGATGACGAACTTGCCGGTTTCTTGAGCCGAGCGGGTGATTTTGCCCTGGAGAACCGAATTAATGAAACGCACCGGATAATTCAGGTTATCGAAGAAATTGGTGACCCCGGTGCGGACACGTAGAGGCACAATCGCTGCGTATCCGTGTGCCACCGGACGCAACGCGTAGGTGGTGAGCTCATCGTTGAAACGGAAGGTGGTCCGGTTCAAACGTTGCCAGGGATCGTTCGTCTTTTGCACCGGGACATCTGTGAGATCGGAGTCCGAAGGATGGACGGGAACGGCTTTGGCGCTGGGATGGTTTCCTGCAACTGCGCACACCGAAAAGCCAAGGAGGAGAACAAGGATGTTAAATATCGAGTGATTCACGAGTTGGAAGGTACGGGTTGAGCGAGCTTTGCTTCGAGGGTCCGGATGGCAGCGACAGCGCCGCCCTTTTGAATGAGTTCGTCGAATTGCGCACGGTAGTTGGCGACAAAACTGACGCCTTCGATCAGGACGTCGTAAATTCGCCAGCCAGCCGGAAGTTTTATCATACGATAGACCACCGCGATCGGCTCGTTGCTGGAGGAGGTAGTGACGCGGGTGGGAATTTCGCAACGGTCAGACGCAGTTGCGACGGGCGAACCAAAGACGATTTTTGGTCGCTGCGTGCCGACCACGCGAGCGGAGTAGGTCCGGATCATCAGTTCACTGAAAAGATCAGTCACGCGTTTTTGCTCAGTTGCGGAAAATTGGCGCCAGCCGGGGCCCATGGCCTGGCGAGTGACAATGTCAAAAGCAAAGCATTTTTCCAGTGCTGGTCGCACTCGCGCAGCCAGGGCTTCGTTCGCGTGGCCGGAGTACGCAATCGAGAGAACTTCCTCAACCGAGCTGCGGAGCGTGGTCGCGGCGTCGTCACTGGACGCCGCGCCCGAAAGTTGTCCAGCCCGGAGGAACAGCAGCACCAGAGCGGATCTCAGAATGAAACGTTGAAGAAGCATGATTTTATTTTGGCACTGATGGAGAGGGCGAGGGCGAAACATTGCCGAACGCGAAACGCCTGATGAGCGATTCCAAATCCATGACCGATTCGGTGTCTGTAATCATACCGCCAGGTGCCAGATTCTTGCTGTCGGCGCCTGGGGCGAGCGCGATGAACTTGTCACCGATCAACCCGCTGGTTTTGACCGACGCGATGGTATCAGTGGGCAGGCGCACATCTTCCCTTACGTTCATATGAACGATGGCGGCGTATTGAGAATTGAGGTCGATCTTTTCTACGCGTCCGACTGGCACACCCGCTATGAAAACCTGGTTTCCTGGTCTGAGTCCACCGATGTTCGTGAATCTTGCGTTCACTTCGTAGGAGCCACCAATGGCCACGCCTGCGCCTGCTTGGATGGCAAACCAGACAATGGCGGCGATGCCCAGGAGAACAAAGGCGCCGACCGACAGTTCGATGTTGGATTGCTTCATTTAGGAACGGGCGTTTGGTTGAGGCTGGTCCGGACCGCGAGAATATTGTTGCCAGCTTCGCACAATGCAATCGCTGGAGGCGACGAACTCGGCCGGCGTTCCCTCAAAACAGATCCGGCCATCTTCGAGCAAGGCGACGCGATCACTGGCTGAGAGCGCTTCAGGGACATCATGGGTCACTACGACCGCCGTGAAGTCAAATTGCTGCCTGTATTGGACGATCATTGCGAAAACGGCGTTGCATGCAAGCGGATCGAGCCCAGCGGTCGGTTCATCGAAAAGTACTAGTTCGGGACGCATGACCAGCGCCCGAGCAAGCGCGAGACGCTTTTGCATTCCTCCCGACAACTGCGCAGGAAAATGGTCCGGAAATTTTTCTAATCCCAGGTTCTTTAATGCGTCGCGAGCCGCATGCGCGATCTCCCGCCTGCCTAACCGGCTTGTTTGCTCCAGGGGTAGCGCGACGTTTTCCAACGCTGTCATCGAGTCGAATAGAGCGTTGGCTTGAAACAAATAGCTGCAGCG
>WNFM01327382.1_pt1 | contig 14091 bp, 12 predicted proteins | sample 5400271 | NCBI WGS metagenome assembly WNFM01 (sample SAMN13153352, study PRJNA577476) | soil metagenome | isolation source: 60 cm saprolite on Douglas fir-dominated hillslope | place: USA:California | collected 2013-09-17 | reverse complement strand
AGTGCTGCCGTGACCATCCGGGTTGTACGCGAAGCCGAAGCGCGGACTGAAGTTCTTGTTTAGACGTCCCGAATATGTTTGCGTAACCGGTTTCACAACCGCATTCGCAACGCGAGTGTTCAGGTCGTTGCCCGCTCCGAGGAACACATTGCCCTCGGCCCCTGTTTTTTGGTCAGGATGAGGGTTCCCGTAATCGTCCCAGCGAATTCCTAGTGTCAATGTGAGCTTGCTATTAACCTTCCAATCGTCCTGAACAAATATCCCGTTCGTGTTTAGGAGGTGACGATACGCACCGTCGGCCGGCTTGCCCGTCAGCGGATTAAAGTTGACGCCACTCTCTTCGCGGGGTGAATCCTGGACAAGCGTCAACAGGTTGGCAAACTGGAAATGCGGTCGATAATAAGGCCCCGCAAAACGCGCGTCGTCGTCCCCTGTCCAGAATTCGTATCCAAATTTCAAGGAATGTTTTCCCTTGAGCAGGCTCACCACGTCTCGCCAGTTGTAGTTGTTCTGAATGAAGGTCGCTGGCCCCCATGGCCCGTTAATGCCTTCTTGACCGCCGTCGATGCCGATATCCGGCACATGGAAGGGAATGCCGGTGGTTTCGCCGCTGCTGCCCTGTACGCGAATCTGGCCGTAACTAAAGTCATTTAGCAGATTGGGGCTAAATATGTGGGTGTACGCCGCCTGGTAGGCCTTTGTGTTGTTATTGCCGACGTCGTGAAAGCCTTGGCGGATGGCGATGTTCTCAGTGTCGAGATTCGTCCGGTACATGCTGAAGTACAGGCGATCTTTGCTGAAGGATTGGTCGACCCGAAAATTGTATTGCAGGGCGTTACGGAACGGACTGGGCTTGAACCTCGCATTGTCCGATACCGGGAGGTTGCAGGGGATGTTACCGGCGGCCGAGGTTCCGCACGCCGAGCCAAAAGCTTGTTGAGCTGTCTGGTTTACTCCCGTCAGGTCGACGCTGAACAGTGGATATTGAGTCAGCAGCTTTGTCCCGATGCTGTTCGGGTAAGCCTGTTTAGCAAATGCGACAAATTCCGGGCTTTCCACCACGTGCACCTGCGTTGCTTGCGATACCTGTGCTCGGAGGTCCTCTACCGATGCAAAGAAGAAGGTGTGATTCTTGATGATGGGACCGCCGAAGGTTCCGGCGATATCATTCTTTTTAAACGGGTCATAGCCCGTCGTGGGCGTGAACTCCGTACGCGCCCATAGATGCTGGTCTGTGAAGAAGTAGGCTCCCGTTCCGTGGAACTGGTTCGAGCCGGATTTTGTCGTAATCGCAATCTGCACCGAACTACCGCGACCGTGCTCCACACTGAACGTGTTGGTCTGCACCGCCATTTCCTGAATGGAATCCGGGTTGGGCGTCAGGTTCGCCGTCCCCTGCAAAATGTTACTCGTGATATTCAGACCGTCCACGGTGAATTGGTTGCCGCTGTAATTGCGTCCATTTCCGCTCGCATCCACTGTCTTTTCGGTTGAAAAATTGTCCGGCGCGTCGCCAGGCGCGCCGTTACCCACGGCCCCATGCCCTGTAATGCCAGGCGCAACCGCCACGAGACCCAGAAAGTTGCGCCCCTCAATCGGAAGGTCCTGCAATTGCTGCGTGCGAATCGTGCTCTCCAAGCGCGAGTCGCCCGTATCGATTGTGTCCGTCTCGGCGTTTACGGAGACTTGCGAGCTCACCCCGGCCACGTTCAACTTGAGATTAAATGTAGCGACCTGCTCCGTGTAAACGGTTACAGTTGCAGGCGTCGGCTGAAAGCCAGGTGCCTCTGCCGTCAGCTCGTACCGTCCGGGAGCGAGACTCCTGAAGTGGTATTCGCCGGACTCATCGGTCCTAGCTTCGGCCACAACGCCGGTGGACGCACTACGAAGTTTTACAGTCGCATTCGGTATGCCGGCGCCGCTGGCATCTTCCAAGATGCCTTGCAGGCCGCTGGTAAACTGCCCCAAAGCCGTTCCCGCCAAGAGACCCAACAGAAGCACGGAAGTGACAATCTTACTGTGCCAGCGTTGCATAAACCCCTCCTAAGACGAAAACACCCCAAAACAAACGCTAAAATGTAAACGTTTGCATTTCTGTTGCGCACATCTAATCTCGTTAAATTAATGCTGTCAAGCTATTTTTTTGCTCCCCTAAAATGGCCCGCGGGTCGCCACCATCAACAGCAATGGCCTCCGCCTACTACGAGTAGAGGAAAACCCCCGACGTCGCGAACGCTCGCACCGCTCTCCCTGCGCGAATAAGCGAAAGCTTTGCTATGGCGCGACTCGGTGTACAATGCGGCCCGGCCAGAATCCGAATAGAATCAAGTCGAGTTCTGGCGTATCGGAGGGACCTTCATGATTGTCGGTGTTCCCCGCGAAAGTTTTCCGGGGGAGCGGCGCGTTGCGCTGGTGCCCGCGGTGATTCCCAATCTGGCCAAAGCGGGCCTGGAGGTCGTGCTGGAAGCCGGTGCCGGTGTCGAGGCCGGTTATCCCGACGCCGATTACGTAGCCAAGGGCGCAAAGATTATCCCGGATCGCGCCGAAGTCTTTCGCACCGCCGACATCATCACCCAAGTCCTCTGCTACGGCTCCAACGACCGCACCGGCAAAGCCGACCTTCCGCTCTTTCACCGCGACCAAATTCTTATCGGCTTTCTCCGCCCCCTCGGCTCCGTCGAAACCATTCAGGACATCGCCTCCAAAGGGGTCACCTCCTTCTCCGTCGAACTCATGCCCCGCACCACGCGCGCGCAAAGCATGGACGCCCTCTCCTCCATGGGCACCATCTGCGGATACAAAGCGGTCCTCATCGCCGCCGACGCGCTGCCCAAAATTTTCCCCATGCTCACCACCGCTGCGGGCACCATCACGCCGGCGCGCGTGCTGATCATCGGCGTCGGCGTCGCTGGACTGCAAGCCATCGCCACGGCGCGCCGCTTGGGCGCGGTGGTTTCCGCCTACGATCTGCGCCCCGCGGTAAAGGAACAAGTGCAGAGCCTGGGCGGACGTTTCGTCGAACTCCCCATCGAAGCCAAGGACGCGCAAGACGAACGCGGCTACGCGCGCGCGCAAGGCGAAGATTTTTACCGCAAGCAGCGCGAGCTTCTCGGCAAAGTTGTCGGCGATAGCGACGTGGTCATCACCAGTCACCAAGGAAATGGTCGCCGGCATGGCCCCCGGCTCCGTAATCGTCGACCTCGCTGCCGAGCGCGGCGGCAATTGCGAGCTCACCAAGGGGGGAGAAAAAATCAGCGTCAACGGCGTCACCATCATCGGCTGGTACAACCTCGCCAGCACCGTGCCCTATCACGCCAGCCAGATGTACGCGCGCAACCTCACCGCCTTCCTTCTCCTCCTCGTCAAAGACGGCAAACTCCAACTCAACACCAGCGACGAAATCATTCGCGACACCCTCCTCACTCAGTCCGGCGAAGTCGTCAACGCTCGCCTCCGCGAATTTTTCCAGTTGCCAGCCTTGGCCACCAAGGGAGGGGCATAATGAAGCTACGCGCATGCAGTTGTAGCGGCCGCGGCCTGCCCCGATTCGGTCGGGGAGCGTCGCGGGCGCTCTTGCACTCGAGGAGGAGCGCTCAATGAAGCTGGACCTGATCACCAGCCTCTACGTTTTCATGCTCGCCGCTTTCATCGGATTTGAAGTCATCCGCCGCGTTTCCCCGTTGCTGCACACTCCGCTCATGTCCCTCACCAACGCGCTCGACGCCATCGCCGTGGTTGGCGCCATCATTCTTGCCGGCGAACACAAGAGCAATCTCGCCGCGATCCTCGGCACCATCGCCATTGTCGCCGCCACCAGCAACATCGTCGGCGGCTTCCTCATCACCGATCGCATGCTGCGCATGTTCAAATCCAGCGGGCCGAAAAAACCATGATGCCCACGGAAACCTTCATCGAAATTACGTACTTCATCGCCACCATTCTCTTCATCTTGTCGTTGAAGTGGCTCAGCTCGCCAACCACCGCGCGTCACGGCGTGTGGGCCGGCGAAATCGGCATGGCCCTGGCCATCGGCGGAACGCTGCTGTACCGCGGCATCGTGGACTACAAGCTGGTGGCCATCGGTTTGGTCCTCGGCTGCATCATCGGCGTACCCCTCGGCAAAGTCGCCATGACCGCCGTGCCCCAGCGGACCGCGCTCAGCCACGCGTTCGGCGCGCTCTGCGTCACGCTCGTCGGCACGTCGGAGTTCTACCTCCGCGCTCCCAACATTTCGCCCTTCATGATGGCCGTGCTCTCCATGGAAGTGATTCTCGGCTCGCTCACCTTCACGGGCAGCCTCATGGCCGCCGGCAAACTGCAAGAAATTTTGCCGCAGCGCCCCATCACCTATAAAGGACAGAACTTCGTCAACCTCGGCATGCTCGGTCTAGCCATCGCGATTGCTGTCATTCTCGTGCTCCATCCCGATAAGACGACGCTCTTTCCCGCCATGATCATCATCCCGCTGCTCTTCGGCGTAATGCTCGTCATTCCCATCGGCGGCGCGGACATGCCCACGGTGATTTCGCTCTTGAACTCCTACGCCGGTCTTTCCGCCGCAGCGATGGGCTTCGTGCTCAACAGCAAGCTGCTGATCATCGCCGGTGCGCTCGACGGCTCATCCGGCTTCATTCTGTCCGTCATCATGTCCAAGGCCATGAACCGCTCGTTCACCAACGTACTCTTCGGCGGCTTCGGGCAAATTCAAGCCGCCGCCGCGGGAACCCAGGAGCAGCGCCCCGTCAAAAGCGCCACCGCCGAAGAAGCCGCCGCGATTCTCGCCGCCGCCAACAAAGTGGTCATCGTTCCTGGCTACGGCATGGCCGTTGCGCAAGCGCAGCACAAAGTGCGCGAACTTTTCGACGCGCTCACCAAGCGCGGCGTCGACGTCACCTTCGGCATTCACCCCGTCGCCGGACGCATGCCCGGCCACATGAACGTGCTGCTCGCCGAAGCCGACATCCCCTACGACAAGCTCCTCGACATGGACGCCATCAACGGCGACATGGCGCAGACCGACGTCGCGCTGGTCATCGGCGCCAACGATGTCACCAATCCCGCCGCCCGCACCGACGCCTCCAGCCCCATCTTCGGCATGCCCATCCTCGACGTAGACAAAGCCCGCACCGTAATGGTCATCAAGCGCAGCATGGCCGCAGGCTTCGCCGGCATCGACAACCCGTTGTATTACCTGGACCAAACCCTGATGCTATTCGGCGACGCCAAAAATTTCGTAGGCAACATAGTCCGCGAGCTAAGCGGCGGCGACGGCCACCACTAGCATCAGTAGCACGGGCTTCAGCCTATGCGCCGCAACGTTGTCGAGGTGTTGTAGGGGCGAGCTTTAGCGCGTCCCAGCGAACGAGTCCGCGAGTGAGGAATCGATTAGCAAACGTATCCGATTGTAAGCAATACGATCTATTCGAGATCGGGCGGAGTCACCTTGGCAATCCAGGTGTCGTAGTCGGCAGTGAAGCCCGCTTTTTGCTGCAGGGCATGAACTCGGCGCTCCACCTCCGCCATCTGCTCGTCTGAAAGCTGCTGGATCACTTCAATCTGCTTCCCAATTGCGTCCATGGCGCCCGCGACTTGCTGTTCAGCACCGCCGGCTCCAGCGCCGGCGTTTCCATCGTTGCCCTTCATGCAATCCACCACGCGCTTGGTCACTTTCTGGCTGTGCACCAGCGACACACGGATGTTCCCCTGTCCCGTGACGACGTTTCCGACCCCGAATACGCGCTCCATAGCGGTGTACCGCGGCACATCCTTGCCGGCGAATGTGTAGTATTCGCCATTCATGTTGATCCCGGAAAGTTTCTCCGGCACCGAGCCGATCGAAGAAACCACCAGCGGCGCGCGGAGTTCCTGTTCCGAGCCGGGGATCGGTTCCGCCTTGCGGCCCTCGATTTTCGTTTCAACCACCTTCAGCCCTGCGAGCCGTCCATTTTCCACGATGATCCCGGTCGTCAGCCTGCGATCCTGGAAGCGAAACAGGAATTTGTCGCGCGCAATGCGCAGCATTTTCTGCCGAACCTGTTCCGTTTTGGCGACCTGCTCGGGCGTCGCGTTGTCAGGTGGTTGCGCCATCGGCATGTCCTGTTCGCGGCGGCGATAAATTAAGAGGCAGCCCTTTACGCCCAACTCTTCCGGCTTGATGCCGTGTGCTTTGCATACCTCCGGAATACCTTTTTCCAACTCATGCATGCCCGTCTGAATGCCGCGAGCCCTCAACGCACGTTCGTAGTTTTCGAGCTGCAGCACCTTGACCACGTCAATGGACGCCAGCCCGCCGCCCAGAGATAGTCCTTTTCGTTCTTGTGGTTGTACCAGTAGATAAAGGGATTTTGGTAAACGAGGCCTTTGCCGACGTACTGCTCTGCTTCCGGCACGCCCAAATCTCGGTCGCGCCACGCGCCATTGGCGAGAATCACCGCCGAAAAGCCCCACTCCAAAAGCTGGGGCAGATTAAAATCTCGGCCTAGCTTGGTAGAGGGGATGAAATACACATTTGGCTTCTTCATGCGCGCGTCGATTCGGCCGTATTCCTGTTTGCGCTGCTCGACGTGCCAACGCGGCAGGCCGTCTTCGATCTTGCCGTACGGCCGCGTGTTCTGCTCGAATACCGCGACTCGAATTCCGTGGTCCGCCAGAATCTCCGCCGCCACCGATCCTGAAATCGCACCGCCAATTACCGCCACGAAATGATGCCCAGGATTCGTCATAGTCCCGCCACCCCGCGCATGGGAGCCCGATTGTACAACGCAAATCGCACAAAGTGTCCCCTTGGGCCCGGCTTTTCGTTGTCATCCCGAGCAACGCGAGGGACCTGCTTTTGGCCTTTTCCGCGGTTTACGTAGCGGCCGCCGACCGCTTGCCCTGAGCCTCGAAGGGTCGCGGGCGGCTTTTGCTTTAAGGGGGTCGGACCTTTAGGTCCGACATAAGCCGCACCTCTTCTTCCCGGCTTTAGCCACTGAGGAAATGATTTTGCGGTTGCCACAGACAATACTCGCGCCCGCTTGCCTCGCGCGCATCGCATCCATTCAACCCCACAGCGTATCCGCGCGCCCGCAATCACAATTCCTTTGACATTATCCGTGTCGCAACGTACTGTCCCACCCATTCGAGTCTCGCGTACACCATCAAAACCCGTCAATCGATTCACCTGGAGAGAAAAATGAAACGCCTTATAGCATTCGCAGCCCTCACCGTCCTCGCTTGCGCGGCCGCCACCACGCTGCTCGCGCAAAATCCCCTCGTCGGCACCTGGAAGCTCAACGTCGCAAAATCAAAATACAATTCCGGCGCCGCTCCCAAAAGCCTGACTCGCACGGTCGAAGCGCAAGGCGATAAAATGAAGTACACCTTTGCAGGAGTAAGCGCAGACGGCAGCGCCCTCACCTACACCTTCACCGTAAGCTACGACGGCAAGGACTATCCCATCACCGGTTCGGGAGCCCCCGGCGGCGCAGACACCATCGCCATCAAGCAGCTCACCCCCACCTCCTACGATTCCATCCTAAAAAAAGCCGGCCAACCCGTCCTAACCACCAAAGCCCAGGTATCCAAAGACGGCAAAACCACCACCCTAACGCAAGCCAGCGTCGCCGGAACCGGCCCCACCAACACTCTCGTTTTCGAAAAGCAGTAACCAGGACGGGTATCCGGCCCAAACTTTAGTGACGCTAAATTTTCGTCAGAGCGGACTATTGGATGTTAACGGAAAATGACATCGAAGAAGGGTGATTCGACGTGGCCACTGCGCTAACGGAAACCGCGTTCAAAGTACCGTCAGCATTGATGACGTACCCGAACACCGCTGTATTCGTCGCGACATACAGGAACTTCCCCGAGGGTTCTGCGTACAAACCGACGATTTGGACCAACTGAATCGCGGGATTCAATGCAATAGACGTCAACACCCCTGAACGCACGTCCACGGAAAATGCGCTCACGCTGCCGCTATCCGCCGTGTAAACAAACCGTCCCGTCGGGACGACCGCGACACCAACAGGCTGCGCGCCTAATTTAATCGTCGCCATCTGCGTGACCGGACCGCCACTAAAATAATCAATGCCGTACACGCGAAGCGTCTGATCGCCACAAGTAACATACAAGTACGTATCGCTGAAATCCGTTGTCAGCGCGATCGGTCTTGCCCCAATGGCAAAAGGAGAACCGGTAGACTCCAATAGCTCCGGACTCGTGCCGAAATACTGATACGCGGAAATGGAATTTGCTCCCTGGTTAGCGACATACAGGAAACGCCCGGAAGCGTCGATCGCCATAGGCCCCGGGGCCGCGCCGGTGGCAAACGTTGTCACCGTGCTCCCGTTCACCAAGTAGGACAGCAACGACCAATTGGCCCCTAATCTTTTGAAGGTAGAGACTACATTGTTCGCGGAGTCGGTCTCGAAAGCCCACTGCTCCGAAGGATCAATCACTACCCCACCCGCTGTTGTCGCGTTCCCGAAACTCGCTGGCGTGCCAGGGACGCCAGTCGGGGTCAGCGGATATGCCTCCAGCGTCGCGTTGGACGCCCCCGAAGAAGCAAGCAGTAGATTGCTGCCCCACGGAGCCATACTGAGCGAGAAAGGAGAAACTTGTGTCGGCACGCTTTGGGGCGGAGTTGCGAACGTTCCATCAGTATTTACACTATACGCAGAGAGCGTGTTATCAACGGTCGATGTAATGTACGCGTCCTTTGGTGTGTATTTCACGCTGCTGCTTCCACCGATGATCGCCACGGTTGGCCCCGGGTTCGACTGTATTCCCTGTCTAAACGCGGCCTTAGCCACACCGTCAGCGCCGATCTGAAAGGAATCGACATACGGGCTATTGCTGCTCAGATACAGAAACTGTCCGGACGGGTCGATGCTTAAATCGGACGGCACGTCCGAAGTTGGAGCTGTTCCGATGTGCGTCAAACTTCCATTCGCCCCCACCGCGAAGGTTTCCACCGAAGCACTGTTCGCATCGTGCGCAACATCCATGGAGCACGCCGTGTATGCGAATTTTCCATTGGGGCTAAAACGAACATTCGTCGGATTTATGCAAGTTGCTGTGGAACTCCCAAAACTCAACTTCCCTGTAGTTCGATCCACGGAATATGAATCGATGGACTGTCCGTTTGAGTTCGCCATAAACAGAAAATTGCCCGAAGGGTGCCACGAGAAAGTTCCCGTCACGTTGGGCAATTGAAACGGAGTACCGGCAATAGGCGTAAGCGCGCCAGTCGAGGCATTAATCGTATACCCGTACGCTTGTGCGGCAGTCGACGTCGGATTCGCGAACACGATCGTAGCCGCAAAGAGATATTTCCCAATGGGATCGATCGCCACCGCCAAGGCAGTGCTGTTCAGCGATATCGAATTAGTTTGCGTGAGCATGCCGCTGTTCGCGTCTCGAGAAAACGTCACAAGGTGCGTTGTGCCATCGATCACGCTCGTCGCGTAGCCGAATTTTCCCGTCGGCTCAAACTGGATGCACGCAATCGGATCCGCCACGGCGAATGGACTGCCAGTCACAGTCGCTAGACTTCCGGTTACTTGGTCGATCCCATAAACCTGGATCTCCCCAGTTGGGCTCACGATGTTCAGGAATGACCCAACGTAGAGGAATTGGCCCGATGGGTCCGTTGTTGGACATGGAGCAGCTTCATTGTTGCTCGCGCTCGTCGGCATGTACCCGGCCATTCGCAGTTGGCCGGTGCTCGCGTCAACCGTCGTCCTGGACACTAGGTGCCCCGCATCCGTTGGGACATACAAGAATCGCGGCATCGCGACGACCGTGAAATCGGCCGCCGCCGAGAAACTTCCGTTCGTGGCCGTGATCAGCGTGTATCCGGTATGGATCGTGGTTACGTTCCCCACTACGTCGATGCTAGCTGTGAACGGATTAACACTGCCCCATGTCACCTGACCCGAAATGTCCTGCGTGCTCTGATCGGTAAAGCTTAGAATCGCGGAGAGCTTGCTCGGCTGCCCGCTACCAATTAGCACGGACGAGCTTGCGGGCGATATCACTAGGCCGGTTGGCGTCGGTGGGTCGATGTGGAAAGGTGCGTTCCCTGTAACGGAACCCGATACCGCGGACACCGTAACCATCCCTGCTTTAAACGTCGTCAGCAGTCCAGTTGACGTTATCGTTGCTAGGGTCGGATCGGACGTGGACCAGTTTGCGGTTGCGAGCGGTTTTGAGCTGCCATCCGAGAATGTGCCAGATGCGGCGAATTGCTGCGTGAGCCCTGCAGCAACTGACGGGTTCGGCGCCATCACCGTGATCGATTGCAGACTTGCAGAGTCAATACGGAAAGGCGTGCTTCCTGTTGTGGAACCGGAAGCCGCAAGTACGCTAACCGTACCCGGTTTGAGCGTCGTCAGCAGTCCAGTTGAGGTTATCGTTGCTAGGGTCGGATCGGACGTGGACCAGTTTGTCGTTGCGAGTAGCTTTGTAGTCCCGTCAGAATAGTTCCCGGTTGCGGTGAATTGCTCCTTTAGCCCTGCGGCAACCGACAGGTTCGGCGCCGTCACCGTGATCGATTGCAGGGTGACAGGAGCGGGACCTAGCCCGGTTGCGCCGCCACTTCCGCCACAGGAGATTAGGGCGACAGCGGCCGACAAGGCAGCAAAACACGCAAATTGTGAAGTATAACCGCACTTCAACGGTCGCATAGGTTCACAGTTAATTAATCGGGACCAGATCATTCTAGCACCGTTGTCAAGTAATGGACGCCTTTATGGAGATGATGTCGGGGCGGACACTAGAGTTAGGATAACCGTCGGACGCATCCTTTCTGTGAAAGCGCCGACCTCACTCTGTTGTTTCGCTTGCTTCGCTCCGCAGGCGCCTGCAACCCGTTCAATTCACAGCCTTTAATTTCTCACTTGACAAGTAGTAACGGATACGGTAATCTCTGACCAAGGTTCCGCTGACAGTGTCCCCGTTACCCCTCTTCTTTCTTCCGCAACCCAGTGTGTTTTCGCGTAACCGACGACTCCCCCCGTCATATGCGCCACGTGGCGCCAATATCTCTCCCGTTCTCAGCAGCTTGCGCACACTTCCCGTCACCAACGGGGGTGTCACCCCTCCGGCCCTCGTTCCAAGAATCTCTCCCCCTCTGTGTCTCAGTGTCTCTGTGGCCTGCTTGCCGCAGGCAGGCAAATCCCATCGTTTCAGCAGTTTGCCGCCTCTTGTTCTCTCTTGCCTCTCTTTTTCGCACTCGTATCCTTTGTCTTCAGCAGCTTGCAGACTCTTTCGACAAAAACAGGGGGGTGGGGGGCCCTATTATGGTTAACCACGCCCTGAGCGGCCGACCAGCCGGCATCGCCAGCCTCGACAGACACGCCAATGGGGGTACCCCGGCCTTGCTTTGGAAGGATGAGCTTTTCGGCTCTGAAAGGACGATTCTGGATGTTGTTCACCTTGATTTGATATTATTCACGGCACTGAAGTCCCTGCCCACCCTTGTGACCACTGGGAGGCTGCTCGCATGTGGGAAGATAGTCGATATTTTTGGGTGGTCCACTGCAAGAACCATTGGTTCCACGTTCGGAAGAATCTATTTTTCAGGCACAGAATCCCACTCGCCGAGACAGACGCCTTCACCTCGCGTCCGGCGATCGATTCCCGTTTTAGGGCCCGCTGCGATGAGTGCGGCAAAGAGTATGTCTATAAGCCCTCCGAAGTGCTCCGCTGCGAGCAAGAGCCTCCCGAGTCCTTCACGCCACATCCGCTATTTAGTGAGGAAGGAACCGGAGCCAATTCGGTCGTCGCGGAAGGGCCAAGCCAAAAAAATTGAGGGTGGGACAAGCTCTGGAAGGCGTATTGGCGGATTGCCCATCAGGGAAATACAGGTGGAAGCCCCTGACTTTTAGTCAGGGGAGCGGCGCCTTTAGGCGCCGCGGGACAACCCTTGACTGGGGACAGGCTTTAGCCATGGTGGTGCCGGATCTGTTTCAAGTCGGAAAGCTCAGAGCGCGAGGTAGACGACTTGGACGAACAGGTCGGAGTTGAGCATGCCTTTGCCCCAGGCGGCGTCGAGATCGGCGAGCGGCTTTTCCGCGACGGCTTCCTGGACGGATTTTCCCGCGGACTTCAGTTTTTGCACGCGATCGCGGGTAGTGACGAGCATTTCCCGGAATTTCGCGAGGTCCGCTTTGTTGCCGACCGGGCCATGCCCCGGGACAATCTTGGTGTAATTTCCGGCGAGCGGAAGAACTTTGTCGGCCGCCGCGATCATGCCGCCGATTTTGCCGCCCGTGCTGGAGTCGATGTAGGGATACATGCCATTGAAAAACGTGTCGCCCATGTGGATGACGTTGGCCTTCTGAAAATGAACGTAGATATCCGTGTCGGTATGCGCGGGAGCAAGGTGCTGGAGCGCGAGGGTCTCGCCATTGGCTTCCAGCTTGTGACTGGTGGCGAAAGTCTGCTGCGGCAAGGCCTCCGCCGGCGAGGGGTCGAAATGCAAGCCGAAGACCGGGAGATCATGCGGCTCCGACATGCGCTTTTTGGTGTTTTCGTGCGCAAGGACGGTGGCCCCCGCGGCGTGCAGCAAAGCGTTGTTGTCGGTATGGTCGAAATGCCAGTGGGTGTCAATGACGAATTTCAGAGGGGCGTTGCTGATGCCGTCGAGCCTCTCTTTGAGCTTCGGCCAAGCGGGCAAAAGGAACGTATCCACCACGAACTTGCCGTCTGGTCCGTTCAGCACCACCACGTTTCCTCCGGGGCCGGAGAGCAAGGTGAGGTTGTCCGCGAGTTTCTGCGCCTCAATGGGAACCGTCCCCTTCTGCGCGCGCACACTCGCGAGCATGTCCGCCGCCGAAGGCGCTTGCTGCGCGTAGCCCGCTGCGGAGGCGCGGAGCAGCGTCGCGGGAAAGAGGTGCGCCAGGAAAGCGCTGCCGGCCAGCGTGACGGAATCTCGCACCATTTCGCGGCGCGAGGTTTGCTTCTGCAAGAAATCGGATTTCATGCTCTTCCAGCCTTTCGATCGAGGTTTGGATTGCGATTCGCTTGGGCCCCCGCAATATACCGCAGTCCAGACTCAAAAATGAAGGTGAACCGCCACCGCTGCGAGCACCGTAAGGACCGCATAGGAAATCGCTAGCAACGAGGGCATCGGCGGCATAGGCGACCAGGCCGGACACGTCAAAGGGATTGAAGAATTTGATAGTTACGAACGAAACTTTGCATTAGAATTCGGCTGTTGGAGCACGAGTCGGGCGACGAACCACGCAACGCAGCCCGGGAAGAATAGGCCGAACACTAGGGTAGAGAACGAAGGCTGTGACCGGACGGTCCCCAATACCGGCCGCGGGAAGAGTCGCCGCAACGAAAGGGGGCTCTCAACAAATGAATCGGATCCCCGTTTCCTCGAACGGCATAACTGAAGTCGGATACCACAAAGATACGGATACCCTTGGGACCCTTGAGCTGAAGTTCTCGAATGGCGGCGTGTACGAATTCTTTAACGTTCCCACGAAAATGTATGACGAATTCATGCACGCGCCCTCGAGAGAGGACTATTATTTCACGAAGATCGGCAAGCGCTTCCCGTGCACGCGCGTGGGATGAACGCAAGCTAAGCCTCGGACGAATGCCAAACGGGAACCCGGGGTCCAATGTGAAGTACATGTTTTACACGCACTATATGTGTGATAAAACGATCGCGACGAGGGATAGCTAAGGCTCATGGCCGCCGAGCGTGAAGTCGCGAAAGCCCCCGGAATGGTGCCCGACGAGCTGAAGCAAGAGCCTCGTTCCAAAGGCATCACCACCGCGCGCAAGAAAAAACCAAAAGAACTTGCGGTCATAACGGAGTGCTGCACGGGTTGCGCGGGGTCGCCGGCGTGCGTGGAGTATTGTCCGGTGGAAGACTGCATGTTCTGGGTGCCGGACGAGGATCATTATCCATTTGGCCGCATTCAGATCGATCCGATTCTGTGCATCGGATGCAAGAAGTGCGTCAGTAAGGGGCCGGACGGATGCTTCCTGGATGGCTGCCCGTGGGACGCCATCGTGATGGTGGACATCGCGGAAGTGGAAAAGGTTGTCGGAGCGATGACGTATTGAAAGATGGTGACCCGTGATTCG
>WNFM01350870.1_pt1 | contig 14092 bp, 15 predicted proteins | sample 5400271 | NCBI WGS metagenome assembly WNFM01 (sample SAMN13153352, study PRJNA577476) | soil metagenome | isolation source: 60 cm saprolite on Douglas fir-dominated hillslope | place: USA:California | collected 2013-09-17 | reverse complement strand
GCGAGCGCGCCCTGACCTGGCACGGCCGCGTCACCGTTCACGGCGCGTCGGGGCACGGCACGACCGTGCGCGTGTTCATGCCGATGGACCGGGTCGCCACGACGGCGAGCACCAGGTGATCCGCCTCCTCATCGCCGACGACCACCCACTGGTCCGCGCCGGCGTCCACCAGCTCGTGACCGAGGAGGCGGACATCCAGGTCGTGGGCGAAGCCGTCGACGGCCACGACCTGCTCGCGCGCCTCCCGTCCACACCTGCCGACGTGGTGATTCTGGACGTCACCATGCCCGGCCCCGGGTTTCTGCCGCTCCTCGCCCGCTTGAAAGCGGAGCACCCGACATTGCGCGTGCTCGTCGTCAGCGTCCACCCGGAGGGCAACATGGCGCTGGGTGCGCTGCAAGCGGGGGCGGCGGGCTACGTCAATAAGACGCGCACCGGGGCGGAGCTAGTCGCGGCCATTCGCAAAGTGTACGCCGGCGGGACGTACGTCACGCCATCGCTCGCCGAGCGGATCGCCGCCGAGCTGACCGCCGGTCACGTCCATCGTCTCCGCGACGGCCTGTCGGTCCGCGAGCACGAGGTCCTCCGGCTGCTCGGCGCCGGCAAGAGCAACAAGGAGGTCGCCGCGATGTCCGGCGTGAGCCCGAAAACCATCAGCACCTACCGAGCCCGGATCCTGCGCAAATTGCGGCTGCGCACCAACGCCGACCTCGTGCGGTACGCGCTGGAGCACGCCCTCATCGGTTGAGTTGTCAGACAGCACCGACAGGCCCGTCACCATCTTCTTACAGCGCGACTCGCGTCTCCGCACGACACCTTAGGGGCGTGAGGCGATCCCGCAGGCTTCGGGTCTTCGTCGTCGAAGACTCGGACATCGTTCGCACCAGGCTCGTGGCGATGCTGGCCGAGACTCGCGGCGTGGAGGTCACCGGCGAGGCGGCCAGTGTGGCCGACGCGCTGGCGCGCCTTCCGAGCGGTCGCCCCGACGCCGTGCTCGTTGATCTGCGGCTCCCCGACGGGGATGGCTTCGACGTCATCCGCGCCGCGAAGGCCCTGACCCCCGCCCCGGTCATCGTCGTGCTCACGAGCTACGCCTACCCGCAGCTTCAGGCGCGGGGACTCGCGGCCGGGGCCGACTGGTTTCTCGACAAATCCACTGAGTTCCTCCGGGTCCCCGAAATCCTGTCGTCGCTGCCGCGACACTCGCAGGAGCGCGTGCGATGACGATCCGGATCCTGCTCGCCGAGGACAATCCCGACGACGCCGTCCTGATCCAGCGGGAGCTGCGGCTGTCGGGCGTCGATGTCACGATCCGGCGCGTCGACTCGGCGGCCGCCTTCCGCCTAGCGTTGGACGAGGTCGATCCGGATATCGTGCTCACCGATCACTCGATGCCTCAGTTCACCGCCCGCGACGCCCTCAAAATTGCGCGCGATACGCGGCCCCAAACGCCCGTGATCGTCGTGACCGGGAGCCTCGACGAGGAAACCGCCGCCGACTACATCAAGGACGGCGCGTCCGACTACGTCCTCAAGACCCATCTCGCGCGCCTGCCCGCGGCTCTGGTCGGTGCGCTCGAGCGCCGCCGCGCCTTGGTGGCCACGGAGGCCGCCCACCGAGCGCTGCTCGGCTCGGAGGCCAAGTTCGCCAGGGCGTTCAACGCCAACCCCTCGGGCATGGCGATCACCACGCTCGAGGGGCGCGTGGTCGACGTCAACGAGGCATTCCTCCGCACGCTGGGATACACGCGGGACGAGGCGGTTGGCCGCACGACGGTCGAGCTGGGACTGTGGCGCAGCCCGGACGACCGGGCCCGCGCCATTCAGGCCGCGCAAACGCTGGGCCGCGTTCAGACCATCGAGATCGAGGCCCGCACCAAGGAGAGTGCGAAGCGGACGCTGCTCTATTCGGCCGAGCTGATCGAGCTCGACGGCGTCCCCCACGTACTCGTGCTCACCACGGACATCACTGAGCGCCGCCAGCTGGAAGAGCAGCTGCGCCAGGCCGTCAAGATGGAGGCCGTCGGCCGCCTCGCCGGTGGCATCGCCCACGACTTCAATAATCTGCTCACGGCGATTATCGGCTCCGCCGACCTGCTGCTCGAGGACCTCGATCCGTCCAGCCCTGCGCGCGATGACGTCACCGAGATTCGCCGCGCCGGCGATCGAGCCGCGCAGCTCACCCACCAGCTGCTCGCGTTCAGTCGCCGGCAGCCGCTGACGCCCCGCGTGATCGACGTGAACGCGCTCGTGGCCGAGATGGACCGGCTGCTGCGCCGCTTGATCGGGGAGGACATCGAGTTTCGTACGGTCCTGGCCACCGATCTCGGTCCCGTCCGCGCCGACGCCGGGCAGCTCGAGCAGGTGATCATGAACCTCGCCGTCAACGCGCGTGACGCGATGCCGCGCGGGGGCAAGCTCACGATCGAGACGGCGAACGCTGAGCTCGACGAAGCGTACGCCCGCGAGCACGTGACGGTACGCCCCGGGTCGGCGGTGATGATCGCGGTGAGCGACACCGGGACCGGCATGGACCCTCAGACCCTGGCGCACATCTTCGAGCCCTTCTTCACGACCAAGGAGGTCGGCAAGGGGACAGGCCTGGGTCTCGCCACCGTGTACGGGATCGTGAAGCAGTCGGGTGGGCATGTGTGGGTGTATTCCGAGCCCGGCCGGGGCACGGCCTTCAAGATCTACCTGCCCCGGGTAACCGAGGCGGTTGAGGGCGTCGGCGCCGCCACGGCCCCAACGACCCTCCAGGGCAACGAGACCATTCTGGTGGTCGAGAACGAGGCGCCGGTACGCGAGCTGACGCGCCGGATGCTCGAAGCCAAGGGGTACACCGTCCTGACCGCAGCGGCCCCGGCCGACGCCCTGGCGCTGGTCGAGCGCCACGCGGCGCCGATTCACCTGGCCGTCACCGACGTGGTCCTGCCCGGTATGGACGGCCCCGAACTGGCGCGCCGTCTCGAGCAGGCCCAGCCCGGTCTTCGGGTGCTCTTCGTTTCCGGCTACGCCAACGAGGCCATCGTGCATCAGGGCGTGCTCGACCCGGGGGTCGCGTACCTCCCGAAGCCCTTCACGGCTGATGCGCTGGCGCGTAAAGTGCGTGAGGTGATCGACGCGCCACCTCCCCCCCATCGGAGCAGGCCCGCTTGACGCGATTGCCGTGGAACTGGTCGATCGAACGGAAGTTGCCCCTGCTGTTCAGCGTCCTACTCGTGGTTGTCGTGCTCGTCCTGCTCGGCGCGGCGTATGGAGAAGTGCGGTCCGCGGCCCTGACGTTCGCGTCCCAACGGGTGCTCCGTTCCAACAAGGCGTGGGTGTCGCTGTTGGCACGTAGTGTCACGGCGCAGCGGACTCAAGGCGCGACGCTGGCCGCGGACCAGGGCGTCCGCGACTTTGTCGCCTCCGGGGGCCGGCGCGGCCGCGATTGGGCGCTTGCCGCTGCTCGCCGCGTCGTGCCCGACGGCGCGCGCAATACCGCCGTCGAGATTTGGGACACGGCCGGGCGTCGCCTGCTGTTGCGCGGCGACTCCGCGCTCGTATCGGACCCCACGCCGCTGCCGACCTCGGACTCAGCGGTGGTGGGTCCGTGGCGCCTGCGGCACGACACATTGATGTACTACCAAGTCGGGACCGTTGTGCGTCACGGGCCCGAGGGCAGCGTGATCGGACGCGTGGTCCAGGTCGCACGGCTCAACGTGTCGGCCGCGCAACGGGAGATCCTGACGGGGATCGCGGGCGGCGACATCGATCTGATGGTCGGGAACGCGGACGGCGCTCCCTGGACGGACCTGNNNNCCCCGCCCCGCCCGCCGCGGCGCGCAGCCTCCCCGACTCCACGACCGCCAGGACGTACCAAAGCGACGAGCCAAAGATCGGCGCCGCGTTGCAGGTCCCGGGAACGCCATGGATGTTCATTTCCGAGCTGTCACGCCGTCGGGTCTTCACTCCGTCCCAAGTTTACCTGCGCCGCATGTCCTTGATCGCGGCCGTCATCGTGCTCGTCGGTGCCCTGGGAGCCTGGTGGGTGAGCCACCGCATCACCAGTCCTTTGAACCGTCTCACCACCGCCGCCGCGGCGATCGCGGCCGGGGACCTCGGGCAGCGCGTGGACGTCCCGGGGACGGACGAGCTCGGCCGGCTGGGACACTCCTTCAACGCCATGGCGGGTGAAGTACAACGAGCCCGGAGCGATCTCGAAGGCCAGGTCGTCGAGCGCACCCGGGCGCTGCGCGAGACCAACGCCGAGCTCGAAGCGTTCTCGTATTCGGTGTCGCACGATTTGCGGGCGCCGCTCCGGGCGATCCACGGGTTCTCGCGCATCCTTCTCGAGGACCACGGCGCGAGTCTCGACCCCGAGGCGAAGCGCGTGCTCGGCGTCATCGACGAGAATACGCGGCGCATGGGCCATCTGATCGATGACTTGCTTGCCTTCTCTCGCCTGGGACGGAAAGAGCTCGAGACGGCATCCGTGGACATGGCGGACCTGGTGCGCGTCGTCGCGGCGGAAGTCCGCCGCAGCGTCGGCGACCGGCCCCTCGACATCGCGATCGGTCCCCTGCCCCCGGCGCGGGGCGACCGCGACATGCTGCGTCAGGCGGTCACCAACCTGCTCGACAATGCGGCGAAGTTCACGCGGCACCGGACGCCGGGGCACATCGAGGTAGGTCACCGCGCCGACGGCGCCGAGAGTGTGTATTATGTGAAAGACAACGGCGCCGGGTTCGATCCGCGATACGCGGGCAAACTCTTCGGCGTGTTCCAGCGGCTGCACCGGGCGGAGGAGTTCGAGGGCACGGGGGTCGGCCTGGCGATCGTCCAGCGCATCGTGCTGCGCCATGGCGGGCGGGTGTGGGCCGAGGGCCAACCCGACGCCGGCGCCACGTTCTTCTTCACGCTGCGAGGAGCATAGGACGCATGACGCAACCGCACGAGGTCGAGATCCTGCTGGTGGAAGACAACCCGAGCGACGCGGAGCTGACGCTCCGCGCGCTCAAGCAGCGGAACCTCGCCAATCAAGTGTTCGTGTGTCGCGACGGCGCCGAGGCGCTGGAATTCTTTTTCGGGGATGGCTCGCACGCGCTGCGGGAGATCGGCGTCGTCCCCAAGGTGATCCTGCTCGACTTGAAGCTCCCCAAGGTCGACGGCCTGGAAGTGCTGCGCCGCCTCAAGGAGGAGGCGCGAACCAAGAGCATCCCCGTCGTGGTGCTCACGTCATCGCGCGAGGAACCCGACATCGCGCGCGCCTACCGCCTGGGCGCCAATAGCTACATCGTCAAACCGGTCGATTTCGAGGCGTTCGCCCGCGCCGTCTCCGACGTCGGCCTGTATTGGCTGCTGCTGAATCACCCACCCCGCTGACGCGGTGACGGCTTCCGCCCCCGGCTCGCTCCACGTCCTCCTCGTCGAAGATCGCGACGTCGACGCCGAGCTCGTGCAGCGGGAGTTGCAGCGGGCGGAGATCGAGTGCCGCACCCGCCGCGTCGACACCGAGAAAGACTTCCGCCGCGAGCTGCGCGATTTCGCCCCCGACGTCGTGCTGGCCGACTACTCGATTCCGGGATTCGGCGGCATGCCCGCCCTGGAAATCCTCCGGCGTGAGGCCCCGCTGGTCCCGCTGATCGTCGTGACGGGCAGTATCGACGAAGAGACCGCCGCCGCGTGCATCAAGGCTGGCGCCGCGGACTACGTGCTCAAGACGCATCTGGCGCGCCTCGGCCCCGCCGTCCGCAGCGCCCTGGAGATGCGCAACAGCCGGGCGGAGCGCGCCACTGCCGAAGCGGCGCTGCGCACGAACGAGCAGCGGTTTCGCGCCCTCGTCGAGCATAGCTGGGATGCCATCGCGCTGTTCGGCCCCGATGGCGCCATCCTGTACGGCAGCCCCGCCACCACCCGGATTCTCGGCTACGACCTGTCCGAGTTCGTCGGGCGTAACGCCCTGGAGATGATCCACGATGACGACCGCGACGCCGTGGTGGGCCGTCTCACGGAAGCGATGGCGAACCCCGGCGGTAGGGTGGACGTCGCGGCGCGCGTCCGTCACAAGGACGGCTCCTGGCGCTACCTCGAGGGCGTCTTGACCAACCTGCTCGACGATCCGAGCGTCGGCGCCATCGTCAATAACTATCGCGACGCCACCGAGCGACGCAGCCTCGAGCAGCAGGTCATTCAAGCACAAAAAATGGAGGCGGTCGGCCGGCTGGCGGGTGGCGTCGCGCACGACTTCAACAACATCCTCACCGCTATCGGCGGCTACACGGACCTCCTCCTCGCTGACCTGCCGCTCGACGACCCGCGCCGTGAGGACGTGGACGAGATCCATCGCGCCGCCGACCGCGCCGCCGCCCTCACCCAGCAGCTGCTCGCGTTCAGCCGCCGCCAGGTTCTCCAACCCAAGGTGATCGACCTCAACGCCTTGGTGTCGAACGTCGAGAAGCTGTTGCGGCGGCTCCTCGGAGAGGACGTGCTGCTGGCCACGGCGCTCGCGGGGGACGTGGGACGTGTGCGCGCCGACCCCGGCCAACTGGAGCAGGTGATCGTCAACCTCGCCGTAAACGCACGCGACGCGATGCCCGCCGGAGGGCGCCTGACCCTCGAAACCCGCAACGTGGATCTCGACGCCGCGTACGCGGCCGAGCACCGCTCGGTGGTGCCGGGGCCGTACGTGGTGATTGCCGTGAGCGACACCGGCACCGGGATGAGCGCCGACGTCCAGTCTCACATGTTCGAGCCATTCTTCACGACCAAGGAGGTCGGGAAGGGCACCGGGCTTGGCCTTGCGACGGTCTATGGCATCGTGAAGCAGAGCGGCGGTAGCATCTGGGTCTATTCGGAACTGGGGCACGGCACGACGATCAAGGTCTACTTGCCCCGCGTGGACCAGCTGGCGGAGCCGCTCGGCAGCTCCGCCCCCGTCGACGCGGCGAGCCTGCGGGGTACGGAAACGATTCTGCTCGTCGAGGACGAGCCGGCCGTTCGGGCTGTGGCGCGCCAAATCCTGGCGCGCCAGGGATACGTCGTACTCGAAGCGCCGGATGGCCAGACGGCCCTCGCGATGGTCGACGGCGGCGGCCCCAGCGTGGATCTCGTCCTCACCGACGTCGTGATGCCGGGGATGAGCGGCCGCGGCCTGGCGGATCGACTCGCCACCCGCTGCCCCGGGCTGCGCGTGTTGTTCATGTCGGGCTACACGGACGACGCGATCGTGCGGCACGGCATGCTAGAACCGGGACTCGCGTATCTCCAGAAGCCGTTCCGACCCGACGCCCTCGTGCGGAAGGTGCGCGAGGTGTTGAACCGACACACCTAGGAGCGACCCCGAAAAACACCCGAAAACATCGATAATTCAAGCACTATCTCGCGAGTGTGTGCTCACTTAATACGATATATCATTGATAAATATGGCGTTAGTATGGCGCAAGACCAGATGTAACGTCGTAATAATCGTCTAGCAAACGACTTACGTTGTTACACGGCCACCGTTAACTACCCTCCCACTAGATTTGCCCATGCCTTTACCCCCCCTCTTTGGGCATGACGGGGTCAAAAAGCGCCTAGCAGACGCCGTTGGCGCTGGCCGGTTACCGCAGGCCCTGCTCCTCGAGGGTCCGCAGGGGGTCGGCAAGCAGCGTCTGGCGCTGTGGTTGGCTCAGTGTCTGGTCTGCGAGAAGGGGGGGGCGTGCGGCGAATGCCGGGGGTGTCGCCTCGTCGCCACACTGCAGCACCCGGACGTGCATTGGTTCGTCCCGCTCGAGCTGGCCAAGAAGGGCGCGGACGCCGACAAGCAGGTGGATCTCGTTGCGGAAGCGCTGGCTGAGGAAATGACGGCCCGGCGCGAGCAGCCGTTGTACCAGGCGCCTGGAGGCTTGGCGAGCCACGGGATTGCAGCCGTGCGGTTACTGCTGCGACGCCTGTCACTGACGCCGGTCGTCGGACGCCGCAAGGTGTTCATTGTCGGTGACGCTGAGCGGTTGATTCCCCAGCGCGGCATGGAGGACGCGGCGAACGCGCTGCTCAAAGCACTCGAGGAGCCGCCCGCCGACTCGGTCATCGTGCTGACGGCGGCGGATCCTGAAGGGCTGCTGCCGACGATCTTGTCCCGCGTTGTGCGTGTTCGTATCGCACGAAACGCCGACAGTGTCGTGACAGCCTTCGCGCAGCTGGTGCTCGGCATAGAGAGTAAGACCGAACTGGCAGAACGAGTTAGCTCAGCGGAGGGGTGCATTGGCAGGCTCCTTGCCACAGAGGGGGACTCGGGAGCGGCAAGCCGGCGAGCCGGCGAACTGCTCGAAGCGGGCCGCAAGGGCGCAGCGACGCTCTACGCGCTCGCGCTGAGCCAGATGCCCTTCCAGGCACGGGGCGGCTTTACGGAGATGCTGGACGCGCTGGCGAGTCGCCTGCGTGCCCACGCGAAGACCGGTGGCGAGACGCAGAAGCTGGTCCAAGCAATCGCCCGCGTGATGGACGCGCGGGAGCTGGCCCAAGGCAACGTGAACCCGCAGCTCGTGATGGCCGTATTGGCCGAGGACCTGGCGGGGGCGGAGCGCACATGAAGCTGTCGCACGTAGATCTGGCAGGCCGAGCCCGGATGGTGGATGTCGGCGACAAGCCGATCAGCGCGCGAACGGCAGTGGCCGCGGGAGCGATCCGGATGTCGAGCGACGCGTTCCAGCTGGTCGCCGATCAGACCATCGCCAAAGGCGACGTGCTGGCGGTGAGCGAGGTGGCCGGAACGCTGGCGGCGAAACGGACGGCGGAGTTGATCCCGCTGTGCCACCCCCTCGGTCTCGACCACGTCGAGGTCGACGCAAGCCTCGACGCGGGGCTGCCGGGGGTGCGGATCCGGGCAGCGGTGAAGGCAGTGGGCCGGACTGGGGTCGAGATGGAAGCACTGACCGCGGTGTCCGTCGCGCTGCTCACGGTCTACGACATGGTGAAGGCCGCAGACGCGAAGATGGTGATAGCGGACGTGCATTTGGTGGAGAAGCAAAAGGCACCGCTCGACGCTTGAGCGGCGCTTGATGACCGCGCCGCAGCTTGGTGCGGGCAGATAGGACTCACAAGAGAGGGGTATGCATACGAAAACTCAACGTCTGATGCTGCGGGGCGGCATGATTCTGATCGGCGCCCTGCTGGTGAGCACCGTCGGGGGATGGGCCCGCGGCGCGTCGGCGGATGCCGAGCGCGTCCCGGCCACCGGCCCCGAGCTGCTCGGCGAGCTGCGCGAATTACGCCAGCAGCTCGACGCCAAGCAGGGCGAGTTGGACGTCGCCCGGCTGCAGCTCGACCGCGCCAACGCCATCATGCAGTATTCGGCGCACTACCGGATCCCCGCCGACCTCGCGACCGCGATCTACGACGTGGCGTTGAGCGAGGGGATCGACCCGGGGCTGGCCTTCCGGCTGGTCAAGGTCGAGTCGGGCTTCACGCAACGGGCCAAGAGCCGTGCCGGCGCCGTTGGGTTCACGCAGGTATTGCCCAGCACGGCGAGGCTGTACGAGCCGGGCTTGACCACCGAGCAATTGTTCGACCGCGATACGAACCTGCGGATCGGCTTCCGCTATCTGCGGGACTTGCTCGACCGCTACCCGTCCAACATGTCCCTGGCGCTGTTGGCCTATAACCGGGGGCCGGGTAAAGTCGAAGAGCTGCTCGGCGCCGGACGCGACCCGCAGAATGGGTACGCGACTTCAGTGATGAAGGGGTTTAGGCACCGCTAGGACGACAGACTTGCCGCCCAGATGCGTGTAGGGGCACGGCAATGCCGTGCCCCTACGTGCGTTTACGTCCCTATTTGCCTGGTATTCTGAGCCATTCGCCAGGCCGAATCACGCTCCCCATCGTCATCCCATTCGCGTTGAGCAGCGCCGTCAGACCGACGCCGTACCGGCGCGCGATCGTGCTCGGCGTCTCGCCGGCCACCACCCGGTGCCGGCCCGCCGCACTGCCTCCGCCCCGCACGCGGCGATAGCGCGGCTCGGGAGGAACACTCCAGGCCGATGTCGGCACGACCCGCCCGCTCATCGGCACGATGATGCGCTGGCCGATCCGGAGCGCCTTGCTGCTCAGGTGAGGGTTGGCGCCGCGCAGCATCGCGACACTGACGCGATAGCGTTGCGCGATCTCGGACAGCGTCTGGCCCTGCGAAACGTAGTGGTCCACGAAGGTGACACGATCGTTCACTGGCAGCTCTGCGAAGCGCTCGGCGACGCGCACGCCCGCGCCGCGGGGCACCCTGACCAGGACCGCCCGCCCCGGCGGCGTGATCCCGCGGACGAACTGCGGGTTCAGCTCGAGCAGGGCGGCAACCGTGGTGTCGGCGAGGCGCGCCAGGACGTCGAGTCCCGTCGCATCGGGAATCGTCACCTCGTCGAAGACGAGGGGCGGGAGCGGCTGGATCTCCGTGAAGCCGTAGAGCTTGGGGACGTAGTCGCGCGTTTCGCGCCGCAGGTAACGGCGATCGGCGATCTGAAAGAACGTCTGATCGCTGACGGAGTCCGGCTCGCCGGGCAGCCGGCGGATGCCGCGCTCGATGCGCCCGGCGCCCGCGTTGTAGGCGGCCGCCGCAAGGTAGACGCTCCCGAGACGCTCGACCAGATCGGCGAGGTGGCTCACCGCAGCGTCGGTCGCCTTGAACGGGTCGCGCCGCTCATCGACCCACGGGTCGATCTGCAGACCGTACATGCGCCCCGTACTGGTCATGAATTGCCACATGCCCACCGCGCGGGCACGGCTCACGGCGGTGTTGGACAGGCCGCTTTCGATCAGCGTGAGATAGGTCAGATCCTCCGGCAGGCCGCGCGCCCGCAACCGCTCGCGGATCATCCCCTCGTACCGGCCCAGGCGCGACAGCCAGATCTCGAAGCGGTCGCGCGCGTCCAACTGAAAGAACTCGAGGTACTCGAGCACGCGCCGGTTCGCCGAGAAGGTCGTGACGTCGATGTCGAAGACGGCCCCGGCGTCATCGGTTGCACCGAGAATCGTCTTCGCCTCGGACCCGAAGAGCCGCTCCGCCTCGCGCTGCACGTCCTCACCGCGCACCGTGGTGTCGGGCCGAGGGGCAGGCGCTGCGGTGACGGCGGGGGCCAGAGACGTCGGGGGCGACTGTGTGGCGTGGCCGTGCAGACTGTCTAGCGCCGATTGATCGGCCGCGGAATCGTGTTGCACGCCCGCGAGCGCGGCGCCCACCTGACCGAGCGCGGCTGTGTCGCCCGGAACACCCGCGACAGGCACGACTGTGGCCCCGGGAACACGACCCGACGAGCGCGCGCCGCCCGAGGCGCAGCCGGTGGCCAGCAGCGCGGCGCCCATCATCCATATCCAGCTCGTCGATCTCACCGTGGGTCGTGTCATCGTGTCGCCAGGAAATTCCCGAGTAACCGGTTCGTGGCATTGAGTACAGCAAGGGCTGCGCCGCGAGGCGGGTCGTTTTCAGTCAAGCACGAGCCCACCAAGCGCGTCGCCTCCTCCGGCGCGCGATCGTGCTCGGCGTCTCGCCGGCCACCACCCGGTGCCGGCGCACGCACCGCCTTCACCCCCAGCAGCTCGAAGGTCAGCTTCGTTTCCACGGACCGCTCCAGTGCCTGCACCGCCGCCGCCGCGCAGCAGCGCAGCTCGCCCGTCTGGGACGTCACCCCGTCCGCAGCGCCCTCGAAACGCCGCCCGTCCGCCCACGCCAGCACAACCTTGGCGCGGCAGCGACCGTTGGGGAGCCGCTGGAACGTGAAGTCCTCGAACCGGAGCCGTCCCTCACCCACGCGCCCGCCTCAATCGAAACGCACTTCGATCTGATGTTTCAGGGCGGCGTCCTGCGGCGCCTCCACGACGTCCACCTCGAGCCGCGGACGGCCCTGCGCATCGCGCTCCGCCGAGATAACCAGGATCAGCCCACTCTCGAACTCCACCTTGACGTGTCGGACGTCGGACCGGACGGTCAGGTCTCGCACTGTCTCCCCACGCAGGCGCGCGACGGCGACCACAATGCGCCGCAGGTCCTGCAGGTCGACCGGGCTCACGCGAGGCTGCGCTCGAAGAGTACTCGCGATAGCGCAGCGTCAGGAATCCGCTCGGCCTGGATGAACAGCGACGATTTCGAGGTGGCCTCCAATGGGTACGGCATCCAAAACGATTGCCGCCGGCTCGGCTCGGATGCGGCGCGGAACGCGAGCACCAACTGCCACGCCGCCGTGTTCGCGCGCCGCTCGGCTACCGCGTCGACATGCCAAACCTGGTCTCCGTGTGCGATCACTCGCCATGGCATACGTCACCTCGACCTGGGCCGCCCAAAAGGGCTCCCAATATGGGGCTAACTTCAAGTCTGGTCAATATTTGAGCCCCCGCACAGGAGCCCAATAGGAGAGTTTTAGTCGCCTCGAGTGACGTAAGCCCTGAAGCGGGCGGCTAGGTCCTTGGTGACTGGACCGGCGACGCCCGATCCGATCGACCGGCCGTCGAGCTTCGAGATGCCGACCACTTCGGCGGCCGTGCCCGTGAGGAAGACCTCGTCCGCTGTGTAAAGGTCGTAGCGGTTGAGCGGCAGCTCTTCGGTGGCATACCCCGCCTCGCGCGCCAACTCGATCACGGTGTCGCGCGTGACGCCGCGCAGGATGCCCGAGTACGGCGGCGGCGTGCGCACGACCCCACGGGTCACCGCGAACAGGTTCATGCCGCTCGCCTCCGCCACGTGCCCCCCCGAGTCGAGCATGATGACTTCATCCACCGACGCGGCGATGCCCTCGAGCTTCGCGAGGATGTGGGTGAGGTAGTTGAGCGACTTGACGCGGGGGGAGAGGCTGTCTCGGTGATTGATCGGCGTAGCGGTAGTGATGGCGGTCAGGCCCTGCTCATAGCTGGCGGCGGGCCACAGCAGAATCGTGTCGGTAATGCAGATAACCGAGGCCTTCGGGCACTTCCGGGGATCGAGGCCGAGGTCTCCCACGCCGCGCGTCACGACCAGCCGGATGTAGGCGTCCTTCAGCCCGCTCTTGGTCACGCCCTCCTCGACGATCCGTGCCATCTCAGGCTTTCCGAGGGGTACGTCGAGCCAAATCGCCTTGGCGGACGCGTACAAGCGGTCGAGATGCTCCCCGAGCCGGAAGATGCGGCCGCCGTACGCCCGGATCCCCTCGAACACGCCGTCGCCGTAGAGGAGACCGTGATCGAATACGGAAACGACCGCGGTGGCGCGGTCGTGCCATTTGCCGTCGATCCATATAGAAGAAGGCATCGGGGCAATTTGCCTCCGATGCCCTCCCCTGACAACTGCCCAAATCGAGCGTTACGAGCCCTCGCCCTCGTGGTCGTCGTCGTGGCCGTCGTGATCCTCGTCACGGAAGGCGTCGAACGAGGCCTCAATCCGATCCCCAACCACGCCCTCATTCGGCTGACCTTTGTTGGCCGACGCGGGGTCCACCAGGGCCGTTCCACCCGCGTTCAGGAACCAGGTGGCCACGTCCACGCGCAAGGTCACGTCGGTGCCGGTCCCGGCACTCACCGTGAGCGGCGGCTGCAGTTCCACCTCCTGCTCGGCGTCCAGGTCAGACGTGAACACGAAGGCGCTTCGGGTCCCGGCCTGGCTGTATGTACCGGTCACGCGGATCGACACGCCGTTGAAGTCAGGATGCGCCGCGATGAAGGCGGCGTCGCCCGAGTCACCGGGCTTGTGGATCTTGAACTCGAGCTTGTCGTACTGTCCGGGCGGAGCGCTGACGCTGATCATCGTCTCCGTCGCGGTGGTGCCGAGCGGCAGCGACACGAGGACCGGCCCGGTCTCGAACTCCTCGCAGTCATCATTGTCCGCGATGGTGTCGCATGCTGCATCCTCAACGGCCTTGAGCTCGATCTTCCGCAGCACGAGCTCCACGCTGCGCAGGGTAATTGTGTCGCCGGCCAGCACGATGACGGTGCTGTCGCCTGCCGTCGTGACCTGGGGCGCCCGCACGATGCCGGCAGGGGCTGATCCGAGCGGAACCCCCAAGGGCCGAACCGTGGTCAAGGCGAGGCTGACAGCCCCCGTCGTGCTGTCCGAACAAGCGGCCATCGCGAGCAGCAGTAACGGGATGCTCAGCGGTAGCAGACGCGTCCTCATA
>WNFM01277766.1_pt2 | contig 14092 bp, 15 predicted proteins | sample 5400271 | NCBI WGS metagenome assembly WNFM01 (sample SAMN13153352, study PRJNA577476) | soil metagenome | isolation source: 60 cm saprolite on Douglas fir-dominated hillslope | place: USA:California | collected 2013-09-17 | reverse complement strand
TGCGCGACCTCGGGCCTGCCATTTCGCCGTTCAATTCAGTCATGATCCTGACCGGCATCGAGACGCTGCCGCTGCGGATGCAGAAGCATTGCGAGAACGCCAAAGCGGTTGCGGAATTTCTCTCCACCCATTCCGCGGTGGCGGCGGTGAACTACGCCGGCTTGGCGAGCGACAAGTACAACAACCTCGCGCGCAAATACGCCCCGAAGGGCGCCGGCGCGGTGTTCACCTTCAGCCTCAAGGGCGGCTACGACGCCGGCGTCAACCTGGTGTCGAACCTGAAACTATTCTCGCACCTCGCCAATGTCGGCGACACCCGCTCGCTGGTGATCCACCCGGCTTCGACCACGCACAGCCAGCTCGACGACGCGGCCAAGGTCAGGTCGGGCGCCGCGCCAGACGTCGTGCGCCTGTCGATCGGCATCGAGGACAAGGAAGATTTGATCGCGGATCTGGAGCAGGCGCTGACGGCGTAGCCCCGTCAGCGCATCCAACCACCGCCGTCATTCCGGGGCGATGCAACGCATCGAACCCGGAATCTCGAGATTCCGGGTCTGGTCCTTCGGACCATCCCGGAATGACGCAGGCCGTCATCTGGCCTGACACCACAAGCCTCTCGTTAACGGTCATTCCGGCATAGAGTGACATGGAATAGCTCCGGATGATTCGGGAGGTGAGTAATGCTGCGCTGGATAATGCCACTTCTCGTCGCGGTTTTCGCGATCGGAACCGCCGCCGCCGAAGAGCCGGTCGCCACCAAGCCGGCTGACGCACCTGTCGCCGCGAAGCCGGCGGACACACCCGTCGCCAAGCCGGCTGACGCCCCCGTCGCCACCACGACGGCGCCCGCCACAACCAAGCGCGCCGACGTTCCCGCCACCAGGCGCGCGACCGTTCGCGCCATCAGAAACTTGCCGCCGGGACTTCCCCGCGCCCATTACAACGCCCGGACCACGGTGGCTTCGCCCCAGTATGTGCGGCGCGGCCGCCAACTGGTCGTCGTCGAGGAAGAGGATCCCGACGTGCTGTTTACGCCGGTCGGCGTGATTCCGTTCGCGCCGCGGGTCTACGGTACGCCGATCCTGCCGGGATCCTCGACCTTGCCCGGCTACTATGGCACCAACCATTCCTACAGCTATGACGGCCCCTATTACGGCGGTCCCCAGTACGGCCCTTATTGGGCTCGCCTGCCTTACGCCTGCGGCGTCTTCGGATATTGCTAGTCGCGCAAACGCCAACAACGGAGACGGACGTGGCCGCGGCACCGCGAAAACCCAAGGGATCGGTCAAGGGATCAGTCACCGCCAACGTCATGTCAGCCGATCTGGTCGCCGTTCTCGTCGCCGTGACCGAGGGCGAGCCGAAGATCATGACGATCGCCAAGGCGGATGCGCTGCCGAGCGGTCCGTTCAAATTTACACACCGCTCGCTGCAGACCGGTTTGCGGGCGTGGGTCGAGGCCCAGACCGGCCATCCGCTCGGCTATGTCGAACAGCTCTATACCTTTGCCGACAGCGGGCGGAACGGCGACGCCAGGTCGCCGCATACGATCTCGATCAGCTATCTCGGCCTGACCCGCGAGGACCAGGTCGGCGCCGGCTTCGAGGCCCACTGGTCCGGCTGGTACGATTATTTCCCGTGGGAAGACCACCGGGCGGGCGCCCCCGCTTTGATCGCCAAACTGCTGGCACCCCGGCTGCGCGCCTGGGCGAAATCGGCGCCATCCGCCAACCTGCAGCGCGAGCGCTGGCAGCGCGCCGCCATCACCTTCGGCCTCGACGACCGCGAATGGAACGAGGAACTGGTGCTGCAGCGCTATGAGCTGCTGTACGAGGCCTCGCTGATCCCGGAAGCCGCACGCGACGGCGGCAGCGCGGCCACGCTTGTTCCCGGCCATGCCATGACCGGCGATCATCGCCGGATTCTCGCGACCGGAATCGCAAGGTTGCGCGCCAAGATCAAATACCGTCCCGTCGTGTTCGAACTGATGCCGGCGGAATTCACCCTGCTGCAGCTGCAACGCAGTGTTGAAGCGCTTGCAGGTCGGCTGGTGCACAAGCAGAACTTCCGCCGCCTCATCGAGCAGCAGCAACTCGTTGAGGAAACTGGCGCAATCGCCGCCGACACCGTTGGCCGGCCCGCAAAACTGTTCCGGTTCCGCCACGCCGTGCTGGCCGAACGGGCGGTTGTCGGCACGAAACTTCCACTTTCGCGCACTTGACTTCGATTATGCTCAGGCTAAGTATAAGCCATAATATGCTCATGGAGAGTATAAATGGCCGATCATCAAGCCGCCGCCCTCACCCGCACCGATCAACTCTATGAGCGGGTCAAGCGCGTCATCCCGCCGCCCGAATGGGCAACATTCGCCGGGGATGTCGACGCCATCCTCGAACTCAAGAAGAAGCACAACGCCGTCATCCTGGCGCACAACTACCAGACGCCGGAGATCTTCCACGGCGTCGCCGATATCGTCGGCGATAGCCTCTTGCTGGCGCGCGAGGCCACCAAGGTCGATGCCGACGTCATCGTGCTCGCCGGCGTGCACTTCATGGCGGAAACAGCCAAGCTGTTGAATCCGAAAAAGACCGTGCTGATTCCGGATCTTGCGGCCGGTTGTTCACTCGCGGATTCAATCACCGCGCAGGACGTACGGCTGATGCGTCAGCGTTATCCCGGCGTGCCCATCGTTACCTATGTCAACACCTCGGCCGCCGTGAAGGCGGAATCCGATATCTGCTGCACCTCGGGCAATGCGCTCAAAGTCGTGGAATCGTTCGGCGCCGAGCGCGTCATCATGCTGCCGGATGAGTATCTGGCGCAGAACATTGCTGCCCAAACCAGCGTGAAGATCATCGCGTGGAAGGGCCACTGCGAAGTGCATGAACTCTTCACACCGGAGGATGTCCGGCAAATCCGCGAGAACCATCCCGGCGTGACCATTCTGGCCCATCCGGAATGCCCGCCCGAAGTGGTGGCGGAGGCCGACTTCTCCGGCTCGACGGCGGCGATGGCTGATTACGTCGGCAGCAAGCGCCCGCCCCGTGTCGTACTGCTGACGGAGTGCTCGATGAGCGACAACGTCGCGGTATCGCATCCCGATGTCGAATTCATCCGGCCCTGCAATCTGTGCCCGCACATGAAGCGGATCACGCTGAAGAACATCCGGCACGCGCTGGAATCCGGTCGGAACGAAGTGACGATCGATCCTGCCATCGCTGCACCCGCCCGGCGCGCCGTCGAAAGGATGCTGGCGCTATGAGCATCGACATTTCAGCACTGGGCAACCGGCCGGTGATCATCGGCGGCGGCGCCGCGGGATTGATGACGGCGCTACAGCTTGCGCCTGAGCCGGTACTGCTGCTTTCAAAAGCACCGCTCGGCGCGGAAGCCTCGAGCCTGTGGGCGCAAGGTGGCCTCGCGGCGGCGATGGGCGACGACGACGCACCTGCCTTGCATCTGGCCGACACAATCGCCGCGGGCGTAGATCTTTGCGATGAAGTCGTCGCGCGGCGGATCGTCGACGCGGCGCCTGCGGCCGTCGAACATCTCGCCAGGCTTGGCGTCGCCTTTGACCGCCGGCCCGATGGCGGCTGGCGGCTTGGCCTCGAGGCCGCGCACGGCCGCAACCGGATCGTGCACGCCACCGGCGACGGCACCGGCCGCGAGATCATGCGCGCGCTGATCGCAGCCGTACGTCGCTGCCCGTCGATCACGTTGCTGGAAGGCGTCGAGGCGCGCAACCTGATCGTCGAGGACAACACCATCAAGGGCGTGCTCGCCGCCAACGCGGACGGTTCGCTGGTGATCGACAGCGGCCGGATCGTGCTCGCGACCGGCGGCATCGGCGGGCTGTTTCTCGACAGCACCAACCCTGCGGGGTGTTTCGGTCAGGGCCTCGCGCTGGCGGCACGCGCGGGCGCAACACTTTCCGATCTCGAATTCATCCAGTTCCATCCGACCGCCTTCGACGGGCCGTCGCGGCCGATGCCGCTGGTGACCGAGGCCGTGCGCGGCGATGGCGCCACCCTTATCGACGACACCGGATTGCGCTTCATGGCGGACCAGCACGGCGCCGAACTGGCGCCCCGCGATATCGTCGCGCGTGCGGTCTGGCATCGCCGCGCCGAGGGACATCGCGTCTTCCTCGACGCGCGAACCCATCCGGGCGCGGACTTTGCGAAACGCTATCCGGTGATCTCGGCGTTCTGCAAAATGGCCGGGATCGATCCTGCGACCGATCCGATTCCGGTTCGGCCGGCGGTGCACTACCACATGGGCGGGATCGCCGTGGACGCCGAAGGCCGCAGCACGGTCGATGGTCTCTGGGCCTGCGGTGAAGTCAGCCGTACTGGTTTGCACGGCGCCAATCGGCTCGCCAGCAATTCGCTGATGGAAGCGATCGTGTGTGCGTCGTGGGTTGCGGACAGCGTCAAAGGCGCGGGCCGCAGTCCGTTGAAAGCGCGAGCAACCCTGACAACTCTGCCTGCATCCGACGCTTCGGCGGTGCGGCTGATCCTGTCGCAAGGCCTCGGCGTGCTGCGCGACCAGCATGGCATCGAACGAACCATTCGCGGGCTCTACCCGATCGCCGGTGGCAACAGCGCGGCATCAGATCCGGCACTGGTCGGATTGATGATCGCGGTCGCCGCCCTCCGGCGCGAGGAAAGTCGCGGCGGTCACTATCGGACGGATTTTCCGGACACCTTGCCCTCGGCCGTTCCGTCATCCTTCACGCTTGCGGAGGCGCTCGCCGCCGCCAGCGATATCGTTGAAACCACATCTCTGTCTGTCGGGAGTGCCCAGTCATGACGCTTACGCCTCTTCTACCGCTCATGTACGAACCGCTGGTGAGAACCGCGCTGCTCGAGGATCTCGGCCGCGCCGGTGACATCACGGCCGATGCGATCGTGCCGGCCGACAAGCGGGCCTCGCTGGTGCTGCGCGCGCGTCAATCCGGCATCGTGGCCGGGCTCGACATCGCCCGCACGGCGTTTCAACTCGTTTCCCCCGACATCAAGCTCATCGCCGAACGGCCCGACGGCAGCGTCGTCACATCAGGCGATATTATCGCTGAAATCGATGGGCCGGCACGCGGGCTCCTGACCGGTGAACGGACGGCGCTGAATTTCCTCTGCCATCTGAGCGGCGTTGCCACCGCGACGGCTTCGCTGGTATCGGCCGCGCAAGGCACCAAGGCGCGCATCGTCTGCACCCGCAAGACCACGCCCGGACTGCGCGCGCTGGAAAAATACGCGGTCCGCGCCGGCGGCGGCAGCAATCACCGCTTCGGCCTCGACGACGCCATGCTGATCAAGGACAACCATATTGCGCTCGCCGGCAGCATCCGCACCGCGATCGAACGCGCCAAGGCGCACGCCGGCCACCTCGTCAAGATCGAGGTCGAAGTCGATACGCTCGTGCAGCTCGAACAGGTGCTGGCGCTCGGCGTCGACGCGGTGCTGCTCGACAACATGACGACCGACGAGCTCCGGCAGGCGGTCGCCATGACCGATGGCCGCGCGATCACCGAAGCCTCCGGCCGTATCACGGCAGCCACCGCCAAGGCGATCGCCGCCACCGGCGTCGACCTGATTTCCGCGGGATGGCTGACGCACAGTTCGGCCGCGCTCGATATCGGACTGGATTATCTGGAAGCCGGCTCAGCAGGGAATTCACGCAGCGCCGCGGCGTAGCATCGCTGGTTTCAGCCGGGCTGCCCGACCGGCAAAACCAGCTTCTCGCCGCCCCGCGCGACGCGGCGCGCGGCCAGCCGTTCGGCCTGAAACACCGCCAGCGTCAACACTGCGATCGCGACCGCCTGATGCGTCAGAGCCAGATCGATCGGCACCTGACGCAGCAGCGTGAATATGCCGAGCGTCGCCTGCAGCAGGATCGCCGCGACCAGCCACCAGGCGCCGACGACGACGGCGGCACCAGCCCGCGACCGCACGGTGTCGATCGCGTGCAGGACCGCCAGCGTCAGCAGCGCATAGGCGGTCATGCGATGCTCGAACTGCACGGTCAGCGTGTTGTCGAACAGGTTGCGCCACCAGGGTTCCTCGAACCACAGCCGCGCAGCCGACGGAATGAAGCTGCCGTCGATATCGGGCCAGGTGTTGTAGACCCGGCCGGCGCGAAGGCCCGCGACCAGCGCGCCGAAATAGAGCTGCACGAAGGTCAGCGCCAAGAGCGCCATCGCGGTGATCTTCAGCCGGGGCGGCGCGACAGCCTGCGGCCGCTCGCTCAATCGCCGCAGCGTCCAGACGATCGCAGCAAAGATCAACAGCGCCAGCACCAGATGCGTCGCCAGGCGATATTGGGATACCTCGACCCGCTGCGACAGCCCCGAGGCCACCATCCACCAGCCGACCGCGCCTTGCAGCGCGCCGAGGCCGAAGATCAGCCACAGCCGCCGCTTCAATTCAGAGCCCAAAACGCCGCGCCAGAGAAAGAACAGGAACGGCAGCAGGTAGACCGCGCCGATGACGCGGCCGAGCAGCCGATGGCTCCATTCCCACCAGAAGATCGTCTTGAATTCGGACAGACTCATCCCGGCGTTGAGTTCGCGATATTGCGGAATCGCCTTGTAGCCCTCGAACGCCTGCGCCCATTGCGCATCGTTGAGCGGCGGCAGCGCGCCGGTGACCGGCTTCCACTCCACGATCGACAGTCCGGATTCCGTCAGCCGCGTGGCGCCGCCGACCAGCACCATGATCGCGATCAGGGCGGCGACCGCAATCAGCCACCATTTGACGGCGCCGAGTTTCGGGGCCTGCTGTGCGGAATTACCGGTCATGAGAGCACGTTTTTAGGACCTGTCTGGAAGCGTGCTTGATTGAATTGCCGCGCCCCTTATAGTCCGCCCCTTCCCGCGCGCAAGCCGCCGCGGACAGCAGCGAGCTTCACATATCCGCCATGACGATACGCACCCGCAAACTGTTCGGAACTGTCGCTCTGCTGGTGCTGGTCGTGGTGTGGTCGCTGATGGGAATGACGATCGCGCAGACGCCGTGGCTGGCCAATTCGGGCCTGCTGCAGGCGATCTTCTACGTCGTGGCCGGCCTCGGATGGGTATTGCCGGCCATGCCCATCATTAGCTGGATGTCGCGGCCGGATCGCCAAATTTAAGCTGGTTGTCTTGCTAAGCCAGGTTGTCTTTGGTCGGCGCGACGGGCGGGAACATCATTCCGGACAGGATGACACGCATCATTCGCAGCGAGCGCCGCCGCCCGTCCCAGGCGACGCGCGGCAGCGCGTGCAGGTTGGTGTACCCCTTCGGCTCGACCACCCCCGGAATGGCCGATACCGCGCTGGCAAAGCCTATCTCCTGCACCATCTCCAGATGCTGCCGACGCCAGGATTCGCGGTCGCCGAACGGATAGGCGAAATGCCTGACATCGCGGCGAAAGGCGGTCTCGGCGACCGCCTTGCCCATCGCGATTTCGCGCCTTGCGTCGGCATTCCCAAGGTTCGACAGCACGTGATAATTCACCGTCGCGCTGCCGATCGTCACCAGTGGATCGGCCGCTAGCCTTGTCAGATCGTCCCAGTCCATCGACGCACTGCGCGACAGCGCCGCGAGATCAACCGAATAGCGCCTGCAGAGGTCGTTGATGGCGAAGGAAAGATCTGGCGGCGGCAGCGTCCGCATCCAGCTTGCGAGAAATTCGAACGCGTCATGCTTCTCCGAAACATGACGGGCGGCGAAATGCCGCTCCTTGCGGTCGATCACCAGGCTAATGCGGCTCTCGCGCGCGATCATCTGTTCCAGCGCCAGCCACCACATTTCGCCAAGGCCGTCGGGAAAGGCGGTCGGCAGGTAGACGGCGAAGGGAACGCCGTGCCTGGCAAGCACCGGATAGGCCGCCGTGATGACGTCCTTGTAGCCGCCGTCAAAAGTCAGGCAGACGAACGGTCGTGGCTTCGGCAGCGTGACCGCCCGCCGGCACACCTCGTCGAGCGGCACCAGATCGAATTTCCAGCGCTTCAGCGCCCGGATCGTGCGGTCGAGAAATTGCGGCGTGATTTCGCCGGCCCGATGCGGCTGAAATCGCTGGGACTGCCGCGGGCGCACCCGCTGAACCGCAGAATGACGCCGGCGCCGCCGGTCTGCCGCTGCTTCAATCGCGCGTAGCCGCTGAAATAAGCGAGCTCCATCCGGGCCCGCTGCAAAATCCCTGTATCCGACACCAGCGTCCGCCCCCAACCACGGCCGCGCGTGCCCCGCCGCGCCCGCATTGTTATTACTCTTTGTTGACATTTCCCTGCGAAGGTCAGGCAAAGCCGCAAATTGTAAACAATTTCATATAACACGGGTTCCGCGATGACCATGGCTGCCGCGATTGACGACGGTACTGCGGATACCAGTGCATGGACGAAGTCCGGCCACATCGCCAGCATCGATATCGTTCACGACCTCGCCTCCGCCGAAGCGGTCTGGCGCGGACTGGAGAACGAGCAAGTATCGTTCTCGCCCTTTCAGCGCTTCGATTTCGTTGCCGCCTGGCAGCGGCAGGTCGGCGAACGCGAAGGTCTGGTTCCGTTCATCGTCATTGCCTACGACGCGGAACGCCGTCCGCTGTTGCTGTTGCCGCTCGCGCTCCGGCATGCCTACGGCGCGCGCTGCGCCGGCTTCATGGGTGGCAAGCATTCGACCTTCAACATGGCGCTGTGGGACCGGAGTTTTGCCGCCAGCGCGACGCAAGCCGACCTCGAAGGCCTGATATCGGCGATATCAGAGCGCGGCGAAGCCGACGTGTTCGCACTGCACCAGCAGCCACTGCGCTGGCGCGATCTGCCCAATCCGCTGGCGCTGTTGCCGCATCAGCCGTCGGCCAATGACTGCCCGCTGCTGGCAATGGAGCCGGGTGCAGCACCAGCGACGCTGGTCAGCAATTCATTCCGGCGCCGCTTGAAAGGCAAGGAGCGCAAGCTGCAGCCCCTGCCCGGCTACCGCTATCATGTCGCGTCAACTGAAGCTGACATCACCCGGCTGCTCGACTGGTTCTTCCGCATCAAGCCGCAGCGGATGGCCGAACAGAAACTTCCCAACGTGTTTGCCGATCCCGGCATTGAGGACTTCATTCGCCTGGCCTGCACCACGCAGATCGCCAACGGCAAACACGCCATCGATATTCACGCGCTCGAATGCGACGAGGAAGTGATCGCGATCTTCGCCGGCGTGGCCGACGGTCATCGCTTTTCGATGATGTTCAACACCTACACGATGTCGGCAAATTCAAAATACAGCCCCGGCCTGATCCTGATGCGCGACATCATCGACCACTACGCCGGACAGGACTATCGCGCCTTCGATCTCGGGATCGGATCGGACGACTACAAGCGGCTGTTCTGCAAGGACGACGAACCGATCTTCGACAGCTTCATTGCGCTCAGCCAGCGCGGCAAGCTTGCCGCCAGCGTCATGTCGGGCCTCAACCGCACCAAGCGTCTGGTGAAGCACAATCCGGCGCTGCTCGAGATGGCGCAAAAGCTGCGCAACGCGTTCAGCTGAAAATTTCAAAGAACTTGTAGGGTGGGCAAAGGCGCTCTTGCGCCGTGCCCACCATTTTCCGTGTCGACTTGAATGGTGGGCACGCTTGCGCTTTGCCCACCCTACGAAGCAACGAGCTTCTACGCCGCCACCACGTGTGGGGATTCGATGGCGTCCGCGGACTGATACGGCTTGCTCAGCATCGTCACCTCGGCGAAGCCGACCGCCCGGAACTGATTGCACATCGCGGTGCGGGCATCCGGCGCCATCGACGGGTCGGGTACGACCACCGCACAGGCCTGCGACGTCAGCAGCTCCGCCGGCAGATCCGAGCCGGTGCCGACATCCAGCAGCACGTGATCGTAAACCCGCAGCAGCGCATCGATCGTAAGCGTCAGCCGCGGCGACTGAAGCTGCACGCGATCAAAACCCGGACGTCCTGCGCTCACCAGATGCACCCGCGACATCCGGTCTTTGCTGATGATCTGCGCGAACGAAGCCTGGCCCTGCATCAACTCCGCCAGCCCGGGAGCTGCCGGATCGGCCGATGCCGCAGCAATCGTTGGCGCAGCACCTGCGAGATCGACAACGACGACCTTCGCCTGCCGCGCCATCAACCGCGCCAATGCCGAGCACGGTCAGCTTTCGCGCCGTCCCGGCTCTGCTGGCGAGAACGTCGGCCAACCGCTCGATCTCACTGCGCATCGCGGCGGTCTCCGTGCGAGTGGCATCTGCACGGGGGGCGATCGGCGTCGCCGCAGGAACATCAAGGTCTTCCACTGGCGAAGCCGGAACGAGCGACGGCGCACGGATCGATGCCGGCCAGGCCGCGAACGCAGCGGAAGCCCGCGGCGCGGTCATGCGCAGCAATTCGCCGGTGACGATCGCACCGCTGGTGAGCAGCAGCGTCGCCAGCGTCGCAATCAGCACGATCGGCAGCTTCTTCGGATAGGCCGGAACGTTGGACACGCTGGCGCGGGAAATGATGCGGCCGTCGGCAGGCGCCGCTTCGATGTTCTCGCGCGTGGTCGCCTCACGGTATTTGGCGAGATAGGATTCGAGAAGATCGCGCTGCGCCTTGGCCTCGCGCTCGAAGGCGCGGAGCTGGACATCCTGGCCGTTGTTCGAGGTGGCCTGCTTCTTCAACTGATCGAGGCTAGCGATCAGGCCATCGACCCTGCCGTTGGCAATATGGGAGTCATTTTCAAGCGAGCGGGAGACTTTGCCGGCCTCCTCGCGCAACTGCCGTTCGAGATCAGCGAGTTGCGCCTTCAATTCCTTGATGCGCGGATGCTGGTCGAGCAGCGTCGAGGACTGTTCGGCAAGTTGTGCGCGCAGCGTCACCTTCTGTTCGGACAGGCGGCGGATCAGTTCGGAATTGAGCACCTCGGAAGCCTCGATCGGCTTGCCGCTCTGCAGCATATCCTTGATCAGCCGCGCCTTGGACTCGGCGTCGGACTTCAGCGCGCGGGCGTTGTTCAACTGTGTGTTGATCTCGCCCATCTGCTGATTGGACAGCGTGGTGTTGTTGGTGCCGACGAACAGGCTCGACTTCGAACGAAAGTCTTCGACGCGCGATTCGGCGTCGGCCACCTTCTTGCGCAGATTTTCGATTTCACCCGACAACCACTGGCCGGCGGACTTCGCCTGCTCCTGCCGCGCGTTCTGTTGCAGTACCAGATAGCCTTCGGCGATCGAGTTGGCGACCCGCGCTGCCAGCTCCGGATCGCGCGACTGGAATTCGACGACGATGACGCGGGACTTGTCGACCGCGTAAGCCGTGAAGCGCTCGTAGTAAGCGTCGAGCACGCGCTCTTCCGGGCTCAACGAGAACGGATCGCGCCCGATGCCGAACAGGGCCAGCACCGATTTCAGCGGAGAAAACCCCTGCAGCACCGGATCGAATTCCGGGCGCTCGGCAAGCTTGTTCTTCCGGATGATCTCGCGGGCCAGGTCGCGCGACTGCAGCAACTGGACCTGGCTGGTCACGGCTTCGGCGTCTAAACCGCTACGCTGCTCATCGTTGCGCTCGCCGTTCGGCCGCAGGAAAACGTTCTCGCGCCCATCGACCAGGATGCGGGCTTCGGATTTGTACCGGGGGGTGATCATGTTGACGGCGGTGATCGACAGGATCGCTGCCAATACCGTCGGGACGATGATCCAGCCGCGCTTGCGCGTCAGCGCCTGACCGAGCGCATGCAGGTCGAGATCGCCGGTTTCGGAGGCTGCGACCGGCATTGCGACAACAGGTGCGGGCTTTGAGACCACCCGCTCCACCACCGTCATGTCCTTGCCGGCACGCCAAAACGCCAAACGCATCGCACACTCCCGCGAACGCAACTGCTCAACTGAACAAGGCCGATTACACTCCATTAAGGTTGCTGCCGGGTTAATCCGCCCGTTTGCAGGCTAGATAAGGGCTGGTCGCGGGCGTCCGGTCATGTTTTGTTAACCATGGACGCCCTTAATCGGGCAGATTGTTTCTTGGGATTCTCGTGATGCGCGGCGCGCTCGTTCCTAACCACAGCCCGGTTGCTGCGCCCGCCCTCACGGGCCGCTGGCGCTGATCATGGCTGTCGTCGAAGGCCAGCCTCTTCGTATCCTGCACGCGACGCGCGCGCCGGTGGGCGGGATTTTTCGTCATATTCTGGATCTGGCCAATGGCCAGGCCGACCGCGGTCATCACGTCGGCATCATCGCCGACAGCCTGACCGGCGGCGAACGCGCCGACCAAGCGTTCGCGGAAATCGCCCCTCGCCTCAAGCTCGGTGTTCACCGCCTGCCCATTCGCCGCGACCCGCTGCCGACCGACTTCCTGGTATGGGCGCGCTTCCAGCGCCTGACCCGGCAATTGAAGCCTGATGTCCTGCACGGCCACGGCGCCAAGGCCGGCACTTTCATCCGCTTCAAGACCGGCTCGAACGAAACGATCAGGGTCTATACGCCGCACGGGGGATCGCTGCATTTTCCGCTGTCGACGCTGAAGGGAAACCTTTACGCCCGTATCGAACGCGCGCTGATGGACAAGACCGACCTGTTCCTGTTCGAAAGCGCCTTCGCGCGCGACACCTATCAGCGCACCATCGGCACCCCGAAGGGACTGGTGCGCTGCGTGTTCAACGGCGTCACTGCCAACGAGTTCGACCAGATCGTCAAGGCGGAGGACGCCACGGACGTGGTCTATGTCGGCGAATTCCGGCACATCAAGGGTGCCGACCTCCTGATCGATGCGGTGGCGCGGCTGCGCGCCGACGGCCGGCCGGTGACGCTGACGCTTGCCGGCGATGGCGAGGAAACGGCCAACTTGAAGGCGCAGGTGCAGCAGTTCGGCCTCGGCGAGGCCGTGCGGTTCATCGGTCACGTCAAGGCGCGGTACGGCTTCTCCAAAGGCTCGGTGCTCGTGGTTCCTTCCCGCGGCGATTCCATGCCCTATGTCGTGATCGAGGCAGCGGCTGCGGGCATTCCGATGGTCGCCGCCAATGTCGGCGGTATCCCCGAGATCTTCGGCGCCGACCATGCCGACGCCTTGTTTGCGCCGGGCCTGGCTTCGGCGATGGCGGACGCCGTGGAGGGCGCGCTCGACGATCTCGACGCGGCGCAGGCGCGTGCCAAATCGCTGCGCGAACGAATCTTCGCGCACTTCTCGCAAAAGGCGATGGTCGAGGGCGTGCTGGCCGGCTACCGCGACGCGTTTGCCAATCGTTAACTGTTCTTTACCAACGTAACTGTTTCTTCCGATTTGTCCCGTATGCCGTGATGCGGGGAATTCCGCATCGGCAGGCGCGTTCTTATCTGCCTGCTCAAGAACGGACGTGGACCAGTGGAACCGATTGACGCTCGCTCGATGATCAATGCCGCGGCGACGGCCGCGATGGACGGCACCGCCGATCGCCCACCGGTCGAACGGCGCCGAAGGCTGACTACGGCGGCCCTTGCCGTCGCCAGTCAAAAGGTCGGACGCGCCTACTCGCCGATCGTGATCTCAGGCGCGGTACGCGTCGTCGATTTCGCCATGTTGAGCCTGATCGGCCTAGCGCTCTATTTCGGCTATGTCGTCCGCCTCGACACCTTCCACTGGGAATATGCCGCCGCGATCCTCGCCATGACGGCCACCGCCGTGATCTGCTTCCAGGCCGCCGACATCTACGACATCGACGTGTTCCGCGGTCAGCTCCGGCAGATGACCCGGATGATTTCATCCTGGGCGTTCGTGTTCCTGCTGTTCATCGGCGCTTCCTTTCTCGTCAAGCTCGGCAGCGAGATTTCGCGGCTCTGGCTCACGACTTTTTTCTTCGTCGGCCTTGCGGCGCTGGTGACCGAGCGCCTGATCTTGCGCTCGCTGGTGCGCGACTGGGCGCGCCAGGGCCGGCTCGATCGCCGCACCATCGTGGTCGGCGCCGACCAGAATGGCGAGACGCTGGTCAAGGCGCTCAAGGTTCAGGAAGACTCAGACATCCACATGCTCGGCGTGTTCGACGACCGCAACGACGACCGTGCGATGGATACCTGCGGCGGCAGCCCGAAGCTCGGCAAGGTCGATGACATCGTCGAATTCGCCCGCCGCACCCGCGTCGATCTCGTGCTGTTCGCGCTGCC
>WNFM01000005.1_pt2 | contig 14093 bp, 15 predicted proteins | sample 5400271 | NCBI WGS metagenome assembly WNFM01 (sample SAMN13153352, study PRJNA577476) | soil metagenome | isolation source: 60 cm saprolite on Douglas fir-dominated hillslope | place: USA:California | collected 2013-09-17 | reverse complement strand
CCTTCGCGTCCACCGCTCCCTGTCCCTCGTTTGCGACGATGGCCTACGCCCCTCTGGTGGGACAGGATGGCGGGAGTCGTAAATCTGATTTGCCCGACGGGACCAGCGAAATATTTTTGCGCGAAAGGCTGGACAGACTTTTGGTGATTTGCCCGTCGTGCCAATTTGTCGCAGGCTTTGGGGGTTGCCTCATCGGGCAAATCAACCTGTAGAACGCGTCAGTTCACCGGCCCGAATGCGCATGTCTGGCGCGATGCGGCGCGACCGTCACGACCCGGTCGGTGTAGCCGCGGTAGGCGGCCATCGCATCCGCCGCCGGACGCGGCGATCCGGCCTGAAGCACGTCGCCGTTCGGATGATAAAACGCATACGCGCCGGGCTCTTGAATCGCGGCCTGGGCGAAAGCTGTCGTAGCTGACGCTGCCGATAGAACCAACGCAGCGGCCAAAACCTTGAAATTAGTCATTTGTTCTCTCCATCCATTTGGCCCGTCGCACACGGCGGATTGTTTGAAACGATGATCGATCAGGAGATGTGCGCTGATCGGCTTTCGGCCAGAGCGATCTCAATCACAGTGCCGCGACTGCGTGCCCGCGATATTTTCGTTTCACGGTTTTGCGCAGGAATGCTCGAATGAGAACGACGGCACCACACAAAACAAGTCGGGCTCAGCCCCCACGGACTGAGCCCGACTCGATCGAGAACGCTGATCTTACTTGGCGGGTCGGGCCTGCCGCGCCGACAGCGGATGGCGCATCACCACCGGCCGCGACGCCATTGCCTGGGCATCGGCGGACGGCCGTGAATATCCAAGACCGAGACTGCTGTTCGGATGATAGAATGCGAACGATCCTGGCTCCTCGATCACCGGCTGCGCCGAAGCCGACGATACGATTAACGCCGACAGAGCGGCCGCCGCAGCAAGCAACTTGAACGTAGTCATCTGTGCTCTCCTCCTCGTTATCGACCCACGGTGATGTCAGTGGGTCGTCGGAGAGCAAGACTTCGATCGGTGCCGCAACATTCCCGGCGCGCCATCACGCTTTGGCGAGCGGGAGTTTACCGGATGGCGTCGGGAGGAAGTTAATCGTCCCGACATTCGCCGGGACGACAGGAAATCAAAACAGCGGCGGAATCTGCGCCACCTTGATCGGGCCGAAAAACACCACGCCGTCGACGAAACGCAGCGGGAAGGCGCGGGCCTTCTTGCCTTCGAGTTCGGCCGCGGTGCCAAGCGAATTGATGCCGGCGGCGACGCCGACATTGGCGTTCTGCTTCACGACCTTGCCGAGCCCCGGGATCGCCTTGTCGAGCGCACCGAAGAGATTGTTGAGGTCCTGGCTCTTCACACCCGGCGCCACCTTGTCGAGGGTTGCCTGCGGCACGCCCTCTTCCAGCATTTTTTCGATCCCCAGCGCCGGAATCACCTTCTCGATTCCGGCGACCGTCATCTGCAATTCGCCGTCGATCCGGCCATTGGCGTTGAGGCCCAGCGTGCCCGCGGCAATTGCGATCAAGTCGCTCTGCTGGATCCGCGACCGCACGATCTCGACATGACCGCCGGCAGCCTGGATTTCACGAAACCGTTCCGGCCACGGTTTTGGCGAAAAATCCTTCAGCCCGCTCAGTTTGGTCTGAACATCGGCGTCGAACGGTGCTGCCAATAGCGGATGCACTTCCTGGATGGTGCCGCCCGCGATCTGCAGCACGGTTTCGATCACGGGATGATCCTGCGGCGAGCCCTCGGCGATGCGGCCGTGCAGTTCGACATGGCCGGCCTTTGCCAGCGGCGTCTGCACCGGGCCGTTGACGCGGTCGATCGCGGGGTTGTCGAACACGATGGAGGCGCGCTGCGGATTGTTCGGCAGTCCGGTGACGCTGCTGCGTCCAACAGTCCAGTTCACCTTCATCGACGGCGGCTGGCCGCGATCGGCAATCGTCGCCGGCGCCTTGAAGTCGGCAATCAAGAGGTTCGGCTGGTAGATCTGCGCGATCACCATGATTTCACTTAAGCGCGCGGTGAATGGCGTTTGCGCGCCCGCGGTCTGCGACACCAGCGCCACACTGGCATCTTCGCAGCTCACTTCGAGCCGGAACGGATAGCCGGCCACCGAGCGCTTGCCGCAATCATAGACCCGGCCGGATTTGGCTTCCCTTGCCCGCCAGGCGTCGGCGCGAACGCCGACCTCGGAGGCCGCATAGAACCAGAACCCGCTCCAGGCTATGGCAGCGACCACGAGCAGAGCGGGCAGGACGAAGAGGCGCCAAAGCGGGCGACGGCGCGGTGCGGGGGTCATGTCAGGCATGCGGCGTCCTTTGGCCGGGGATTTTGTCAAATGTAAGCGCTTGGACATCACAACAAAAGGCGTTGAAATCACTTCGCATTGCGGCGCCATTCTGCTAGCCGTCCTTGTTTGACGCGTTTTCTTAACGCGAACCGGCGTCCACTTCGCTCGAAAACGCTTTGCAAAAATGTCCGCGATTACCTTGCAAGATACGGAATTCCCAACAGGCGACCTCTGGGTGTTCGGCTATGGCTCGCTGATGTGGCGGCCGGGCTTCGATTTCGTCGAACGGGTTCCGGCGCGGCTGATCGGCGAGCACCGCGCGCTCTGCGTCTACTCCTTTGTCCACCGCGGCACGCCGGAAAAGCCCGGCCTCGTGCTCGGGCTGGATCGTGGCGGCGCCTGCCGCGGCATCGCATTTCGGATCGCGGAGAAGAACCGCAGCGCCACCATCGCCTATTTGCGCGAGCGCGAGCAGGTGACATCAGTTTATCGCGAAGTGAAGCGTTCGGTATGGCTGGAGAACGAGGCGCGGCAGCGCGTCAGCGCGCTGGCCTATGTGGTCGATCGCGGCCATGTGCAGTATGCCGGACGGCTGACGCTGACCGATCAGTTGCGGCACGTGCTGCAGGGCCACGGCCAGTCCGGCATCAACCGCGACTACGTTCTGGCCACCGTGAAGGCGATCGAGGCCGAAGGCTTTCGCGATCCGCAGCATGTGGTGCATGTGCGGGACGGCAAGAGCAACGTCTGAATATCCGTCAATTCGCCAGCGCCGTTGCCGGCCGCTGCAGAGAACCGGTCGGCTGATCCGACCATTCCGGTACCAGATCGATGCCGAGATCGGCCAGCCGCACGCGCACTTCCACGGCAACGTATTTGGCGTATTCCGACAGCAGCAGGCGGAACGTAGCACCACTGGTCCACCACGGCTCGTCGCGCCATTTGTCGCCGACCACCGCGAACGGAATCAGCGTGACATCAGGCATCGCATGCGACATTTCGGCGATCGCGCGCGGCATGTGGTAGTTCGACGTCACCACGATCAGCGACTTGAAACCGCGCTCGCGGGCCCAGCGCCGGGTCTCGGCGGCGTTGCTGCGGGTATTGATGGCGGAGCGGTCGAGATCGACGCAGCAGCCAAGCAGCGACTGGTTGTCGGATAGCGCCTGGTTGTCGGGCAACGAGCGGGAAATGTCGCTGGCGGCGCTGGTCGGATGCACGCCCGAGATCAGGAGGCGCTTGCCGTAACCGCCGGCCAGCAATTCCATCGCATCCGACACCCGCGACGAGCCGCCGGTCAGAACCACGATGCCGTCGGCGTTGCGGGGCGGCTGGGTCTCGACGCCGCGCAACTGGGCGAGAAAGGCGATGAACCCCACGGCCGCAGCGACGAAGACGATGGCGAACGTCGCCACGACAGCCGCACGCAGCCGGCCGCGCGGCGGCGCGGCCTGTGGCTCAGGCGACCTATCGTCGGGCTGCACAGTCATGCGGTCTGCTGGTCCTCTCCCCCGCGCAATTCTATCGTGTTTTCGGGCGAAGTGGAGTCTGCTTGGAGCCCGATTAAGTCGGGCTCCAAGACTCTTGGTTTGACGCGTTTTCTTGACGCGAACCGCGCTCCACTTCGCTCGAAAACGCTATGGCAGGATCAGTCGATATCATCCAGCGTCGCGAACAGCGTGCGCCGTGAGGCCCAGGCGGTGATCGCGGCAATCAGCACGGCCTGCGCCGCCAGCGCCAGATAACCGGACGGGCGCAGCGAAAACGTCCCCAGCAACGCCGCGAACTGGTCGCCGACCGGGGTGCCGGAAAACCAGCCGGCGATCGATTCGGAGAAACCGAACCCCAGCATTGCGGCGCCGCCGCCGATCAGGCCGCCTTCAAGCCCAAGCCGGAGAAAATGCCGCAGGAAGCGGTTTGCGATGTAGGTGTCGCCGGCGCCGACAAAATGCAGCACCTCGACGATCGGGCGGTTCGCCGCCATGGCGCCGCGGGTTGCAAACGAAACCGAAATGATGGTCGCGATGATCACCAGCGCGAGAATGCCGATGCCGGCAAACACGGTGGCGCCGGTCATCGAGCGCATGCGCTCGATCCAGGCGCGGTGATCGTCGACGCTGGCCGATGGCGCCACCAGCGTCACCCGGGCGCGCAGCGTAGCAAGGTCGAGGGTGGCGCCGGGCTGCACGCGCGCGACGATGACGCGCGGCACCGGCAACTGGTCGATCGACAATCCGCTACCGAGCCACGGCTCCAGCAGTTTCGCCGACTCGTCCTTGGTGAACGGCTTGACCTGCACGACATAGGGTTGCGTGCGCATCGCCTCGGCGGCTGCCGCCGAATCGCGGTCGAGATCGCGGCCGGCCTGCGGGCGCACCTGCACGGTGATTTCGCTGGCGACTTCCGACTGCCATTCGGCGGCCGAGGCGCTCACCAGCAACACGGTACCTGTCGTGATGGAGGCGAGGAACGTCATGATGGCGACGACCGCGACCAGCGCGCGGCCGGAGATCGAGGCCCGCGGCACGATCGGCGACATGTTGCGCGCTTGCGCCGCGACCCGCGGGCTGTCATGCCCGAGATCCACCAGCGGGATATGCTCTTCGCCAATTCTAGCCATCAATTTGCTTAGCCATAATAAGCCTACTCATAGATATGCAGCCGTCCCTGATGCAGCACCAGCCGCCGCGCCTCGTACTGATCCATCAGCGTGATGTCGTGGGTCGCGATGATGACGGCGGTGCCCGACTTGTTCAGTTCGATGAACAGCCGCAACAGGCGCCGGCCGAGAGTCGGATCGACACTGCCGGTCGGCTCGTCGGCCAGCAACAGTTGCGGCCGCGAGATCACGGCGCGGGCGATCGCCGCGCGTTGTTTCTCGCCGCCTGACAGGATCGGCGGCAGCGCATCCATGCGTTCGCCGAGGCCGACCCATTTCAGAAGGTCGATCACCTCGCGGCGGTAGCTGGATTCCTCGCGGCCCATCACCCGAAATGGCAGCGCCACATTCTCGTAGGTCGTCATGTGATCGAGCAGCCGAAAGTCCTGCAGCACGATGCCGATGCGCTTGCGCAAATCCGCGATCTGCTCCTTGCCGAGCAGCGAGACGTCGTGGCCGAACAGGTTGACCAGGCCCCGGGTCGGCCGCATCGACAGGAACAGCAGCCGCAGCAGCGAGGTCTTGCCGGCGCCCGAGGGGCCGGTGAGGAACTGGAACGAATGAGCCGGGATCAGGAACGACAGGTCGCGCAGAATCTCCGGGCCGAGCCCGTACCGCAAACCGACATTTTCGAACCGAACCAAGCTCAGCTCCGCTCGATATGAACCGTGGCCGGAAACCCCGGATTTGAACCTGAACTTCGGGCCCGCCGCCCGCCGATCACAGTCCGGCCCGGACAAAACGGTTTTGCGGCCGTTATGGTTTCCGATTCGTTAACGGTCGCTATGTAGCATCCGCGCAAAGACACTGTGGAAACGGGCTCCATGCACATCGTTTGCCCCCATTGTACAACATCCTACGCCATCAATCCGAGCACCCTAGGGGCTTCCGGACGCACGGTGCGCTGTTCCCGCTGCAAGGAGACCTGGCTGGCCCGGCCCGAGGACGCGGTCGAGCTGGCGGCCGCGGTCCCTGCCATGGCGGCAGCGCGCCAAACCACCGAAAACGATGCCGCCGCCGAATGGGACGCGATGGCGCGCGAGGAAAGTGGTGAGCAGACCGATCAGGACGCCCCCGAGGTCGACAGCCCCTCGATTTCCGCCGACTGGCCGGCTGAGGGCGGAGGCACGTCCCAAAGCAGCGATTCGGACTGGCCTACGATCGCCCGGCTGGATGCCGAAGGCCATGAGGACATCCAGATCACCAGCCATCGCGAACGGCTGGCGAAACTGTTCAAGCTGCCCGCTTTGCCGCGGATTCCGTTTGTGCCGACCATCGGCCTGCCGACCGCCTGTGCGGCGATGGGCGCGCTGCTGCTGGCGCTGGTGATCTGGCGCGGCGATATCGTCCGCCTGCTGCCGCAGACCGCGACCTTCTACCGGATGGTCGGGTTGGACGTGAACCTGCGTGGATTGGCGTTCAAGGATATCAAGATCACCAACGAAACCGTCGAGGGCAAACCGGTGCTGGTCATCGAAGGCATGATCGTCGGCCAGACCGGCAAACCGGTCGAACTGCCGCGGCTGCGCTTTTCCGTCCGCGACGAGCAGGGCGCCGAGATCTACGCCTGGAACGCCGTGCTCGAACAGCCGGTGCTGAAGCCGGGCGAGCGGGCTTATTTCAAGTCGCGGCTGGCCTCGCCGCCGCCCGAAGGCCGCAATATTGATGTACGCTTCTTCAACAAGCGGGATCTCGTCGGCGGCCACGCCTGACCTGATCCTGCGCCCAGCTCGCGAATGAGCCGAAAGCTATGCCGCGGATATTGATCGCCGACGACGAGGATTCGATGCGCACGCTGGTCGCGCGCGCGATCGGCATGGACGGCCACGAGACCGTCACCGCCGAGGACGGCGCCGAAGCGCTCGACGTCCTGACCCGCGAAGGCGGCGCGTTCGACCTGCTGCTGACCGACATCCAGATGCCTGTGATGGACGGCATCGCGCTGGCGCTGGCGGCGGCGCGCGATTTTCCGGACCTGAAGATTCTGTTGATGACCGGCTTTGCCGATCAGCGCGAACGCGCCTCCGGCCTCAATGCGATCGTGCACGACGTGGTGACCAAGCCGTTCTCGGTGGCGGATATCCGCACTGCGGTAGCGGACGCGCTGGCGGCGAGGAAGGCGTAGCCGTCTTACCTCTCCCGCTTGCGGGGGAGGTCGGATCGCATCGAAAGATGCGATCCGGGTGGGGGAAGCTCTCTCCACACGGGCAGTCTGACTCGCGGAAACACCCCCACCCCGACCCTCCCCCGCAAGCGGGAGAGGGAGTCCAACATCTCAATAATCCTTCAGCAGCCGCTCGATGTAATCGAGCTCGATCTGCGGGCGGGACGGATCGGCGAGACGGCGGCGCAGTTCTTCCAGGATCCGGCGCACCCGCTGCACATCGATTTCGCCGGGAATCTTCACCGAGAAATCATCCGAGAATTCATTGTGGCGCATCGGGCGGCCGAGCGGGTCGCTGCCGTTCTGTGCACCCTGCTGCCGGCCCTTGGCGTTGCCCGGTCGCCCTGCTGCATCGCTTCGGCGAGGCTCTGCGCGCCCTTGCGCAGCGCTTCCAGCGCCTTGCCCTGCGAATCCACCGCACCGTCGGCATTGCCTTCGCCAAGCCGGCCGCCGGCATCGCCCATCGCGTTATCGGCCTGGTCGAGCCCGTCCTCGCCGTCGCCGGGCTCGCCGCCTTGCTGACCGTCTTGGCCCTGCTGACCCTTCTCGCCGCGCTGGCCGGGGCCCATGCCGCGCTTGGCCAGTTCCTGCTGCAACTTCTTCAGCCGGTCGCGCAGGCCCTGCTGGTCCTGCTGCAGGTCGCCCATGCTCTGGTCGCCCTGCTTGCCGCGCATGCGGTCGCGCCGGGAATCCTGGCCCTGCTTGAAGGTCTTGTCGCGCAACTGCTGCTGCTTGCGGATCATGTCGCCGAGTTCGTTCAGCGCCTGCTCCATGTCGTCGCCACCGGATTGGCCGGGCTGCGCCATCTGCAGGTTTTCCAGCATCTGCTGCAGTTGTTCGAGTAATTGCTTCGCCGCATCCTTGTCGCCGGAGCGCGACATTCGCTCCAGCCGGTCGAGCATGCTCTTGAGATCCTGCTGGCTCAGCATCTTGGTATTCGGATCGAGCGGCCGGGCCAGTTGCTGCGGATTGTTGCGCAACTGCTCGGCGAGCTGGCGCAGGAAATTATCCAGCGCCGCGCGCAGGTTATCCGTCAGCTTCTTGATTTCCTCGTCGCTGGCGCCGCGCTCCAGCGCCTGTTTGAGCGCCTCCTGCGCCGCACGCAGCGCCTTGTCGACGTCAGAAATATTGCCGTCCTCGATTGTGACGGCGAGCGCCCAGATGCTGGCGACGACGTCGCGCAAGGCGGCATCGGTGCGGGCAGCTTCCAGTTGCCGCGCGATGCTGTAGAGGCCAAGGTAATGGCCGGTTTCCGGCGTGAACAGTTCCGGCGCGATCATCAGCGCGTCGAGTGCTGCATAGACCTGCGAATTCTGGTTGGCGTCGAGCGCCAGAATGCGGCGCTGCTCGATCAATGCCCGCGCCAGCGGCTTGGTGAAGAGACGCTCGGGCAAACGCATGTTGAAGGGCTCGCTCCTGCCTTCGTTGCCGGCCTCGTCTTTTGCGGTCAATGTCAGCGTCACGTCGGCGCCGGCATAGGGATCTTCGCTGAGATCCTTGACGGTCTGGCCGACGCCGTTGCGGGTGCGCGCGTTCGGCAGCACCAGCGCAAACTGCGGCGCCTCGAACAGCGGCCGCGGTTCGGCCGCGTTGGCATCTTTTGCCACCGGCTTGCCGGATTCAGTTGCCTCGGTGCGGCGGGCGGCGAACTGGGCGCGCGCTTCGGTGACGCCGTAATCGTCCTCGATCTTGTAGGACATCTGCAGCGAGCCGCGGGCCTGACGCTCTGGATCCTTGGCGAGCGAAATCGCCGGCGGATGGTCGGGGATCGCGGTGAATTTCCATTGCGGCTGGCCGGCCGGCGCGCGGACATGCGCGGTGCCGTCGCCGACGATCTTGAAATGCCGCTCGTTGGTGCCCTGCGGCGCCGCTTCGCCCGGCGCGATCTCGGTCACGCTGCCGCCGACCACGACGTCGATGGTGCCGCCGCTGGAGCGCACCAATAGCGTGCTGCCTGTCGGAACCGACAGCGGCCCGCCGTCGGGGGCGCCGGCATCGCGATTGGCGGCGGAAAGAATGATCGGGGGTTTTCCGGTATAGGCCGGCGGCGTCACCCAGGCGTCGACCCGGACATTGGCCGGCGCCAGCACGCCGTTCCAGTCGAACGCCGCGGCCACCCGCATCGTGCGCTCGTCGCCAGCGGCGACATAGGATGCCACCAGCATCACCATGACCAGCGCGCGCAGCGCCCAGGGATCGTGAAGCGGCAATCGCGGCGAAGGCAAACCTGCCCGGATACGCTTGAGCGAGGCCAGTGTGCGTTCGCGCTGCGCCTGCCACAGCGCCTGAGAGATTGGGTCTTTGGTCGCGAGCGTATCGGTCAGCGCGGTCGCCGGACGGTGCCGGATGCCGGTGCCGCGGTCGAGCCGGGCCAATGCGGCCTCGCGGGTCGGCCAGCGGAAACGAATGAGCGGCAGCAGCGCGCCCAGCGCCAGCAGGACGAACAGGGCAATGCCGATGGCGCGCGCCAGGAACGGCAGCGCCAGCCACAGCCCGGCCCAGGACACCACCAGAAACAGTCCGACCACGCTCAACAGCCGGGCGAGACCCGGCCAGGCGCGCTCCCACGCGATCGCATAGGTGGCCCGCTGCAGGGCCTGCGTCAGTTGAAGCCGCGCAACAGCATCCGGCTCGCGCGCGGGCTGTGAGGGGTCGGGTGTGGCACCGTTCAAAAAACTCTCCGGGTTGCCGGCAAATCACCCTAGCACGGCGGCGGCATTGAGGCACCCCGCTTCAACGGGGTTCCCACACCCGGAAATACGCATAACACGAAGGCGTGACTGCCGGGCCCACAGCCCGTAACGTCCGCCGCGAACCGTAAAAATACGTGAGGAAACGTCATGGACAAGAAGACCTACGAAAAGGGCCTGGAAGTACGCAAGGCCGTGCTGGGCGAGGCCTATGTCAACAACGCCCTGAAGAATGTCGACGACTTCAACCGGCCATTCCAGGAAATGCTCACCGAATATTGCTGGGGCGCGGTGTGGGGCCGCGACGAGTTGCCGCGCAAGACCCGCAGCATGCTCAACCTCGCGATGATTTCGATTCTGAACCGGCCGCACGAACTGCGCACGCATATCAAGGGCGCGCTGACCAATGGCGTCACCCGCGACGAGATCCGCGAAATCTTCATGCAGGTTGCGATCTATGCCGGCGCCCCCGCCGGCGTCGACAGTTTCCGGATCGCGCGCGAAGTTTTTGCTGAACTCGACAAGGCCTGAGGGCTTTCATCCCTCATGGTGAGGAGGCGCCCTTGCGCTGTCTCGAACCATGAGGCCGGGATCATCGCATCAATTCATCCTTCGAGACGGCCGCGATGCGGCCTCCTCAGGATGAGGACCGTCTCAAGACAACAAGGAAAAACACCATGGAAATCGGATTTATCGGCCTCGGCAAAATGGGTTTTCCGATGGCGCGCCGCCTGATCGAGGCGAAGCATCAGCTCACCGTGTTCGATACGCGGAAAGAGGCGGTCGACAAACTGGTCGCGCTCGGCGCCCAAGCCGCCACCTCGCCCAAGGACATCGCCGACCGCTGCGAGACCGTGATGGCGAGCCTGCCGTCATTGCAGGCCTCGCTCGAGGTCGCGACCGGCGCCGGCGGCGTGATCGAAGGCAAGCGCGTCAAGCGCTTCATCGATCTGTCCACCGTCGGCTCGCATATGGCTGTGAAGATTCACGGCCTACTGGCGAAGAAAAACATCGTTCAGCTCGACAGCCCGGTCAGCGGCGGTGTCGGCGGCGCCGAGAAGGGAACGCTGGCGGTGATGGTCTCCGGCCCGCGCACCGATTTCGAGATCGCAAAACCCGCGCTCGACGTCATCGGAAATGTGTTCTTCATCGGCGAAAAGCCCGGCTCGGCGCAAACCATGAAGCTCGCCAACAATTTCCTGTCGGCAACCGCTGTCGTGGCGACGTCGGAAGCCGTGGTGATGGGTGTCAAGGCGGGGCTCGATCCCGCCGTCATGATCGACGTCATCAATTCAGGATCGGGAATGAACACCGCGAGCCGCGACAAGTTTCCGCGCGCGGTGCTGCCGCGCAGCTTCGACTTCGGCTTCGCCACCGGGTTGATGGTGAAGGACGTCCGGCTCGCGCTGGAAGAGATGAAATCGCTGGGCTTGTCGATGGAAGTCGCCGAGGCGGTGGGAAGGCTCTGGGAAGTCGTGATCCGCGATCAGGGCCCGGAGTCGGATTTCACCGAAGCGATCAAGCCGATCGAGAAGGCGGCGGGCGTCGTGGTCGGCGGCAACAAGGGCGGCAGTCACGCCGCGAAGTGAAGCGACTCCTTTGGTGACCGTACAACGCGTCAAGAATGCGTGATCGAGCCGCATAATCAGGGCTGCGCGAGCGATCGCGCAACCGCGTTGAGAAAGGATTAACCAAACTTTTATCCCTCTCAGGAATAGTCTGCGCGGCGGCCATAGAGCCCCGGGACGACCGCCGCCCGTTTGGCGCGTCGGTGGCAATCGCAACCCATTCCGCGCCGATTTGAAGCTTGAAGGGATGTCCCGTGCTCTCAGCATTTTCGATCCGCAGCAAGATCATTGCCATCGTTCCGATCTTTCTGCTGGCGATGACCGCCGTGGGCATGATTGCCCTCAAGGAAATTCACGCCGTCAAATCGCGCCTTGTCGAAGTTCAGGATAACTGGCTGCAGGGTATTCTGGCGCTTGGTGAGATGCAGGCAATCGTCTTGCGGCATCAAACGGCCATCCGCGACCATCTGCTGGCCAACGATCCGGAGACGGAAGCCCGAGTGGAGGCGACCGTCCGAACACTCGAACAGGACATCAAGCGGGCCTTCGGCTCCTATGAGGCGCTGAAGCCCTCCTCCGGCGAACGCACGACATACAATGAATTCCGCCGCGTATGGACCGACTATGCCGCGGCAGCGGCGGAGGTCCTGGACGCATCCCGCAAACAGGATTTTGCCACCGGTCGCGAAGTGTTCACCTCGAGGCTGTTCCCGCTTAGCGAACGCACGGGCAAGCTGCTGGACACCGAACGGGAAATGAATCGAACCGGCGCCGCCATGGCCGTCCAACTTGGCAACGAATCCTATGATTTTGCGATCAGGACCGTGCTCGGCGGACTGATTCTGGCTACCCTGCTCGGCGCGGCGATCGCCTATTACATGGTGCGCGATGTTTCGCGCGGCATTCAATCCATCATCGAACCGATGCGTGCGCTCGGCGAAGGCGATCTGTCGGCCAATATCCAGCAAACCAACGATCGCACCGAGATCGGCCGCATGGCCGGCGCGTTGAAGATATTTCAAACGGCGCTGATTGCCCAGAAAGCCGCGCACGAGGATGCTGCGGCTGCAGCTACGGTCAAATTGCAGCGATCCCAGCGTATGGACGGCATTGCCCGCGAATTTGAATCCATGATCGGCCAGCTCGCAAGCTCACTCGCATCCTCTTCGAGCGAATTGCAATCAGAGGCGAGCCTGCTCTCGGCAACCGCGGAAAAGACCGGAAGAATCTCCAGCGAAGCGGCCAGCGCCTCAAAGGACATGAGCGGCAACCTGCAGTCGGTGTCAACCACGACAGAGGAAATGACCGCGTCCATTCTGGACATCAGATCCAAGGTCCAGGAAGCGAGCCGCACGGCATCGGATGCCGTCAGTCAGGCCGAGAACACCGACCGAAACATTGCGCAACTTGCGCAGGCGGCCGCGCATATTGGCGACGTGATCAAGCTGATCAGTTCCATCGCCGAGCAGACCAATCTGCTGGCGCTGAACGCAACGATCGAGGCGGCACGCGCAGGTGAGGCCGGTCGGGGCTTTGCCGTTGTGGCTTCGGAGGTCAAGGCGCTCGCTTCACAAACGGCCAAGGCCACCGAGGAGATCAGCGCTCAGATCACCGATATGCAGACGGCCACGGATGCGTCGGTGAAAACGGTGGGAGACATCCGCGCAACGATCGATCTGATTTCCGAGATATCCACTTCGATCTCGACCTCGATAGAGGCACAGAGCGCTTCGACGCAGGAAATCGCCAACAACATTCAACTTGCGGCCCGACGATCCAGCGCCGTCGCGGGCAACATCGGCGACGTCAGCACCGGCGCCGAGGAAACCGACATCGCGTCGGCGCGCCTGCTGAAGTCGGCCGATTCGCTCTCCAATGAAAGCAGTCGCCTCAAGGGCGAGGTCGAGCGGTTCCTGAGAGACATGCAAGCGGCGTGATTTCGCGTGGCTCACAACCACGGCGCTGGTCTGTCCATCGCGATCAGTTCCTCGACCTCGATGCGCGGACGCACCACGGCGTACTGGTCGTCCTTGACCAGCACTTCCGGCACGAGCGCGCGGGTGTTGTAGCTGCCGGCCTTCGGCTCCGGCATGTTGCGGTCGAGCGCGAGGTAGTCGCCGGTCTCGCAAACCGGCCCAACCACATCGGCGGTGAACATGCGCGCGTCTTTGGTGGCCTCGCGAACCGGCAAGATGTCGTGATGCGCCTCGTACAGCGTCGGGCGGATCAGGTCGTTCATCGCGGCATCGATGATAACGAAGTTCTTGGCCTCGCCGGGCTTCACATAGATGACGCGCGCGACCAGGATGCCGGCGTTGCCGACGATCATCCGGCCCGGCTCGAACATCAGCGTGCAGCCGAGATTATGCGTCACCCGCTTGACCATCGCGGCATAGGCCGACGGCAGCGGCGGCGCTTCGCGGTCCATGTGATAGGGAATGCCGAGCCCGCCGCCGAAATCGATATGCGCGATGTTGTGGCCGTCGGCGCGCAGCGTCTGCACGAAATCCGAAAGAATCCGGAACGCGGTTTCCATCTTGGATAAATCGGTGATCTGGCTGCCGATATGCATGTCGGTGCCGGTGACCTCGACGCCCGGCAGCCTGGCCGCGCGGGCATAGACTTCGCGGGCGCGCGCGATGGGAACGCCGAACTTGTTCTCGGACTTGCCGGTGGCGATCTTGGAGTGGGTGCCGGCGTCGACGTCGGGATTGACGCGCACTG
>WNFM01351348.1_pt2 | contig 14095 bp, 14 predicted proteins | sample 5400271 | NCBI WGS metagenome assembly WNFM01 (sample SAMN13153352, study PRJNA577476) | soil metagenome | isolation source: 60 cm saprolite on Douglas fir-dominated hillslope | place: USA:California | collected 2013-09-17 | reverse complement strand
GAGCGCGTCGCCGAGGATCACGAGGAACGGCAGCATGATGATCCCCGCCAGCACGCGGGGCACGAACAGGTAGTGCACCGGATCGGTGGCCAGGGCCTTGAGCGCGTCGATCTGCTCAGTGACGCGCATGGTGCCGATCTCCGCAGCCATCGACGAGCCGACGCGTCCCGTCACCATCAGACCGACCAGCACGGGCGACAGCTCGCGCAACATGGCCAGGGCCACGACGCTGGCGACGAAGTTCTCGGCGTGGACGCGCTGGAACCCGTTGAAGGTCTGGAGCGCCAGCACCATGCCGGTGAACATCGTGGTGAGGAACACGACGGGGACCGAGTCGACGCCGACACGTACCATCTGGCGCAGCCACTCCCGGACTTCGAACGGAGGGCGAACAGACCAGCGTATCGTTCGCCAGAGCATGGTGAACCAGCGGCCTATCTGCTCGAAGAGCCGGATGAAGACGAGGCCGATATTCTCGAAGACGTTCGTCATGCGTAGAGGCGCGGAACGCGTTTGCTCACCCGGCAAAGAACTTCATACGAGATCGTATCAGTCTTGGCCGCCAACTCTCGGGCACTGATCTCGTCATTCCCCTGCGCGCCGAGCAAGATCACTTCGTCGCCGGCGACGCTCTCCGGGATGTCGGTGACGTCGACCGTAGTGAGGTCCATCGACACGCGGCCGACCACCGGCGCGCGGCGGCCGCGAATGAGGACGTCGCCGTTGTTGGAGTGCTGGCGGGGGCGGGTGGTGCGGAACGTCGTTCCGTACCCGATGCCGTGGCCCGCCGGGAGCTCCTTCAGGCGAGCGATCTCCGTGCGCCAGCGCATGACGGGCTGCATCCCGAGGGACGTCCCGTCGCGTACCAGAACGGGCGATGGTCCGAACAGCGCAATTCCGCATCTGACGAAGTCACCCGGCCGCACGATTCCGCGCAACGTTGCCGCGCTGTTCGCCAGGTGATGGAGTGGTGCATCGAGACCGGCTTGCCGCAACGTAACGAGCATCCGTTCGAAGTTCGCGGTCTGGGTGCTCGTGAATGAGTCGTGCTCGTCATCGGCGTTTGCGAAATGCGTGTAGATGGCGTCGATGCGCAGCCGTGGAGTGTCGCGAATCAACCGTATGACAGCGGCCAGCTCGCTCTCCATTACCCCCATCCGCCCCATACCGCTGTCGAGCTTCAGGTGGATGGGGACGTCGCGGTGTGTTGCCACGCGGGACACGGCGGCGAGCGCCTCGGGTCCCGGGATGCCGGGGGTAATCCCAGCATCGAGCGCCCGCTCGATGGCGCCATCATTCATTGGTCCGAGGACGAGAAGCGGTTGCGTGATGCCGGCCTCGCGCAGGGCGAGAGACTCTTCCAACAGCGCAGTCGCGATCATGGCCACGCGGTCTGGTTGGCAGACGCGCGCCAGTTCGACGGCGCCGTGGCCGTAGGCATCGGCCTTCAATACAGCGATGAGGCGCGAGCCAGCCGGCAGAGACGATGCGATGGTGTCGATGTTTGCGGAAAACGCGCGAGTGTTGATCTCTGCCCAGGTCGGGCGCCACACACTCGCATCCTCAGACACCATAGAGATCCAGATTCTGGCCGTTCATCGGCCGGGACCGCTCCGAGGCGAGAAAGAGGATGCTCTCGGCGACTTCGTCGGCCGTCATCGCGGCGGGAGCGCCGCCGCTTGCCGCCGCCCACATCGGCGTGTCGACCGCGCCGGGGCTCACGCAATTCACGCGCACGCCATGGTCCTTGGTCTCCACCGCCAGTGCCTCGGTGAAGGCGATGACCGCGGCCTTGCTGGCGTTGTAGGACGCGAAGCCGGGGAACTTCCTGGGTCCTGGGACGCCACTGATGGAAGCGACATTCACGATCGTTCCGCCGCCCCTCGCGACCATGCCCGGCAGGGCTCGCCGCGCGGCCAGGAACGTTCCTCGCATATTCACCCCAAACATGCGATCCCAGGCTTCGGCGGTAGTGGCGAGCAGAGGCTTCGGATCGATCATGCCGGCACAATTCACGAGTACATCGCAGTCGCCGAACCGGGTTTCGACTTCGGCGAAGAGGCGCTCGATATCCTCGGGAACCGCGATGTCTCCGGCAACGGCCAGCATGCCGGCTCCGTGCCTGGCGACGATCGCCTCGAGTGTCTCCCGCGAGCGTGCGAAGAGCGCAACCAGTGCACCCTGGCGCGCGAAGGCCTCGGCGGACGCGAGGCCGATGCCGCTCGATGCACCGGTGACGACGACGATTTTGCGATCGAACTCGGTCATATAATCGACCGCAGTCTATCGCGGCACGATGGACGAGGAGGGTAGCAATGAACGAACCTCTCAATACGATCATCAACCTGGTTTTTCGATGGTTGCACGTGGTCGCCGGTATCATCTGGATTGGGCTTCTCTACTTTTTCAACTTCGTCAACGGACCGTTCCAGGGGAAGATCGACGGCCCCACCAAGAAGCTCGTCAACCCCGAGCTCATGCCCCGCGCGCTCTACTGGTTCCGTTGGGGTGCGGCCTGGACCTGGATCTCCGGCTTCGTCCTCGCAGGGATCATCTATTACCAGACCAAACAGGTGCTGTTCGACCCTGACCACGTCGGCAACCCGTGGCTGTGGCTCGCCATTTTCCTGATCGGCCTGGCCGTCGGCTTCGTGATCTACAACGCGATCATGAAAATGCTGGCCAACAAGGTCGTTGCGGCAACCATCTGTATGGTGCTCTATGCCGGCTTCTACCTGCTGCTCGAGTGCGTCGGGCACTACGGCGGGCGCTCGCTGTACATCCACGCCGGTGTCATCTTCGGCACGACCATGGCGCTCAATGTCTGGATGGTCATCTGGCCGAACCAGCAGAAGATCATCAACGCGCTCAAAGCCGGCACGCCGCTGGCCGCCGACTCGCCCGAGGTGAAGATCGCCGGACTGCGCTCGCGGCACAACACCTACATGTCGATTCCGCTCGTCTTCTTCATGCTGAGCAATCACTATCCGACGATGTACTCCAATCCGATGCGCGACGTCTGTGCGGGTGGTGTCATCGTCCTCGGCTTCATCGTGACACGCTTGTTGTTAGGCAAGGCAGCCAAGGTACAGGGCTTCTAGTTGCGGCTGCTGCAGGTAGACGCCTTCACGGACGCACCGTTTCGCGGAAATCCGGCCGCGGTCTGTCTCCTCGACGGCCGCGAGCCGGATGACGCATGGCTGCAGAGCGTTGCCGCGGAGATGAACCTCTCGGAGACGGCGTTTCTCAGCCGTCGCAGCGACGGCGACTGGTCGCTGCGCTGGTTCACGCCGGCCGTGGAGGTGGACCTCTGCGGCCACGCGACGCTCGCCTCGGCGCATGCATTGTGGGAAGAAGGACTGCTGGCCCGGAGTGAGACGGCGCGCTTTCAGACCCGCAGCGGCCTCCTGACGGCGGCCAGCGACGGCGACTGGATCGAGCTGAACCTCCCCTCCACTTCCGCCGAAGCCGCTCAGCCTCCGGACGGATTGCTAGAAGGCTTGGGCGTACCAGCGCTCTGGGTGGGGCGCAATCGCTTCGACTACCTCGTGGAGGTGGCAAGCGAGGATGTGGTGCGTGCGCTGAAGCCGGATCTTGCGCAACTTCGGCGCGTCCGCGCGCGAGGCGTCATCGTCACGAGCCGAGCCTCCACGCCTGGTCACGACTTTGTTTCGCGCTTCTTCGCACCGCAGTCAGGTGTCGATGAAGACCCGGTCACGGGATCCGCGCACTGCACGCTGGCGCCCTACTGGTCGGCCCGCCTTGGTCGCACGCGCCTGACGGCATATCAGGCCTCGCGTCGCGGGGGAGTCGTGCAAGTCGTCCTCGATGGTGACCGCGTGCGCATTTCCGGACGTGCCGTGACGGTGCTGCGCGGCGAGCTTGCGGTGTGAACGATCTCGTCATCGAGTCAACGACCGACTTCGCCGTGATCCGGGAGCTTTTGCTCGAGTACGCGACCACGTTGCAGGTCGATCTGTCGTTCCAGAAGTTCGATGACGAGATCAAGCAGCTCGATACCTTCTATGAGGTGATTCTGATCGCCAGATTCAGCGATGAACCCGCCGGCTGCGTGGCGTTGCGGAGACTCGAGCCGCACATCTGCGAGATGAAGCGGCTGTTCGTCCGGGAAACCTTCCGAGGTCTCGGCATCGGCAAAGCCCTCGCAGAAGCCGTCATCGCCGAAGCGAGGCAGCGCGGCTATGCGCAAATGCGCCTCGACACTCTGCCCATCATGCACACAGCGATGGCGCTGTACGAAGCTCTCGGCTTCCAGGAAACCGCGGCGTATCGCTTCAATCCGATCGAGGGCTCGCGATTCATGGAGCTGACGCTGTGAGTTGAGTTTGCGCCGAGAGCGAGGTTCGATGACATCAGCGGAGCTGCCCTTGGAGCGATTCCACGCAGGGTAGAGTCGGCGGTCGATCACCCCAATCCGTGGTACCAAGACGACATCACCACCACAACAGGCGCGGAGGCGTGCGCGTGTTGCCTAGAATGCGGGCATGAACATCCGGGAAATGCTGGAGAAAATCGAGCTCGACACGCTGGTGCCTCGGGCTGCGAAGAGTGCAGATACGCGCGGCCGTGATCGCGCGGAGGATGAAGACGATCTACGCCCTGCATACCAGCGGGACCGTGATCGCATCATTCACTGCAAAGCCTTCCGCCGGCTCAAGCACAAGACTCAGGTCTTTCTCGCGCCCGAGGGCGATCACTACCGCACGAGACTGACGCACGTACTCGAGGTCACTCAGATCGCGCGCACGATCGCGAAGTCCCTTCGCCTCAACGAAGTGCTCGCCGAGGCCATCGGCCTGGGTCACGATCTCGGGCACTCGGCGTTCGGCCATGCCGGCGAGGCGGCGTTGAACAAACTTGTGCGGGGCGGGTTCGACCACTACCGCCAGTCGGTCCGCGTCGTGGAGGTCCTGGAGAATGACGGGCGGGGACTGAACCTCACCGTCGAGGTTCGGGACGGGATCCTCAAGCACTCCAAAGGGGAGAAGGGCGAGTTGCTGCGAAGCCGCCCGAAGTCGCGCGCGCTGACGCTGGAGGGCGACATCGTCCGAATCTCCGACATCATCGCCTACGTCAATCACGACATCGACGACGGCATTCGTGCGGGCATCATCGCGGAGACCGATATCCCCGCCGACATCCGGAACACCCTGGGCAATCGTGGAGGCGAGCGCATCGACCGGATGGTGCGCGACGCGATCACGGCCACACTGGCCTGCGACTATGAGGCCATCTCGATGTCCGCCACGATCATCGAGGCTCTCGAGGCACTGAGACGCTACATGTTCGACAACATGTATCTGATCCCCAGCGTTCGAGGTGAATTTGAGAAGGCGCAACACATTCTCACTGCTCTCTTCGAGTATGTCATCGCCCATCCCGACGAAATGTTCGGCGCGCGGTCCGAACAGGAGCCGATCGAGAGGCTGACGATCGACTTCCTGGCGGGAATGACAGACCGCTACGCGATCAATCTATATGAGAAGTTGTTCGTCCCGCGGGCGTGGGTCTGACGCAGTCGCCCCCGCGTCGGACTGCAGGCAGAATGAAAAGCGCTCCGGTCGCCCGGAGCGCGCTTAAATGACAGACGGCGGATGACGTTACTTGCGACCGCGCTTCGGGGAATTGACGGCGTCGCGCAAGTCCTTGCCGGCCTTGAAACGCACATTCTTCGAGGCTGGAATCTTGATCTTCTCGTTGGTGCGGGGGTTGCGGCCCTCGCGCGCTTTGCGCTGACTCACAGCAAAGCTGCCGAGGCCCGGAACGGCGCAACGCTCACCGCGCTGACAGGAATCCGAGATGTAGCCGACGAATGCATCGAACGCGGCACCAGCTTCCTTCTTCGAAATGCCGGCCTGCTCGGCAATCGCGTTGATGACGTCACCCTTACCTGCCATAAGAAAATCCTCCGGTATTACAGGAAACAATTACTGTCGTCAGCGTTTCGACAATCTATGGGACGATCTCCGGTTTGTCAACGCCTTGAAAACGACCATTGCCCTCACTCGAAGCGCGGCGAAAACGGCGCATGGATTCGAGATAGCCGCGGACAACCGAAACGACCTGAGCGTGACTCCAGGTAAAGGGCGCTACTCCGAGAGGCGCACCGGTGAACGGGTCGATTTGCTCCGGGAGCACGAGTGACGGACGGGCCTTTGCCCTGGCCCAGCGCACAAGGTCGAGCGCGCTGTTCAACTCATCGATCGACGTAGCTCGTGCCACGGCATACTCGGCCAGCCAGAGTGTGCAGATTACCCAGGGGTTTCCCGGCACCTTCACATCCTCATGTCCAGGCTGTCTCTGATACGTGTCGTCCTCATAGCGAGCGAGACCGCCCGCCTCCGTACCTACCCACAGTTTCTCGCGCACGGCGTTCATGCTTCGCTCGACCATGGTGGAGTCGGCGGCGAACACGCCGAGATAAAAGGTGGCGAAGGTCGAGGCATCGACCGTGCGATCGAGCTCGAGGGAATCGTCGCGCAGGACCAGTCCGCGGGCAAAGCGCTGTTCCGCGTCGAGCCAGAGGTGCCGGATCATTCCGTCGCGAATTTCCGCGGCCACCTGTTCATAGCGCATCCTCCGTTCCGGCTCATTGAAGAGGTTCGCCAATCCCGCTGCCGACTTCATGGCCGCAAAGACGGCGGCGCAGGTGAACGTAAACACGCCCTGACGCTCCTCCCACACGTCGAATGACGTGAGTGGGAGTCCGGTGGAGGGATCGCGATACGAGGCCATGAACTCTGCCGGCTGCACCACGAGGCGTTCATAGACGGAGCGCACGAACTCGAGGTCCCGGGTGCGGTCGTAGTGCCGCGTCAAAAGCCACAACGTCAATGCCGTTTCATCCTCCTGGATTGCGCACCCAGGGATTCCAAGAGGAGGCGTAGGACCCGTCCGGATTGTACTTATGCAGGAAGTAGCCGTCGTTGCTGATGGTGCGGTGCGCCCAGGCCAGGAACCCTCGCGCGAGCTGGTGGAAGCCGGCACGGTCCATGGCATCGGCCACGAACGCACCGTCGCGCGGCCAGACATAGGAATAGTGGTCGTTGTGAGCCTGCTCGATGTCGGAGTCCGTGGCGGCGAGGATCCCTCCGTCGCGGTCGCACTGCGTCCGGACGATGAGCAGCGACCGTTGATAGAGGTCGAGAATTTCTTGCGGAAGGTCGGAGAGGTCGTCGCCGCTCTTGTTCACCCACGTGTACCAGTAGGAGGCGGTACGGGCGATGATGCGCGCGGGCGTCTCCTTCGCGACGTATTGATCGAGCTCGCGCACCTCGCGATAGCGGCGCCCGGCGCAGATCCAGTAGAAAGCGGTGGCGTTTCCGAATGGCTCGAGCTCGAGGTTGATGGCGATCGCCGAGTCAACTGCGCCCTGCTGAATGGCGTTCATCGACAGCACGCCGTCTTCGGCATCACGCCACGTTCCCTCGCTGCTGTCAACGCCGCTGCGGCCACACGCGTACTCACTGATTCCGTGTTCTGCTTCGGTCGACCCGCTGACCAGCACGTACCGGCGCACCTTGTAGTGGATGACGGCGCGTGCGTCGGGGTCGAAGAACGCCGTGTCGCCCACAGCGTTCCCGTAGAGCGTCAGGTCATGATGAAAATAGAGTTTGATGCTACGCGCGTGATCGCGCTGGTTGCGGACCACGATCTTGCGAACGAAGATGTTGCGATCGGCGTCGACCGCGTCGTAGCAACGAAGCCGTAAGCCCAGGCTGTCGTTCTGCAAGAGGACATCGGAAACGATGGTGTCACGCAAATAGCCGAGCGTGCGTTGCCAGCGCTCGTCCTCGATCCAGCACATCGCCTCGTCCGCCCACACACCGAACCGGAACGGCGTCCCGGCATGATTCTCCATCCCCACATGAGGAAAGTAGAGGTCGGCGATCCGGTACTCCGCGTCGATTGCGACGAGCAGCGAGCCGTTGCCGACATTGAGGTCACGGGGCATGGTTGGAGTGGGCCAAATTGCGCGGCGCGTAGGATAACCCGGGGGAAGTGATTAGTGGTTAGTGGTTGGGAGGACGGCGAGCGCGCAGGAGGCCTTTCTAACCATGAAGAAACTCTGCACAAAAGCGCCGCGCTCGCAGCTTTCCTAACCACTAACGACTAACCACTGCCTCTCCGTTTCAACACGAACGCAGTGAAACCGTCCGCGCCGCTATCCGGAGTGAGACGCAGGGTTCCACTCTCCACCCACCCTCGGGCTCCGGCGGGGATCCACGGCGTGAGGTCGACGGGCTCCCAGTCATCGCCGGCGGTGGCAATGACCTCGTCGTTTTCCTCGCGCTCTAGCGAGCAGGTGGAGTAGATGACGTAGCGGCCGGCCGTCGTGAGGGCGGACTGGAGCAGCCCCGTCTGCAACTGGGCGAAGGGCGCGATGTCACTCTCTTTGAGGCGCCACTTCAGCTCAGGACTCTTGCGGATCGTGCCGGTGGCGCTGCAGGGAGCGTCGAGCAGCACGGTCTCGAACCGGCGGCGGAACGGAGGACGGAGTCCGTCACCGACCACGATCCTCCTCGATCTCCCGAAGAGGGGCCGAAGGCGGCTCACGGAGATATCGTTGCTGACGACGCTCGCTCCACGCGCACGCATGACGATGCTCTTGCCACCGGGAGCGGCGGCGAGGTCGAGTATGTCATTCGAGGTTGCGGCAGCGATCGTGGCGATCAGCGCGCTTCCTTCATCGAGAGCGTAGCCTTCGATGCCGGCGCTCGAGTGTTTCAGCTTCCAGATCCCAGGAACGAGCGACGAGGGCTCTGCATCGGCCGGAGGGGTGTCGGTAAACACGTCGGGATACGACAGTTCCTGGTTCGCCTCGGCGATGCGTGCGGCCCGCTCGGCGCCATAGGTGCGTATCCAGCGCGCGATGAGCCACTCGGGATGGGCGGTTCTTGTGGCGAGGTCCGTGGGGGCAGCGGCCTTTCCCTCGGCGATTCGCCGGAGGACGGCATTCGCAAAACCCCGAGCGTGGGTTGGCGCCAGCGTTACGGTCTCGCCGACGGCGGCGTATTGGGCGACGTCCATGAAGAGCAGCTGATACGCACCGAGGCGGAGCACGTCGAGGAGGAGCGGATCGATCTTGCGCCTCGCGAACTGCAGGATGGCGTGATCGAGCCGCGATCGCCAGCGCAGGACTCCCAGCACCATGGTGCGGACGAACCCCGTCTCCTCGTGCAAAAGGGGCGAAGCGAAGGCAGCATCACGCTCGATGCGACGGAGGAGCGCTACGGCACGTTGTCGTTCGGAGGTCGCGAGAATCAGGATAAACGCTCCCCCACTCTCCAACCGCTACCTCTCGCGAGCTCCACGGCCGGCACTCGAGCCTTGCCCGCTCGCTGGACGGTGACGAGCCGCAGCGCTCCGTCGCCGGTGGCGACAGTCACGCCGTCGTCAGTAATCGCCAGGATCGTTCCCGGCGTACCGCTGCCGGTGGTAGGCCGGATGTCGATCAGCTTCAGATTGGCCGCGGTGAGACCGGGCCAGGGATCGAAGGCGCGAAATCGGTTGTAGAGCGCGCGCGCCGGGTCGCTCCATCGAACGTCACCTTCGCTCTTGCCGATCTTTGGCGCCGCGGATGCGGCCTCATGATTCTGCGGCGTCTCGACCGCTCCAGCGAGATTCGCGAGCACTGCTGCGAGAGCTTTGGCTCCGAGGGCGGAGAGGCGTGCGGCGAGTTGCGGTGTGTGCTCGTCCGGGTCGATCGGTGTCCGCTCGATCGCCAGGACGGGACCGTGGTCGAGCGCTTCGTCGACGCGCATGATCGTCACGCCAGTCTCGAGCTCCCCATGTTCCAGCGCTCGCTGGATCGGCGCAGCGCCGCGGTACTGCGGCAGCACGGATGCGTGCACGTTTAGAAAACCATGCGTGGGAATGTCGAGCAAGGCTGCCGGAAGGATCTTCCCGAACGCCACGACGATTCCTACGTCGGGTGCGAGTGAGCGCACTAGGCCGAGGAATTCGTCGTTGCGAATCTTCGCCGGCTGAACGAGGGGTAGGCCGAGCTCGAGGGCTTTGATCGCCACGGCGGGCGTGTGCACCTTCATGCCGCGGCCGGCGGGTTTGCGTGCGCGAGCGCCTCCAGCGTGGGAACGGCGAATTCAGGGGTACCAAGAAAGACCAGGCGCACGATGGAGCATTCTAGTGGAGTGTATCCGCGACCTCAGGGATGGATGGCCAGATGCGTGCCGGTTACAGCAGTGCTGGTCGTCTGGGTCGCGTGCTGGCTGTCCGTACGAGGCGGACCAGGCTGGCGATTCGACGGGGCCTGATCCTTCAGGCTCGTCGAGGTTTGCACCGGCGAGACGGGCCTTCCATTCGTCTTCCCCTCGGCTGCGGTCGACTCAGGCGCAGCGTTGGGTAGACCGGCGGCGCTTGGAGTCTGCCGCGAGCTGGTTACGGGATGAGTCGCGGCGGGAGGCGAATCCTGGTAGTCACGCGGGACGCGCTCGCCGCGACAAGCGACCAGAAGCGCTGCGGCGGCAAGGGCAGTCATGATGCGCATGGAGACGACCCCTTCAATGGATGTGCCATCCGGCTACAATCCACGCATGCGCCCGACTTGTGCAGTCCTTTTCGCACTTTCTCTCCTCATCGCGACCGCTGGCATGGCTCAAGTCGCCGAAGGCGATCAGCAGTGGACGCAACGAGCCGAGGGACATACCGGTGGCCATGCAAAGGCCACTCGCATCGATGCCGCCATCGCCGCATACCAGAGGGCTCTCGCCCAGAAGCCGGATGATCTCGAGGCGCATTGGAAACTGTTGCGCGCCTATCGATTCAAGGGAAGCTATGTGGCCACCACGGACGCCGAGGAGAAGACGTACTACAGCCAGGGGAAGACCGCGGGCGAGAAGGCATTCGTCGTGCTCAACAGGATGCTCGTCTCGAAGGGAATCAGCGCGCCGGAGAAGGCCGCGGAGAAGCAGGTTGCCGATGCGGCGCGGAGTATCCCCGGCGCCGCGGAATGCTACTTCTGGGACTCAGCGAACTGGGGGCAGTGGGCGCTGGTCTACGGGAAGATGGCCGCTCTACGGGAAGGTGCCGCGGACCGCATCAAGCGCGGGGCCACGATCGCCATGCTCATAGATCCGAAGCTGGAGGGAGGCGGAGGCGCACGCGTCCTCGGTCGGCTTCATGACCAGACGCCTCACGTGCCTTTCGTCACGGGCTGGGCGTCGGGCAAAGAGGCGGTGAAGTATCTGCGCGAGTCGTTGAAACACGACCCAACCAACAAGATCACCATCGTCTTTCTGGCCGAGGCGATGGTCGATGAGAACAGCGACACGAAGCCTCAAGCCATCAAGATGCTTCGCGACTTGATTGCCGCGCCGAGCGACCCCGAATTCGTCGTGGAGCAGGACGCAGCTGGCGAGGACGCGAAGGAACTCCTCAAGAAGTGGGGAGCGTCGTAGCACGCCTGCAGTTCACCCTTAGCGCGGGTGGCGGGTGGATGGAGCGAAGGGTCAAATCGCGCCGCCGGGAGCCGACGCTCTAAGCAACTTCAGCGTGGCTCCTCGATCCGATGTCTCACGCGAAGACGCGAAGGGAGGACGCCCTCCCGAATTCGATGAGGCCGAAACATGTACAAAGACGCAAAGGGCTTCGCTTCTTTCTTCGCGTCTTCGCGTCTTCGCGTCTTCATCCGAGCGTGCCGACGGAGGTTGGTCTGCGTTCTTCACCTCCTCTGAAGCGTGAGTGCAATGACGTACTCGCCGGTGGCATATGTCTCGACAGCTCCAAACTGAAGGCCAGCGTCGCTCTCCTGTTCGAGTCGCAGGGGAACCTCCTTGAGGAACCTGGCGGCACCGCCCACTTGCTTCCACGCCGCCTCCTTCGCGCACCACCAATGAAGGACGCGGTTCACGATCGTGCAACGCTGCATTTCCGCGATCTCGCCGTCGACCATGAAGTGACGGGCCACGTGCTCGTCGATGGCTCGCACTCGTTCCACATCGATGCCGACTGGCGCATCGTCGACGGCCGCAGCCGCGACACCGCGGGAGTGTGAGATCGAGATCCAGCTTCCATCAGCTAGTTGCGGGCGTACGACGGCGATGCCTCGCGGATCGCTGGCGACGCCTCGAATCACTGCCATGCGTTTCGCCGCGTAGCGGCTGAGCAGCCACTCCTCACGGCGTCGCTCGCGCGGGAACGCACGCGCCTCGGCAATCTCCGCGTCGCTAAACCACGACTCCGCCGCGCCGTCCATCGACTCGACCACCAGAGCCCGACCCCGCCACGATTCCGGAATGTTCAGCACCCGGTCATTGTGCACGAGGGGGATTGGTCAGTTGCCAGATGCTAGTTGCTAGATTCTAGTTGTGTCGCGCCGGGGTCGGTCGCTGGTGGCAACAGGGCGCGGCAACCCAAGATGGAGAACTAGCATCTAGCAACTAGAATCTAGCAACTACTTCGCTTGCGCGGGCACAGCAGCGATGAACTGCGTGTCGCCGTCCTGACCGACGACGGTGGCAAAGCCGACGCACGTGCCTTGCAGGACCGACATGCGGACGATCATCGTCTCGTCGATGCGGAAGCCCAGGGCAGTCTCGATGTCGCGGATGATGAAGACATGGTCTTCTTCGATCCACGCCTCGACGGGTTTCCCGATGACCGAGCCGTTGCTCGCGCGACGCACCGTGATACGAACCTTCGCCGGCACGATGCCGACGTTGACGGCGCCGAGATTCAGATGTCGCCCAGACGAGGTCATCGCGGGCAGACCGACGACGGCCAACTCCGGAGTCGGCGAGCCGGCGGTTGCCGAGTCGGCCATGGTCAGCGGCGGGTCAATCGAGGCGTGCGCTTGATGCGCCGAGTCCCAGGAGCGCACGGCTACGACCGGTACCCGGCCGTTGACGTACTCGAGCCATAGCGTGCCGATCGTCGACTCGGCGTGGAAGTAGGTCTTCACGACGTCGTCCCAGCGAAGGGTCTGCATCGGCGCGAAGTTGAGTCGTCGATCGACGTTCCTGGCGGCGGAGACGTACCGGAGCGTGACCTGGATCGGCTCACGCGAGGGATTGTGAATGGTCAGGTCGCTCTGCCAATACGCTCCTCCGATCCCCTCGCCGCTGCCGACGATGGGATAGACGGCGCGCGCGAACCCGGGGTTCACCAGCTCGTGCGTGCCCGGCACGTGGATGAGGCGCAGGTAGGCAGAGAGCGCCGCCGCCGTCGCGCCCGGGCGCCGGCGCCATACCTCGACTCCGCGCACGCTGCGAAAAAACTCATAGCAGTCGTCCAGGTAGGCCGCGACCGCCTGCGCACGCACGGTGTTCGGCACACCGTCGAACGTATCGAACCCCTCAGGCGAGCGGCGTAGTACGACCTTCGGCTTCGTCTGCTCCAGGCGCGTGATGACCTCGCTCTGGTACGGCTTTGGCGACATCATCGGCACCTGATAGAAACGGGTGGGGTTGGGGCGGTCGCAGAAGAAGTAGAGCGCTGGTTGATTAGAGAAGTCGAAGATCGAATCGTCGTGCCTCGGCACGAGCGCCCACACCTGACCGACGATGGCGTTAATGCGGTCCGTCACTTGGTCGCCAGCCGGCTCGTGGTAGATGCGCAGGACGCGCATCTGATAGCGGAGCGTGTCGTCGATCCGGGCGTTCACGAGGTCGGGGATCCAGAACGGCACCGCGATCAACGGTACGGACGCCGCGATTATCAACGAGATGAATTCCCGCGAGCCCGAGCGGCCGTCATTCCAGATCGCCGCCAGCCGTCGCGCCATCAGCGCCCCCAGCAACACGATCAGTGGTCCGAGGAGAAATGCCGCGAAGTACTGATGGCGGAACTCCGCGCGTCCGAACGCCGTTCGCTGCGTGACGCCGGCAAAGACGAGCAGCACGAGGAGCGCGTGGTCGATCATACCGGCCCGGCGGCGCAGCCACCGCTGCAGATAGTAGACCGAGCCGATCGCGATGATGAGCGGACTGAGGATGAGGTGGAACTTCTCGAAGAGGATGAAATCAGAGAGCGTGTGCAGGTTCAGGTCGTTGCGAAATGTCGAGACGAGGTCAGGAAACGGCATCGACCAGACGGCGTCGATGACGTGAGGGATCTC
>WNFM01282636.1_pt1 | contig 14095 bp, 17 predicted proteins | sample 5400271 | NCBI WGS metagenome assembly WNFM01 (sample SAMN13153352, study PRJNA577476) | soil metagenome | isolation source: 60 cm saprolite on Douglas fir-dominated hillslope | place: USA:California | collected 2013-09-17 | reverse complement strand
GGAGCGTCGTCTTCCCGCTGTTGTGCCGGCCGACGAACGCGATGCGCGGCGCCTTCACGCGCGCGGAGTGTACGGTCCGCACACATCTCCTCCACTCAGGTGATACCGGGGCCGGTCGTGCGTTGCATACCTTTGCGGGTCATGAAGCTCTTCGAGAAGGTCACCGCGATCTCGAGCTCGGCCCACACGGGCCGCGCGCTCAAGGCCGCCAAGTTCCTGAACCTCGTGGGCACCGTCCGTGGCGCCGTGACGACCGTGCTCCTCGCCTCGAGCGCGATCGGCGGCGCGGTGACCGTGAACAACGTGCGCCAGGACATCGCGAAGGACAACGCCGCGACCACGACCTCCGCACGACCGACCAACCGCGGCACCCCGCCGCCGACAGCGACCCCGCTCACGGCGGTCGGCCTCAAGGCCGACGCGCAGAAGCGCTTGCAGAGCGGCCTCGACTCGAACGCCCAGGCGGCCGATGACCTCCAGGGCCGCTTCGATCAGGCCCTCGTGCAGGTCGACGCGCTCCTCGCCGTGAGCACGCCCGCACCGTCCGGCACCCCGCGGCCAAGCGCGAGCCTGAGCGTCGTCGCGGTGAACTCGCTGGTGCAGGTCGCACTGGGTGACATGGGCAACATCCTGTTCCTGGCGACGCGGCAGGCGACGGAGCCGACGACGTTCGTCACCGCGCGACCGACCGTCGCACCGACGCCGGTCCCGACGCCGATCAAAACCCCGCCGCCATCGACGCCCGCGCCGCGCACGCCCTCGCCGTCACCGACCGCGAGCCCGCGGCCGGTGCCGACCCGCTAGGGGACTACGCGGCGAGCGGGCTCCCGCAGCTCGCGCAGAACTTCGCGCCGGCGTCGTTCGGCTTCCCGCACTTCGCGCAGTACTTGGTCCCGCCGGTCGCCGCCATCGTCCCGGTGGTCGTGGACGCGAGCGGCTCGTCCTTCTTTTCCGTCTCTTCGCGGAACGTCCGGACGCCCTTGCCGAGCTGGCCGAAGACCGACGGCAGCTTCCCTGCCCCGAAGACGATGAGCACCACGACGAGGAGGAGGATGAGCTCTGGTCCGCCAAGGTTGAACGGCATGGTCACTTCCTCGTGCGCGCTCGCGCGCGCTGTATCTGGTTAGGAGTGTACGGCTGCCGCTCAGCCGAAGAGGCCGTCAAGCAGCGTAAGGAAGAGCGGGATGACAACGAGAAGCATCAACGCGGGCAGGTAACAAAGGACGAGCGTCAGCATGAGCTTGCCCTCCACCTGCGACGCGGCCTCGAGGGACGCCGCGCGTTCGGCGGCCCGAGCCGCGTCCCGGGCATCCCGAATGATCGCGATCGAACCCCGACCCAGGTCCCGCGATCGCTCCAGCGACGTGGCGAGCGCGCCCAGTGACCCGATGCCCTCGAGGTCGGCTGCCGCGCTCAGGGCTCGGAAGAGAGGGGCGCCCAGGACGTACGAATCGGCGGCGCGACGCAGCATCGTGTCGAGCAGCAGCGATGAGGTGGGGACGCGGGCAAGTGCGACGATCGCGGTCTCGACCGGTCGACCGGCGGCGGCGATCGCCTCGAGGCGCTCGAGGAATGGACCGACGGCACGTTCCGCACGGCGACGCCTACCCTTCGCTCGCCGCTCGACGACCAGGGCGGGCGCGACCCAACCGACATATGCGAGGACGATCGCTGCGAGGAGCGGTACGCCGAGTGCACCGCCGACGAGCGCGCCGACGGTCCCTCCGGAGGCCAGCGCCACACATTGAGAGACGACGAACTGCGATCGTCCGTGAAACAGCTCCGCCTGCCGAAGGTCGCGATCGTTCACGGTCCGCGATCGTCGCGCCGCGCTCCGCGACGGTACAAGCAGCGCGAGGCGTCGTTGGACGACCGACTCGCCGCGGATCGCTTGGATGGTCGCCGCGATCGCGAGCAACGCGCACAGTGCGCCGAAGCTGATCATCGTGATGCGTGCCGGACGATCCGGCGGCCGATCACGATCCCCGCGAGCTCGAGGATGACGGCAAGCGGTACGAGGACGAACCGGCCGAGCGGCAATGCCAGCGTCGCGCCGAGGCCGGGCATCGTCGCGACCAGATACAGAGCGAGCCCCGGGACGATCGCGGCGAGCATGTAGCTCTGGGCGCGAGCGCCAGAGGACCTGGCGCGGAGCTCGGCGTCCGTCCGCTGCTCGTGGACCGCGCGATCGGCAAGCGACTCCAGCAGTGATGCGGCTCGTTCGATCGGGAGCCGCTCGGTGACCCCGATCGCCAGCGTGTGCAGCATCTCCGCGGTTCGGAGGTCTGGCGACGCACGCGCTGCATCGCGGATGCTCGCGTCGAGGGGATCGCCGAGATCGAATCTCGTGAGCGCGAGCTCGAAGGGTCGGCGCGCGATGACGTCGTCGCAGCCGGCCGACCCGCGGCGCAGCGCCTCGGGGAGGGCGATCCCCGAGCGAAGCATCGCGTGAGCGCTCAAGAGCAGCTGCGCGGTGCCAGCGCGAGCGCGATCGCGAGCAGCTTCGGCACGAAGGCGGACGACCATCGACGGCCCGATCCCGGCGGCAACGCCAAGGATCGGCGCGATACCGACCATGGCGCCGATCGCAACGCCCGAGAGAGTCACCGCAACGCGGAGCCCTTCCCACCGCGCAAGGCCGTGCGTCCAGCCCGCGTCACGCAGCGCCGCCTGATCGGGATGCCGGTCAGGACGAGCGTGCCAGGACACCCCGAGCGGCAGCACCGCGAGCGCGACGACCGCCATCGCCGCGGCGAGCGCACCGACGCTCCCGAGCGTCAGCGCTCGTGGCTCCACACGACAGTGGCGACCTCGTCTTCGACGCGGGCGATCTCGTTCACGACGCGACGACCATCTGACCGGCGCTCCAGGTGGGCGACGATGTCGATCGAGCGTGCGACGTGCCGTGCGATCGCGCCAGATGACAGCTCGCCCGCCCGGGACAGGAGCAGCTCGAGGCGGCCAAGGGCGTCGCGCGCGGATCCGGCATGGACCGTCGTCAGCGAGCCGGCGTGGCCGGTGCTGAGTGCTTCAAGGAGTGCCGAGGCGTCGCGCGGTGACCGGACCTCTCCCACGACGATCCGGTCGGGACGCATGCGAAGGGCGTTGACGACGAGGTCCGCGACCCCAACCCCACCGTCACGGGACGGCACGCACTCCAGGTGGACCGCGTGATGGTGCGGCAGCACCAGCTCGTTCGTGTCCTCGATCACGACGATCCGCTCATCGGCGGGGATCGCCGATGCCAGCGACCGAAGGAGGGTGCTCTTGCCCGAGCCGGTCGCGCCGCTCACCAGGATGTTGCGTCGCCTGCGCACTGCGTCGACGAGCAGCGCCGCTGCTTCAGCGCTCAGCGCGTCGCTCGCCACCCATGACGCCGGGCCCGACAGCGGCATCGACAGCGGACGGAACTTCCTGATCGAAAGGCACGGTCCGCCGACCGGCTCGATCACCGCATTTGCGCGGGAGCCGTCTCGCATCCGCGCGTCGACGAACGGATGCTCGATGGTGAGCTCGCGGCCAACGCTGGCCGCGATCCGGTAGACGAGGTCGGACAGCTCGGCCGTGTCGCGGAACGCGATCGCGACGCGCTCGAGTCGCCCATCACGTTCGACGAAGATCCGGTCCGGGGCGTTGACCAAGACGTCCGTGATCCGCGGGTCGTCGAGCAGTGGCTGCAGACAACCAAAACCGAACAGGTCGGCGCAGAGCCGCTCGATCTCGGTATCGGACAGCGCGACGCGGGCGGCGGTCCGCACACGCTCGCGGATGAGCCGCCGCCTCGCTGGATCGGCGTAGAGGGCGAGGAGCGTCGCGGGATCGAGGCCCGCGGCGACCTCGCTCCGGACCCGTGCGATCAGCTCGGCGTCGATCATCCGAGCGCCTGGATCAACGCGTCGATCGCGCGCTGCGTCGGCGCGCGGGTCGCGAAATCGTCTCCCGCCAGGAACGGATCTCGAGGGATCGAAGCGAGCAACGGCCAAGGCAGACGCGCCGCGATCCGTGCGGCGTCCGGCGCCTCGATCCCGACGACGACGAGCCCGACCTGGACCCCACCGATCGGCTGACGCAGCAGCGGAACGGCGCAGAACGCAGCCTGCAGCTGCGCGACGGATGATCCGACGACGACGCAGAGACGATCGACCGCCGCCACTACGTCGGGATCGAGCGCCTCGGCGCCCGCGCCGAGATCGACGACGATCGAGGTGGCTCGATGAAGCCTACCGAGCAGTTCACCGATCCGCGGTCCGTCGAATGCCCGATGGAGCTCGGTAGATCCCGGGAGGAACGGGATCTCGCTCCAGCGCGAAAGGAGCTGCGCCTCGTCTCCTGGATGGAGCAAGGCGTCGACGACGTTCGCGCCGGCGCACTTCGCCCTCAGGGCCAGCACCGGGACCCGGCGATCCAAGTCGATGAGGACCGGCCGCCGGCCCGCGCTCGCGGAGCGATGCGCGACAAGAGCGGCCACCGTGGATACGCCGACGCCCGCGCTCATCGACCAGAACGCAACGCCCCGCGCGGCCGGCAACCCGACCGGGCGCACGGGCGACAGCATTTCGAGCGGTGCGTCGCGCCCGGTCGCGTCGCGCATGAGAGCGAGCGCGATCTGCGCGATGGGCGACGCGTCGAGCCAGGTGCGCCAGCTCACCCTTCCACCCAACGCGTCAGCCATCCGTCACTCGCAACGATCCGGACCGGTGGCGACGCCGCCCCCGCATCGAATAGCGTGGGTCGCAGGTGGCCGCGCGCGCCGCGCAACGTGGCGCGAGCGCACCACGCGGTACGGCGTACCTCGAGCAGAATGTCGGTACCCCGCAGGAGAGCCCGGCAGCGAGCCCGACGGCGTTCGCCGAGTGGCCAGTAGCGAACAGGGCGCCGCAGCACCCGGGCGGTCGCGTCGCCGAGCGGCACCACGGTCACCTCGACAACGTCAAGGTCATCACCGTCGAGCCGCGCCGGCGCGAGTCCCGTGCCGACGGCCCGTACGAGGGCAGGGGGCACCGGGACACCACCTGTTTCGGGCGTCGCCCGCACGCCCTGAAAGGCGAGGGCGCGTCGGACCCGCGCCGCGAGACGCTCATCGACCGTCACGTGGACAGCACCGCGCTGCCGCCACAGGACGAATCGCGTCGCGTCGAGCGCGAGATCGAAACGATCGTGTGGGCCCAGCTCGAGCCTGAGCGTCGTCACGGGCGGATCGGTACGAAGACAAGGACGAACGTGCTGGTCACGATGCGGTCCGCGAGACGAAGCTCATCAGCCGGTGCAAGCGCGACGACGACACTGCCGAGGCGATCTACCGAGACAGGGCCACCGCGCGACGCAGTTGGAAGCGAGAATGGCGATCCGCTCTCACCTCGGACATCGAGCACCGTCACGTTCGCAGCGACGAGCTCCGTGATCCGCCCGGCCGGCGCGCGGCCGAGCACCGGCACGGCGATCACGTCGACGTGCGCCCCCGCGACGATCGCTCCTCCGATCGCCTGAGATGGCGTCACCGGTATGGCGATCGCCCGCTGCCCGGCCGGTGGCACGAGACCGCTGTGGAACGCGGACGCGCCGGTGGCAAGAGCGTCCATCACGAGCAGCTGCCCCGGCCACTGCGGAGCCCGAGGGACCCGGCCGACCGCGTCGTCGGTCGATCGCACCGCACCCGCCGGTACCGCGTCGGGCGGGAGCTCTTTCGTCGCGAGGTCGTCGAGCGAGATCGCCTTGTCGGCATCGAGTGCTCGGGCCGCAACGACGACGCTGACCCGCTGGAGGCTGGCGTAGTACACGGCGCCAGCGACCACGCCGCAGACGAGCGCGATGGCAAGAAGAGCGCGACGGCCGATCACTCGACGAGCCCAGGAGCCCGTACCGTGACGCGCACGAGCAGCTCGTGACTCGTGCCGTCCCCGTAGTCGAGGACGAGGCGAGAGACCCACGACGTGTTCGGCGGCGCGAGGTGATCCCATCGAATGACGAGGGGCTCCATCGCGGTCCCGCGGAGCGGACCGAGCGCGATGCCGTCGGTCGAGACCACCCGCCAAGCGCGCACGTCCGTGCCCGAGAACACGATCGAGATCCGCCGTCCGCGCAAGACCTCGATCGAACGGTCTGGGAGGACGCTCGAGGGCGGCAACGCGGGAGCCGGACGTGGCGCGGCGCGATCCTCTACCTCGGTCGAAGGTGTGACGTGCCCGACCACGGGCGCATCGCTCCGTTCGTTCGGCGCCACCGAGGGGCCGGGCGCGGCAACAGATTGCTGTGGTTCCGATGGCGTCGGCGGCGCAGCCGGCAATGGCGCGGACGCTCGCGCAAGCTCACTGTCGTCCTGGAAGAACACAACGCTCACGGGCACGAAGCCGTAGTCCGTGTGGACGAAGTTCTCGTAGTACGTGCCGGCCACCGAACGGCCATCGGTCAAGGAGGCACGCCCATTGAAGGATGCGCCATCAAATGTGCTCGCATCGCCGGTCCCGACGCTTTCGAGGACGCGCGCGTAGGACCCGGTGATCTCGTGCACCGTATCCGTCGTGTATGTGGTGACAGGCCCGCTGTGGACGACGAAGTCGCCCGCGTACACGTCGGTGACGAGATAGATCCCATCCGGCCGTTCGATCGGCGTCGGTTCGGGAGCCCATTTCTCCTGGGTCGCTTCCGGCGGCTCGATCACGGGATACTCGCGCTCGTCCGAGTCCCAGGCCCGCACGGGTTGCGCGTGCCACAAAAGGATCGCGAGGCAGAGAAAGGCGACTGACCGTTTCACCGCGCCCCCCCATTCGACGTGATGGCGACCTGGCTGATCGGACGGAAGAACAGCGCACCGAACAGCGGCGTGCGTACGGGCACGATCGCGCTGATGTGGACCGTCGCCGGCGTCACATCGACTCGAACACGTGCCGCGCTCGCGATCTCTTCGGGTGTCGCAGCGAGGAGGGCGGCCATCGGCTCCAGGTTCTCGGCGAACACAGCACGCGCCACATCGACGGCATCGGCGGCTGGAACGAGCCGACCGCTCCGAGCGAGCTCGGTGTCGTCCTGATCGTTGACCGCGACGAGGGCCGCGAGGTCCGCCGCGGATGCGAGGCGGGCCGCGACCACGCGGAGGCTCCCCAGCTGCAACACCGTCGTCAACACGACGGTCAGCACGGGTAGCAGCACGATCGTCGTGATCGCGCTCAACGATTGAGCTCGCCGCGCACGACAGCCGTGGTGCGCAGCGGGATCGTCGCGGCGAACAAGAACGGGATCGCGAGCGTCGCGTCGGTACGAACGGTGACGGTGAGCGGCTGGCGCCAACCGACGGAGGCAGGCGAGATCTCGACGGCCGAACGCGACGGGTCGATGCCCGACAGCCGGAGGGAATCATCGAGCAGCGCACGGACCGCGGGCGTGTCACCGCCGACCTCCGCCGCGTATCGGGCGACCTGGACGGTGGCGCTCTCCTGCGCGAGCCAACGCTGGAAGACGTCTCCGAACTCGATGACCGAGAACAGGAGCGGAACGAGGACCGTGATCATCAAGGTCGTCTCGAGCGTCGCGAGGCCGCGCTCATCACGGCGCATCGCGCTAGTGGACCGTGCCCATCTGGGTCACGAGCGCCTGGAGCCTCAGGACGAGGCCGTTGTTCCATGCTTGTACGCCGACGACGAGCGTCCCAAGCACGACGGCCGCACCGATGATGTACTCGATCGTCGCGAGACCCTGATCGGCACGTGCGAACCTGCAAATCCCGAGCACGCTCCACCTCCTGGCGACGTCGGGGACGTTGCGCTCTCGATCCGGGTCGGACACTGGGACGGCTGACCGGTACCCGGGTACCGCTCGTAGCATTCCGCGCGTGAGCAAGGCAGGGGTCGAGGAGCGCCGGCTCGTCACGTCCCTGTTCATCGACGTCGTCGGCTCGACCGAGCTCACCGTGAGGCTTGGCCCCGAGCGCCTCAAGGCCGCGCTCGATCAAGCGTTCGCGGAGCTCCGGGCGCTCATCGCGGGCGAGGGCGGGACGGTCGAGAAATACATCGGCGACGCGATCTACGCGCTCTTCGGCGCGCCGGTCGCCCACCCTGACGATCCCGAGCGTGCGTTGCGTGCCGCGGCCGGTGCCCGCGGATGGGCGGCGTCGCGCGCGGCGAGCGACATCCCGTTCGGCGTGCGGGTCGGGCTCGAGACCGGCGAGGCGATCGTCGACCTCGCCGCGGCCGCGGACACGAAGCAGCAGATGAGCGTCGGCGCGGTCGTCAACACCGCGGCGCGGCTCCAGCAGCGCGCGGAGCCCGGGCAGATCCTCGTCGGCCCGGTCACGCACGACGCCACCGCGGAGATCGCGACGTTCACGTCGCAGGGGTCGGTCGACCTCAAGGGCCTCGGGAAGATCACGGTGTCCGTTCGTCGGCCGGGAGTCGGAGCTGGAGCTTCTCGGGCTCGCGCAGCGGCGCGCGAAGACGCGTTCGGTGCTCGCGCTCGTGTCGGGTCCGCCTGGTCAGGGCAAGACGCGGCTCGTCGAGGAGCTCATCGCCGGGTGGCCCGGTGTGCGCGTGCTCGCCGCACGGTGCCGGCCCGGCGGCGAGGTCGGGGCGCTCGCGCCGCTGCGACAGCTCCTCGTCGGCGATCGGCCCGCGAGCGCGCTCGACGACATCGTCGCCGAGGCCGTCGCCCTCCCCGAGCGGGGCCGGCTGAACGATGCCCTCGCCCACTCCGCGGGCATCCGGTCCAGCGCGTCGCTGTCGGGTCTCGGGAAGGACGAGCGGGCGGACGAGATCCAGAACGCGTGGCGTGCGCTCCTTCGGGGGCTCGCCGCGCGCGGCCCGGTCGCTCTGTGGGTCGAGGACGTGCACTGGGCGGCGCCCGAGGTCGTCGCGCTCGTCGACCGGCTGAGTCTCTCGGGCGGGCCGGTCCTCGTGATCGCGACCGCGCGACCGGAGTTCGCGGAGCAGGCCGGCATCCGGCCGGGCGGCGACCGGTTCTTCATCGAGCTCGATGCGCTCGAGCCCGACGCCGCGCGCGCGCTCGCCTCGAGCGCGGGACGCGACGACGCGGAGACGATCGAGCGGGCCGGCGGCAATCCGCTGTTCATCGTCGAGCTCGCACGGGCCCGCGATCCCGGCGGCGACCTGCCGCTCACGCTCCAGGGTGCGCTCGGCGCGCGGCTCGATGATCTCGATCCCGACGATCGCGCGCTCCTCGCGCGCGGCGCGGTGCTCGGCGAGACGTTCAGCGTCGCGGACTGCGCGCTGCTTTCTGACCGCGATCAACCTGCGGCCGCGCGCGCCCTCGCGCGGCTCGCGGAGCGGCAGTACCTCGATCCGGTGGACGGCCGGTACCGGTTCCACCACTCGCTCCTCCGCGACGTCGCCTACGGCCGGCTGCTCGTCGCCGACCGGATGCGGCTCCACGCGCGGTACGCGCGCGCGCGGGCCGACCGCGACGAGGAGGTCCTCGCGTATCACTGGTGGGCCGCGCTCGGCGGACCGGAAGCCGAATGGGTCTGGAAGGACGAGCCCGAGCTCCCGCTCATGCGCGGCGAAGCGTTCCAGGCCCACCTGGCCGCGGGCCGCCGGCACGGGATGCTGTTCGCCGCCGATCGCGCCGCCGCCCTGTTCGACCGGGCGCACCGGCTCGCCGACAGCGAACGCAGCCGGGCCGAGGCGAAGCACGCCCTTGCCGACGCGTACGCGCATGACCTCCACGGCGACGAGGCGTGGCAGGCGTATCGGGACGCGCGCGAGCACTACGCGAAGGCCGGCGGCGCTCCGGCCGAGCTCTACATCAACGCGCTCAAGGTGCTCATGCGGATCGGGTCGTTCCGCCAGGTGCCGACGGCGGCGGAGCGCGCGGCGCTCGCGGACGAAGGTCAGCGCGTCGCGCGGGCGACCGCGGATCCGGGCACGCTCGCGCGGGTGCTCGTGTACTCCGCGTTCCGCGACATGGATCCGGGATCCGAGGCGGCGGACCCCGAGCTCCTCGCGGAGGCGCTGCGCCTCTCCGAACGGAGCGACCCAGCGACGCGCCGCGAGATCCTCGGCTGGGAGGCGGAGAACCACATCCGGGCGATGCGCATCGACGATGCGCTCGCGGTGTTCGATCGGATGGAGTCGCTCCCCGGCGCGACGACCGAGCTCGACAAGATGGAGTACCTCCGTGGCCGCGCGCTCATCGCGCTCCGCCGCGGCATGCTGCCCGAGCTCGCTTCGACCACCGACGAGCTCTGGGCCACGAGCCGGCAGGCCGGTCCGCATCTCCGAACGCACGCCGAGGTCTACGCGTCGTATCTCGCGTTCGCGCGCGGAGATTGGGACACGGTCGCGCGTCTCGCGACCGACACCGATCGGCTCATGAAGTCGTCGCCAACGACGGTGTTCTGCGTCTCGGCCGGCATCCTCCTTGGCAACGGCGCGCTCGTCCGGGCGCGGGCCGGTCACGCGGACGAGGCGCGCGCGATGGCGCGGGTCATCGACGGCATCTCGTATGAACGGGTCGTGCCGGCTGCCCTGAAGGCAATGGCGCTCGCGTTCACCGGCGATCGCGTCGAGATCGACGCCGCGCCGAACAGCGTGACCTTGCGGCTTCCGTTCCTCGCGGCCGCCACGGTGACGACCCGCCGGCACGACGAGGCGCTCGCGATCGCCGACCAGCTCGAGGCCGACGCCCGCGGCGGCGCGCGCTTCTACGCCGCGCTCGCGCAGGCCGTGCGCGAGGAGGTCGCGCGCGACCAAGGCGGGCCGCGGCCGACGCACGCGCTCCTGAAAGAGATCGGCTACGCCGGCTGGAGCGAGGTCCTCGCCGCGCGCGCGTAGCTGAACTCCCGCGGCGCTCCGGACGTAGTGAGGGCGTGACCAAGGCCGTCTTCCTCGAAGGCATCCGCTCCGCGCGCACCGAGCTCGAGTACGTGCTCGCGCAGCACGACGCGCCGATACTGTCGACCGCGGTCGTGCCCGAGCTCAGCTGGACGGCGAAGGACGTGCTCGCCCACCTCATCGGCTACGACCTCGCCGTGCTGCAAGGGGTCGCCGATGTGCGCGCCACCGGGACCTGGACGTGGCCCTGGACGGCGCCGAACTTCGACCCGTGGAACGAGAGCCAGGTCGGGCCGCGCCGCGCGCGGAGCTATGCCGCGATCCGCGACGAGCTCGACGCGAGCCGGATCCGGTTGCTCGCGGAGCTCGAGCGGTGGCCCGACGATGCCGGCCCGTTCGGTCCGGCGACCTGGGATCCCGACACGTCCCCGATCAGCTGGATCGGGCCGCACGAGCGCGACCACGCGGAGATGATCGCGAAGCTCTAGAGCTCCAGGCGCCCCGCGTCGTGGAAGATCCGCAGCTGGTCACGGCGCACATAGCCGCAGAGCGCGACGTTCGCCTCGATCGCGAGCGACACCGCGAGCTCCGTCGGGCTCGTGCGTGAGGCGACGATCCCGCAGCCGAGGCGCGACGCCTTCACGAGCATCTCGCTCGAGATCCGGCCCGAGGTGAGGATCGCCTTCCCCTTCGTGTCGATGTCGGCGAGGAGCGCCTCGCCGGCGATGCGGTCCACGGTGTTGTGTCGCCCGATGTCCTCGACGATGAGCTCCAGACCTTTGGCGCCGAACAGGCCGGCCGTGTGAGTGCCACCGTGCTCCTTGTACCCCGCGGCCTTGTCGAGGAGCTCCTCCATCCACTCCATGAGGCGCTCGGGCTTCACGGTCATGCCGCCCTCAACGGGGACCACGTCGAGCGAGAACGTGACCCCACGCCCACAGCCCGAGGTGAGGATCCGCTTGCGATCGTGCGGGACGGCGCGTGCCGTCGGTGCGAGCTTGACCTTCACGACCGTCTCCTCGTCGCACACTTCCATGAGCTTCACGTCCTCAGCGCGCTGGATGATGTCCTCGACCCGCAGGAACCCGAGGGCGAGCGCGATGACCCGGATCGGCGAGCATGCGATCGTCGCGAGCTCCTCGCCGTCGACGATCAATGAGATCGCGCGCTCGGGCGGCGGGGCTTTGTCGAGCGCGGTGAGCTTCCCGTCGCGGTAGAGGCGCGGCGGCGCCGGCTTGTCGATGCGGCGGACCTCGGCCGTCATCGCTTCACCGTGGACAAGTTCTTGGCGATGGTGACCGTATCCATCTCGCCGAGCGATGATGCGCGGACGATCCCGCCGGCGTCGATGAAGAACGTGGTCGGCACACCCTGGCCAAGGCCGTAGGCGCGCGCGACGGCCGAGCCGACGTCGATCAGCGGGATGAGGTGCGTGATCTCGAGCGAGTCGAAGAAGCCGCGGACCTTCGCGCCGTCCTCATCGAGGTCGATCTCGTAGAAGGCGATGCCCGGGTTGTCGCGCGCGGTCTGCTCGAGGCGCGGCATCTCGGCGACGCACGGCTTGCACCAGGTGGCCCAGAAGTTGAGGACCACCGGCTTCCCCTTCAGGGCGGACAGGCGCGCGGTCTCGCCGGACGGTTGCACCCAGAGGAAGTCGGGCGCCTTCGCCCCGACGCGGCCGGCGGTATCGGGCGCGTCGACGACGCTCGTGATCACCCCGACGTTCGTCTGCCCGACGTACGCGCGCTGCTGGAGCGAGGGCGCGATCAGCGCGACCGCCGAGGCGATCGCGATGATGCCGACGAATAGCGCGGCGATCCACCGCGGGAGCTGAAGCCGGGACTCGATCGCGTGCGGGGTCGGGACCACGCCTAACCCAGCAGCGGCAGGAAGTTGAAGAGCTGGTTCAGCCGCGTGAGCTGGCCCGACAGCAGGAGCAGGCCCATGACGATGACCAGCGTACCGCCGACCGCGTTCACGACCTTGATGTGCGCGCGCACCCAGGCGAGCGCGCGCCGCACGCTCCCGAGCCCGCCCGCGACCAGCAGGAACGGCACGCCGAGCCCGAGCGAGTACGCAAGCAGCAGGACGGCCCCCGAGGCGAGGTCGCTGTTCAGGAGGATCGTGAGGATGAGCGCCAGGTACGGTCCGATGCACGGCGTCCACCCGGCGCCGAACGCGATGCCGATGAGCAGCGATCGCCGGTAGCCCGACGCGCCGCCCTCGAGCCGCAGGTCGGTGGTCCGCTCGAGGAGCGGGATCGTGATGAGCCCGAGCATGTGCATCCCCAGCACGATGAGGACGAAGCCGGCGATGCGCTGGAGCCAGTCGATGAACGTCGCGCCGAAGCTGCCGAGGAGCGCGATGCCGATCCAGAGCAGCGTGAACACGACACTGAAGCCGACGACGAACGCCGCGGCGTGGGCCACCGTGCGCCGTCGATCGGCACCGGTCACGGCCGTCTCGCCGGCGAGATTCACGAGGTACGCGGGAACCAGCGGCAGCACGCACGGGGAGACGAACGAGAGGATCCCCGCGCCGAAGGCGATCGCCAGGTTCATCCGATCGCGCGCGCGAGGTCCGCGATGAGATCGTCGACGTTCTCGATGCCGACCGAGAGCCGGATGAGGCCGGCCGGTGGCGCGAGCTTCGTTCCCCGCACCGACCCGTGGGTCATCGCGAGGGGGATCTCGATGAGCGACTCGACGCCGCCGAGCGACTCCGCCAGCGCGAAGATCTTCGTCCGCGCCGCGACGCGCTTCGCCGCGGCCTCACCACCGCTCCGGAGCTCGAAGCTCAGCATCCCGCCGAAGCTCCGCATCTGCCGCCGCGCGAGCGCGTGCTGCGGATGCGTCCGGAGGCCCGGGTAGTTCACGCTCTTGACCTTCGGGTGCTCCGCAAGCCACTCCGCGATCGCCATGCCGTTCGCCGAATGGCGCTCCATCCGCACCGCGAGCGTCTTCGCCCCGCGCAGGACGAGCCACGCGTCGAGCGGCCCGGGCACGCCGCCGGCCGCGTTCTGGATGAACTTCAGGCGCTCGTGCAGGTCCGCTGAGTTCCCGATCACCGCGCCGCCGACGAGGTCGGAGTGCCCGCCGAGGTACTTCGTCGTCGAGTGCGTCACGAGGTCCGCACCGAGCAGGAGCGGCTGTTGGAGGTACGGGCTGGCGAAGGTGTTGTCGACGACCGCGAGCGCCTTCGCCTTGTGAGCGAGCTCGGCAATCGCGGCGATGTCGATGACCTTCAGCATCGGGTTCGTCGGCGACTCCATCCACACGAGCCGCGTCTTCTTCGTGATCGCGCGCTTCACCGCCTTG
>WNFM01280866.1_pt1 | contig 14095 bp, 18 predicted proteins | sample 5400271 | NCBI WGS metagenome assembly WNFM01 (sample SAMN13153352, study PRJNA577476) | soil metagenome | isolation source: 60 cm saprolite on Douglas fir-dominated hillslope | place: USA:California | collected 2013-09-17 | reverse complement strand
CGCTTGCCCGTGATTCGACCGAAATCGGTTGCAAAGCTTCTCGCGGTTGCGACTTCCCAGGACTAAGTGCAGCGTGCGCGTATTTCCTACCGGGTCGCTTTCTGAATTGCAGGATGACGAGGCGATTTTCAAGGCGTCAGTTTGGTTCTATCGCGCGGATAGAGGGTTGCCTGCCGCACGTTCGGAAGGTTCAGGATCTGCGGAGTCAGCCGCTCCAGGCCGATCGCGAGACCTCCGTGAGGCGGCATTCCGAGATCGAACATTCTTAGGTGATTCTCGAAATTCGTAGGATCGATGCCGCGTCCGCGCAGGGCCTGTTCAAGGTCGTCGCGACGGTGAAGTCTTTGACCGCCGGTCGTAATTTCCACTCCATGGAACAATAGATCGAAACTACTCGCTGCCCCTGTTGTCCCCCGTGGGGCTGTGTAGAACGGGCGCGCCGACAATGGAAATCCGAGCACGAAAACGGCGGCGATACCGGTGTCCTTCTCCGCAAGCTGACACAGTTGCCGCTCTGCCTCGGGGTCGAGATCGTCGGTCAAGTCGGTCCGGTTGAAATTCTCCTTCAGCAACTCGAGGCACTTCCCAAATTCCCAGCAGGGAACCTCCAGCATGGAGGGGAGAGGCTGCTTTCTATACAAACTGACCGCGTTCGCATAGTTCTTGTTTACGCAATCGAAGATGTACGTCAGCAGCTCACGCTCGAGTTGAATAACGTCCTCTGGGCCATTGATGAAGCCAAACTCCAGGTCGAGAGAATAATATTCGGTCAAATGCCTGCTGGTGGCATGTGGTTCGGCGCGATAAACGTGACCTGTTTCAAAAACGCGCTCGAATCCAGCCACGCCGTGTTCCTTGTAGAACTGCGGATTGTATGGGTACACTTCCTAAGTGATGTATTTTCAGCGTATTGAAAATGGTACCGCCGTACTGTTGCCAATCCTGTTTCCAATAGGCAGCATGAAGACATCGCAGGAGATGATATGAAAACCAAGGTGACTTTACTAGCGAGGGTGAAGGAAATCCGAGAGGGCAAACCGTTCTTCGGGTTCGAGCGGGTCGAGACATACAAAAAGGGCAAGCCAGTGGTCCCAAAGGAACCAAAAGATGCGGAGACCCGTGTCACGTCATATTACCTGCGATTCACCGAAGGCGGAAAGCGAATCACTAAACCTGCCGGGTCAAATTTCTCTGACGCGGTTGTCGCACTCCGAAACAAAGAAGTCGAACGCGAATATACAGTGCGTGGGCTCGACGTTCCAAACACTCCTGACAATGACTCGCGCTTGACCATAGCTGACGCCACAGCGCAGTTCACCAGGAACCAAACTGCGCTCGATAAATCCCCGGCGACGCTCTACGGGTACAAGAAAGCAGTCGAGCAGTTCCGCGATTCCTGCGGCATGGTCTACGTCGATCAAATCAACAAGCAAGTCATGCTCAACCATATCTCTTGGCTCCGCGAGAATCTCCCCTCACGCGAACGAGGCCAGCGTAACAGCACGATTCGAACACGACTCTCGTACATCTCGGTTTTCCTCAACGAAAACGGTATCGAGAATCCTCTGCCGAAAAAGGAATGGCCGAAGGTGGATGAGCATGATGTCGAGGCGTTCACAACCGAGGAAATCAACCAGCTAATCTCAAAGGCGACCATTGATGAGATGGACCTGATTTTGTTCCTGCTCTATACGGGTTTCCGTGATAACGAAGCGGCCCATACGTTCTATTCGGACGTGGATTTCCAGCGCGGCACCATTAACATTTCAAACAAGCCGGAACTCGGATTCACGATTAAGAATCGCAAGCAGCGCAAGTCTGACATCACGCTCCCCGCCGATTTCCTGAAGCGATTGCGGGAGCGGCGTGAGAGGAATCCTGAAGGTGACCTGATATTCCCCAACAGCAAAGGCAACCCGGATGAGTCCCTGCTAACTCGGGTACGTAACGCGGCCAAACGAGCCGGGTACAAAAAGCACTTCGGGTTGCACAAATTTCGCAAGACTTTCGGGACTCTTTACGCAGAACGGTTCGGCATCGTCAACGCACAAGCTCTTCTCGGCCATGCGGACATTCGAACCACTCAGAAATATCTCGCTAAGACGAAAATTCCTGCGGCAGCGGTCGAAGATTTGTTTTCAAACGTAGGGGACTAACTTCAGATCGAAATTCGGATGCGCCTTTGAAGGACCTGGTGGTATCGTGCGGTAAGAATAGTTTTGGCACGTCAACATGGATTCTGAATTTCACTCTCTTCATCAGAGGTCATCGGGGCTTCGTCAAGCTCGTATTCCTGTTCAGTGTGGTGTGTTGTTTGGCATGCTGACCTTGGTCAGCGTCGCTATCGGCTTCGGCGTTATTGACACTCGCTCCGTTCCAGAGCCAGACGACCCAGCCATCGCGTATGCTACAGAACCCACTACCGACCGTGTTGCAGTCCTGAACCGTGAGATTGACGCAGGAAAGGTTCGACTGCGATTTGGCGGCGAGCAAGGCTACTTGCGGTCAGCCCTCGATGCGCTTCGCGTTCCCATCGAGTCACAGATGGTGGTCTTCTCGAAAAGCAGCGTTCAAGCACAACGAATAAACCCACAGAACCCACGCACGCTTTTCTTCAACGATTCTGTCGCGATTGGTTGGGTCCGGAGCGGCTTTATCGAAGTAGCCGCACAAGACCCTCGGCAAGGCGTCATTTTCTACATGCTGAATCAGACGCCTGTCGAGAAAGCACAATTCACACGCCACAACGACTGCTTGAACTGCCACAACTCCAGTAACGCGATGAATGTTCCCGGCATGTTGGTACGTAGCCAATTCACAGCGCCTAATGGCACAACGATGCCCTGGCTCGGCAACTACCTTTCCGATCATCGCAGCCCATTGTCAGAACGTTGGGGTGGGTGGTACGTCACGGGCAAGACCGGCGCGATCCGGCACATGGGCAATGCCGTCGTTACCAATGGAAGCAAGCCCGAATCTCCCGTGATGGATCAAGCTCTCAATTTGGCATCACTCGCCGGGCGGTTCGATACTAATGCCTATCTTTCCCCGTACAGTGACATAGTTGCGCTGATGGTTTTCGAACACCAGATGCATATGATGAATTTGTTGACACGAATTGGCTGGCAGACGCGATACCTTCTGCGAAATGGGAACGTCCATGATATTAAAATGAATGGCCTGGGGGATTCGGCAATAGACCTCGTGGATTACATGCTGTTCGTCGATGAAGCGCCGCTGCTGAATAAAATCGAAGGCACATCGGGGTTTGCGGAGAAGTTTTCCGACGAAGGGCCACGTGACAACCGGGGACGGTCATTGCGCCAATTCGATCTCAAACACCGCCTGATGCGTTATCCGTGCAGCTACATGATCTATTCGGAGGCGTTCGATGCGTTGCCTCCCGAAGCCAGGGACGCGATCTACCAACGGCTATACCTAGTCCTGTCTGGAGCAGTGACGGGCGCAAAGTATGCACGTCTTTCGCGTGCTGACCGACAGGCAATACTGGAAATCCTGCGCGAGACTAAGAAGGGACTGCCGCACTATTTCGCCGCGTAGGGCCTCCGGGTTGGCGGTTTTGTTTTATGCGGCTCGTGTTTTGGTCTCACGCCGATTAAGGAAAGCTTGAAAGCTTCGACGTGGGCGAACTTTCGATAGCGGTAGTTTCCTGTGTTGATGGTAATGAAACCGATTGCTTTCTTCGCTCTCAAACGGCCCAAGGTCTTGAGCGAAATACCGCCAAGTTCCACGCGAGCCTGCTCAGAAGTAAGGTGAGCGCTACGTGAACCGCATCTTGCGGAAGATGGTGGTCGCATAGCAAAGTTGCGCGATGACGCAACGAAAACGAAACAGAAATACATGGACGAAGTGGCGCAGGCTGATTTCCGAACAGATGTGGAGTGGGGAGAGTGTGGCGGCGTTCTGCCGAGAGCGGAGGTTGCGCGCGTCGCATTTCTATTGGTGGAAGAAACGGCTGCGGGAAAACACGACGGCAGGATTCGTGGAAGTGCAAGTGGCGGAGTCCCCGGCCAACTTACCGGGCGACTCGCGGATCGAAGTGCGGCTGCAGAATGGCCGAAGCCTGATGGTAGGGCTAGGATTTGATCCGGAACATGTGCGGGGATTGCTGGCCGTGGTGGAGGCAGCAGGGTGATCGGGCTGCCAAGCTTGCAGGCCCTAGATCGAGCGCAGGGGGCGCGGATCTGGATGGCCAGCGAAGCAACGGACATGCGCTGTGGATTTGATCGACTGGCGGAGCGGGTGAAGACAGTGATCGGAGAGAACCCGCAGAGCGGTCATCTGTTCGTGTTCCGTTCACGCCGAGGCGATCGGCTAAAGATTTTGGTTTGGGAACGGGATGGATTCGTGTTGTGGTACAAGCGGCTGGAAGAGGGAGTATTTAAGCTGCCGCGCGTAGAACAGGGAGCACGATCGGTGGAGTTGCGTGCCAGCGAGCTGGCGATGATTCTGGACGGGATCGATGTTTCGAAGCTGAAGCGTTTGCCGCGTTACCAACGGGCGATAGAGAGCCGCGGATAAAAGTTGCCGAGAAAAGAAAGAAAAGAACTGCACGATCCATCGCGATATGTGTAACTAAGTTGGCGGAGGCACGTCTAAACGAACGTGCCGGCCAACGAAACTTCCTTGAGCAACTTACCCGACGACAAGCAGGCGTTGCAGGCGATGTTGCGCGCTCTGTGGCATGAGAGCGAACAACAAAAGCAACGCATCGAAGAACTCTCCAAACGCTCGGACGACCTGTACTTAGAAAAGCTGCAGCTGCAGAAAGAGCTGTTGCGCTATAAGAAGGCGACCTATGGGCCGCGGGCAGATCGTTTGAGCGAAAACGAACTGGCGCAGGCGCTGCTCGAGTTTGCCGAAGAACTGGAACAAAAACCGGTACCAACAGAGGGCATTTCGCAAGGAGAAGCCGAGCCGGAGGTGCGACGCGTACAGCGGCGCAAAGGACGGCGTGCCTTAGCGAATTTCGAAAATCTTCCGGTCAGCACGCACGTCTATGAGCTTCCTACCGAACAACGACGCTGCTCGTGCTGCGGCGAGCAGCGACAAGAAATCGGCAGCGAGGAGAGCTGGCAGATCGAATACCTCCCCGGACACTTCGAGCGCTTGCGGCATGTGCGCAAGAAGTATGCCTGCGCCAAGTGTGAGCTGGCGGGAGAAAATCCGCAGATCGCGACAGCGGCGAAAGCGGAGACGGCGATCGAAAAAGGCTTTGCGGGTCCGGGGCTGCTGGCCTACATCGTTACCAGCAAGTTCGCTGATTACCTTCCACTTTATCGGCTGGAAGATATCTTCGAGCGGCAAGGCTTTGCCATTTCCCGAGCCACGCAATCGGTGTGGTGCGGGGATGTCGCGGACCTGGTGGAGCCACTGTACCGGCGGATGGCGGAACGGGTAAGGCAGTCCCATGTAGTGGCCACCGACGACACGGTCTTTCCGATGCTGGGGCCGGGGCAGACGCAGTCGACACGCATGTGGGTGTACGTAGGCGATGAAGCAAATCCGTACAACGTGTTCGACTTCACGTTGAACCGCGGGCGCGAGGGGCCAAAAGAGTTTCTAAAAGACTACACCGAAGTCCTTCTGGCAGATGCCTATGGAGGCTACAACGGAGTGGTAGCTGGCAACGCCATCACGCGTGCCGGATGTTGGTCGCACGCGCGGCGGAAGTTCGTGGAAGCGGAGAAAACGGCGCCGGAGATCGCTCGCGAGGCCGTGGATTTGATCGGCCAGCTGTTTGCGGTGGAAAAACAGGCCAAGGATGTGTCCGTGGCCGAGAGACTTGCATTGCGGCAGACGCAGTCGGCGCTCGTGCTGACGGAACTGCGACGGAAGTTGCTGACCTGGAAAGAACAGTTGCTGCCGAAGCATCCCATGGCCGAAGCAGCGAACTATGCGCTTGGCCAATGGGAGGAGCTAAGTGTGTTCACGACCGACGGCGCGGTGCCCATCGATAACAATGTGAGTGAACGGGAGATGAAGCGTGTGGTTCTGAACCGCAAGAACTCGCTGTTCGTCGGAAACCCGCGCGGCGGACGGACCGCAGCGATCCTGGCCAGCTTGACCAGCAGCTGCCGCCGGCACGAGATGGACCCGCAACTCTACTTCATGCAACTGCTGATGAATCTTGCCTCGTGGCCGGCAAACGACATCGACGCCTGGCTTCCCGATCGCTGGAAACAAGCTCACGCTGCCAGGTGTGAGGCTTTGGAAATACCCCCTCTCGATTCCTGAAAACTCTGCTTCACGTACCGCTTCGAAACTTGGCCAAAAGCGGTGATATAAATGTAAATTGCGTATGACCACGACACTCTTCCGTCCCGTTGGTCTGCACGAACTCGCGCTAATCTGGGACAAGGGTATGCGCGAGTTTCCTCCACGCTTGCCACACCAGCCGATTTTCTATCCGGTTGTAAATATTGAATACGCTTGTCAGATTGCGCGCGATTGGAACGCAGTGGATGAAAAATCAGGATTCGCAGGGTTTGTGACAGCATTTGAATTGGACAAAAGCTTTCTATCAAAGTTCGAGCCACACACTGTAGGCTCCTCGAAGCATGTTGAATACTGGATTCCCGCGGAGGAACTGAGTTCATTCAACGATGCCATCCGTGGCCTCATCCGTTTGGAAAGCGGCTTTTTCGGGGCTAATTTCAGCGGTTACATTCCCGATGCGCTCGGCTTGAAAGGAAGAGATGCAACCGCTCAATTCGTGGCGCTGCACGGAGCCTGGGATGGCAGCACTTTCGATGTTGCGTGTGAAATATCAGCCAATCGCAAAGCTGTCTTTATCAACTGGTTGTTCTGGTCGCGCCATGACTTCTCCAAGTCCGGAATCAGTGAGGAGCAACGAGGAATCTTATTGGGACATTTGAAACGGTGCTGGGAGTTCAACCACATCGAAGTGCCGCTGCCGCAAGCGATGAATGATTGACGGCGGAGCGCTCTTGTCGCCTCATCCCGCAATTACACACGCATTCGCCCCTGCAAGATGCGCTTCACGTAGCGCTCACAGTATTCTAGCTTCCTTCTCCTGACGTGCTCTGAATGCTTTGGTGAGTGGGTTGTTCTCGCGTGACTGTTCATCAGACTGTCGTGCCAACTCTGCGGTGTGAGCGGCCAGCGCCTCTGTGTGTTTTCTTGTGTTCGCCGCGATCTGTTGAAGGTGTTTATTCCGTTCCGCATCCAGTTCCTGCGTTAGGCTGACAATTTGAGCCTGAAGCGCATTTGCTTCACTTTGAAGATCATTTGCTTTGGTTCGATGCGTGTTTGCCGCCATTCGAAGTGTGTTTGCTTCGGCTGAATGGCGCAATTCAAAGTAAGCGAGAACTACCAAGGCAATTGCCGGCAATGCTGCGATGAAGCTTTGCCACCACGGATGAACCCAGAGGAAGTCTTTAACGTCTGACCACAACAGGAGAACAGCTAAAATCAATGCGAGAATAGAAGATATTGCAATTGCTCGCCGTGTACCTTCGTTCGCGGTCCACCAGTTGGATTGTTCTGGGTCATTCATGGTGAAAATCTAGCGGACGTTCCATCTCCAGAGCAGACAACCTGCCGTAAGGAATACAGCCCCGATTGCTGCTTCGAGGCGAGCAGCGGCATCGTATGATACGTCCCATCCTGTTGCGTGCGCGAGTTCGGACGGGGTGCCCGTCGCGTGAAAATTCAAGAGACCGTAGACGAGTAGCCCAACGCCACACAAAATCAGGACCGCCGCGACTTTCTTCACGCTTCCACGCTTCTGCCTTTTTAAGGCCGCGATCTATTTTCGGTCGTCAACAAATCCCTTTGAAAAGTTCCGCCATCGTGACCCGGAGCCCTCGCGCCAATTTGATGATGTTCACGAGGCATACATTCTGCTGGCCGCGTTCGATTCCATTCGCAGTAGGCGTTATCCTTGTCCTGATTCAGACTTCTCTTTCCGACCTTTCCGAGGTTCCTCCGTGAAATCGGTCGTTGTACTGTCCTGGTTCGAGGGGTCGTGCTCCTCGCAGTAGTTACTCCCTTTTTGTGCGGCTTTTGAGCATCGCGTTCCATTCTTTATGTTTATGCACTGGCTCATGTAACCCTCCCATAAGTCCGATAAATTACCTCCAGTAGCACGAATGCTGCAGCAAGAAGGGCCAACGCCAGAGTGAACTGCGCAACCTTAAGGCTGGTCGCCTTCGATTTGTTTCGTGATTCAATACTCCGTACGCTCTTCTTCCAAATGCGCCCTTGATCGTTGAAATATCTTTCCTGGAGATCGCTGCTCGCCAAATCGGATGGCGACAAGGCCAGCAAATCTAAGGCCATTGTCTCCATAGTGTCTGCTGAAAGAGGACGAGCCCGTTCTCTCAGCCACATCGTGTCCAGGCAAAAACCCAAACAAACTAATAGTGACAGGACTCCAAGCGCCAAAGCGACTAATCCGATCAATCCCAAGTTCTTTGCTATTAACGTAAGGTCGACCTGGGGGTTGATGAACGCCAGCCCCGCTGCGATCAGCACCGCCGCCATGGCGCTGACTTTCTCTGCTTTTCCTTCCAGAACGTCGGAAGTCCGCTCCGCCTCTTTATAGTCCTCTTCGCCACGCTTAATCCAACTGTTCAATACCTCTTTCCGAAAGGCCAAAGAAGAGGCCTGCGTTGCGTCATCGCTATTCTTCAGTTGCAAAGTTATTGGCTGAGAATCTGGCGCACTGGTCCAGGTCGCGTCATCGTTGCTCTTCGGTGGAGTAGTCATTGGCTAAGAATCTGGCGTATTTTGGCGGTTACTTTCAGTATTGCGGAACCTTCAGGACAGCCAAACCGACCGACGCGGGGGCCCACGATTTCGTACTCAACTGTGACGATGTTTCCCTGGATGCTAACTGTGTTGACCTGATCAGATTTGAGATTACGGGGTTTATCAAAGCTTACGCTCGCTGACAACAGTTCCTCGCCGTAGCTGATCGGCACCTGGAGGGTCACAGTTTCCAGCTTTGTCTTCAGGCAGTCTACGCTTAATGGTTTGGTGACCTCCCGCGTCACGACGTGCCCTGCAGTATGAAATCTGAAGCCCGGAATGCTATCTTCCAGGAAATGCCGTGCTAGGCTGATCGGTACGAGGGCCTTTACTGACCCGTCTTTATTAATTCGTCCCTCGACAAGGGCGAATACCCCATCGTTTGCAAATACGGGGCCACCACTGTTACCAGGGGAAATGTTTACATCCGCCAGGAACCAGGGTTCTTCAGAGACATCCGCTGGACTTTGCAGTGTCCCGTTTATCGGTGTACCTATGCTGGACCCAAGTTGGAATCCAAAGGCCGTGAAACCATCATTTACTTTTGGATTTCGTTCCGCAATCGGTAGAGCCTTAACTGGCTTACCCGCCCGTACGACCTTAAGCAAAGCAAAGTCGTGGTTAAAACTTGACCATTTGGGGGGAATGAAGACACTACCTCCCCTAAAATTACCTTTCTCGTCTTTGGTGATTTCCCAATTGCCGTTATTTGAGTAGCTGACACAGATCTTCTTTATTTGATCAAGGTTTGTGTCATCATTTGCGTTTTGGCCGAGCAAAACATGTGCGGCGGTCATTAAGTACAGCGTTGGATTGGTCGCTGGTCCCACCTGATGAATGACAAAACATGTGCCCTCGTAGGGGACATCATCATTCTCCGTGGTGTACACGAACACCTTAAAAACCGATACTGAATACTCGATTGCGAGTTGCGCAGGGCTTACAGTTGAGGTCTGCGCTACACAGCTTGTGACCCACAACACGAGAGTCAATACTATTCCGAACTGCCGCATCTTGCCTCGTCAGTCGAAGGATTTGACGCTCATTGCCCTGTAATAAATTTCTGGGTCTACGGCACTGAGTTCAATATCCCCGGCGGCGAATTTCGTCACATCATCAACCTTCAATGCCTTGACCGCAATGATGTACGGTTGGTCGGAAAACTCCAACGTACCTGTATAGTCCCCGGTCGTGTCCAGTTTGAAGGACGGAAACAGAATCCTAATGATTCCCGCCGAGATGCTGACGTTCGTGCCACTGGAATTCTCAAAAGAGATAGAGTATTTGTCAGTGTACAGAGCCTCAATAATCAGCCACCTTTGAGGTTTTCCCTGAGTTAGAGCTGCTTTGCAATCTGCATCCATACCGCTTCTGATCGCTCTCTTCAAATCTAAGACAGTTAGTAATTGCCTTCTGATGTTTGGGATTTTAACTACGACTGTGCTCGCTTTCTTACGCTGGAACTCGCTCTGCACGGCTTCAGTTATCGGCCCCGAATTCGCGACCTTGAGACCTACATCCAAGGAGTACTTACCTGTGGAATTGAAGTTCGCGACTTGCATCGTGTCGCTCGACCTTGAGGTATTTAGGATGTCATTCGAAAAACAGTCTTCAGGGCGACTATAGAAGATCGTCGTCTTGTCCTGCACTGCGTAAACAGCGCCGACTCCCAAACCTGTCCGAGGGGATTGCAGAAATATGTAGGGCCCGTTAGCAATTCGATTCTTGAAGTAGTCCCTCATGGTGTTTAGATCGGATGTTCCCTGTGCATAAAGACTGCCGATTGCTAACATGAATGGCAGAAATCGTAATTTTCGTGACATGTAAGTCCTCCCCGAGTCCGCATTTCGAGGGGCTCGACCACCGAGGGGTGCCTTAACCTAAGAGGTAATGGAACGCTTACCAACGGGCTTTGTCAACGCCATAAATAAAATTGCGAGTAGCCCTCTCGCTTGTACCACAATCAAAGCATTTTGAGCAGCGATGCTTGACATTACACCATAGTTGTGTAATGGTGGTGACCGTGAAGCTGCACCGAACTAATCTCAGCTTGCTGCCTCGACAAATGAAGCGATTACAAGAAGAGAGTAAAAGGACAGGCAGTTCAATCGCGGAGTTGGTTCGGAGAGCAATCGACAATACTTACCCGGTTGTGAAGGTAAAAATCGTAGGCCGATAAAGAAAGGAGTTTTGCATCAAGAGAAGGGGTGCCGAAAGGCATCTCCACCAACCGACGATAGCGCCTCTGAGCGTTAACGCACGGTGGTTCCAGGATGCGCCCGGAAACGGGAAACCTGCCTTGCAGCAAGAATCAAATGGAAAATCAAGGTGGCACACCTGTGTCTCAGGTGGACTTCCTCTTGGAAGACCACGGCTCAATTCTTTTTCTCCACCCCCAAAACAAGAGCGCTGAAGACTGGATAAACGCTTACGTCAGTTCGGACGGTTATCAACCTAGTTGGCCTCCCGTTTTGATGGAGAGGCGTTATGCCCAGACGCTTGTAGAGGGCGTGCAGAGCGAAGGCTTCGTTGTTGCGTCCGGCATCGCGCTCAGACGGGCGGTGCGCCAGTGAAATTGATCCCTAGTGAACGGCGGCGGTTAGAACGAGAAGCCGAGAAGCTGATCCGTGAAGGCAGAATGCCGGGATTGGCCCAACTACTCACAGTGATCGGTGAGACGCGCCGGAAATATCGTCCGATGATCTTAGCGGCTCGCAATGAAGGCAAGGCGAGCCGATGAACGAGCAAAAGCGCCAACAACGTCGTCAGCAATTTCGGAGATTTGATGCCTGGCTGGAACGTGTTTTTCGAGAACACAGACTTCTTTTCTATCTACTGGCCGTAGGAATCAGCGTTGTGATTCTCGGTGTTGCTGTCCTGTTAGCGGAACTCTTGAGTTGGGCGGCGCGATGAAACGCGGTTCGCACAGCAGTTGAAGGTTTTGATGATTTTCACGACTCGTCGGCGCGATTGGCGAGCGCAATTTCAAAAGGTGAAAAACATGAATATGCTGAAAGAAGTGGTTAGTATAATTGTTTCTATCATTCTCGTTTATTTCGGCGTTCGTATCGCGGCTACAGTTATCGACTTCTGTCGGCACCTGCTGACCGCAAAGGGGCGCGAAGGGCGAATCATCTCGCGCCACTCCATTTGGCCGGGCCTTCAGAAAATTGTTAAGGCTTGCCAGGATAGTGGCGAATTTCCGTCAGGACACGCTCTAACAATTGATTTGACAAAGGGTTCGCCCGAAGATGCTGCCCTACTGTCGAAAATCAAAAATCCCATTGACGCTGTCGAACGACGGATTAACTGCCTGTTTGTAAACAAAGGCGTAGCGCACTTGATGGAAGTGAGGCGTGAGGAAAATCTGCTTTACATCTGTTCACCTTCAATGTAGGTCAACTCATACCGCAGCACGAAGGGGCGTTCCTAACGGGGACGCCTTTTTTCAGCACATGTCTGGCCATGTTTCGATCTGACACAGGGAGTCGCACAGCAAATGGGGTTCAATCGTTAGACCACCAGCGGCACTGGTGAAGGCTCCGCTGCCAGCAAACGTCGACGCATTCGTGCTCGCGATGTGGCTGATGTATTGCCGTGCCCCTGGCCGCAAGACCGCGCCGGGTGAGCCAGTCGATCTCGGCGAGATCGGCGCTTGCGCAGAAAAGAACTGGATTCGTCTCACGCCGTACAGCCCGACCCAATTAAGGTGAGGCAAATGGCTATCCATTCAGCCCCTCGGAATTAACAGAACTCGTGGCTCTGGTAGAATTGAAGCAATGAACGATTTCGTGTTGTTTGCCAAGTCGGTTTGGCGTCATTCTGTCCGCGAATTAACCAGCAGTGCTGCGGTCGCGGCTCTTTCAATTTGGGAGCACTTGTTCGGGTCCGCTGTACGCGGATGGGTTTTCCTTGCGATCACGTTCCTCTTAGTCGTTTGGGCATTCTACAAAGCGTGGCTGGATGAACATCGGATGTTAGTCTCAGAACGCAAAAATCCCGTAGAGAGCAGTCGTGTGGAAGTCCAGAACAGTCTTAATCCCGCATTCAAACAAGAAGCCAATCCCAGCATTCATGTTCACCTCGGGACTGAGTTAAGACCATCTCCTCCACCACCTGTACCAAAGCCACAAGAAAACAAGTCCAACTTAGTCTTGAAAAGCGTTTTTATAGGGCCGCTGTATCAAATCTCTGATATTTGGTCAAAGACGATTCATGAAGATTGCAGGAATCCTGCTCAATATCGGTATCAGGCAATCTACGTCGAGATCAAAAATAGTGAGAAGCCAGATGAAGAAGTTGGAGCAGTTAACGATGTCAAAGCGGAACTTGTAATAGGTGATGACGAGTTTACACCGCTTCCTTGGGTGGACCAGGGTTTTAACCGAGCTAATTTCAAGTTCGGAGATGTTAAGTTCGTGGTTTTGGCTGTCGTGTTGCCCTACAGCAAAGATGAGACAGATTGGAGAATCCCTTTGAATCATCGAGACTATGATTTTTCTCCGGGTGGGCGATCAACGAATTGTGACCATGTCTTGAAGCGATTTGTTGAAAAGTCGGGTGTGCAGCTGCGGCTTTTACACGTCGAGAGCGGCAAAATTCTGAACACGTTTAGTGGCACTTATCGATGGAAACAAGGCGAGCGTATGCCAACGTTTATTTTCGCTTGAAACGCGCTCACAAAGAAACGAATGGACTCAACTAAGATCGTTCCGCCAAATTATCCCGCCACTTTCCTCGCCTGCGCTCGAACCTGCGCCCACCGCTTCTTCGCCGCCTTCGCAATCTTCGCTCTCCCAGCGGCAGATAGGACGCGCTTCTTTGCCGTCGTTAGTTCTTGCTTTGTTGAATCGCCCAACGCCTTTGCAGCCGCTCGTACTCCGTTCAATTGACGCTGTACTTTGCCCAACTGCTTTTCGAGTTTTCTTTCTTCGCGCTTGATCGCTGCCAGAATGTCCATGAATCCTCCAAGATGAAATCTATCTCAACCGGAGGGAGTGCACCAGACGTACTGCCAGATGTAAGTAACTCGGCAGCCGCCTGATGAGAGCCGACTGCATACCTCTTGAGTTGCGACATCGCATCGGGAGGGCGCTTGTCCGGTAAGCACGACCTATCGGGAGTTGCGCAGGCACTGGAGTAGTGACGATTGGCTCCGGCGGATCGGGCGTTATTCTTCATTCGTTGTGTCCAGGGCAGCAGAAGCGTACGATGCACACGCCGGAGGTCCAAATCGGGAATTCCGGTTCTAAGAAGGAGGCGTCATGAACGCTACATCTCTGGGCACAATCGTGAAAAA
>WNFM01306059.1_pt3 | contig 14096 bp, 17 predicted proteins | sample 5400271 | NCBI WGS metagenome assembly WNFM01 (sample SAMN13153352, study PRJNA577476) | soil metagenome | isolation source: 60 cm saprolite on Douglas fir-dominated hillslope | place: USA:California | collected 2013-09-17 | reverse complement strand
CGTGTTGGTGATGGGCTACCCTTGCGCCATCGGCATCTCGGCGCCGCTCTCGATCGTGCGCGGCGCCGGCCAGGCCGCTGAGCACGGCATCCTGATGCGCACCGGGGAAGCCTTTCAGGGCTTCCGAACCGTCACGCAAATCGTTCTAGACAAAACGGGGACCCTCACCGAAGGGCGTCCCGTGGTGCGGGAGATCGAAACGCTGAATGTCAGCGAGCAGGAGCTTTTGGCAATCGCTGCCGCCGCTGAAGCATCCTCCGAGCATCCGCTCGCGCGCGCGGTCATGAAGGCGGCTTTTGATCGCGGCGCAACGCCTCCCGATGTCGCATCATTCGAGGCGTTTCCCGGCAAAGGTGTCGTCGCTCGCATCGAAGGCGGGGAAGTAATCGTCGGAAGTCCGCGCTTTCTCGGCGACCGGGATATCGACCTCGCGCCTCTGCGCAGCACGATCGAACGTTTGGAGGCGGCGGGACGCACCGTGATCGCCGTCGCGAGGGATGGAATCGCATCGGGCCTTGTCGCCTTGGGCGACGCGCTCCGATCGGACGCGGTTCCGGCCGTTGCGGCGCTTCGCAAGGCCGGGCTGAAGACCATCCTCGTCACCGGTGACAATGTGCGCGCAGCAAACCACGTCGCTCGGGAGGTTGGCGTCGACGAGGTACACGCTGAAGTGTTGCCGCAGGACAAAGCCAAAATCGTCCGGGAACTCCAAGCCGGTTCCAGAGTCGCGATGGTCGGCGATGGCATCAACGATGCCCCCGCTCTGATGCAGGCGGATATCGGGATCGCCATGGGCGGCGGCACCGATATCGCGATCGAGGCGGCGGACATTATCATCCTCTCGAACCGTTTGAGCGCCCTTCGCATTGCTCGCGACATCAGCCGTCGGAGCTACCTTAAGATGGTGCAAAACGTCGTCCTTGCTTTTCTCTTCAATGGCTTGGGCATTCCGCTTGCAGCCACCGGGCTGATACACCCGGTCTGGGCGATGGTAGCGATGGCCGTGAGCGTCACCGCGATCTTCATCAACTCGCTGTGGGGAACTCCGCGGTTGTTCTTTGATGCCATTCGCAGCGTCGGTCAGTCGATTGTGAACGAGCGAGAGCCAAAGGCGGCATGAAACCTCTCACGGTGCCTTGACCCTGGAGTACACTCTAGGGTCTAGAGCACACGCCGGAGACAAGGCATGTTCACCATCGGCAAATTAGCTTCCCTCACAAGCGTCAGTAACGACACTTTGCGCTATTACGAACACGAGGGTCTGGTCGAACCTGCAGGGAAAAGCCCCGCCGGCTACCGGCTGTATGACAAGGATTCGGCTCGGCGCATCCGTTTCATCAAACATGCTCAAAACTGCGGCTTTACTCTCGCCGAGATACGCGACCTCCTTGTCTTGCGGGCACGCGACAAGGCTTGTTGCGGCGACGTCCGCGCGCGAGCGGTCGAGAAGAAATTGCAGATCGAAAGCAAGATTCGCGCGATGAAGGCGATGTCCAAGGCGCTTGATCAACTGATTGCTGACTGTGCTAACGAAACTCAGCCCGTGAACGAGTGCACCATTATCGCCGCGCTGGAACGGGCGACCGTCGCAACACCGGTGCAGTGACCATGAAAGTCGAGATGTTCTATACCCCGGGCTGCTCGGAATGCATTACCGCGAACGCTGAGCTTCGGACTGCCGCTCAGGAAGTGGTAAAGAATCTGGAGTGGCGGGATCTGAATGTTCTCGATGATCTCGATTACGCGGTCGAACTCGGCGTGCTTACGCTGCCCTCCATTGCCGTCGACGGAGAGCTCGTTTTCACGTCAATGCCGACGGTCGCTCAACTGCGTGAAGCCTTGATGAAGCGAAGTCGAAAGAGCACGTGATGGACGCAGACGCGCTTCGGCAAGCTGTGGAACATGCTGGGCTCGCTGCCGCAGGCATCGCGTTCCTGACCGGGCTTGTCTTCAGCTTCAATCCGGTTGCCGTTGCTTCGATTCCGGTTTCACTCGCTTACGTCACGAGAGGGCGTGACAAGGGCCAGGCGCTGCTCTTCGGCGCGATGTTCATCGCCGGCATGATCCTCGCCCATGTCGTTCTCGGTCTGATTGCAGGATTGGGCGGGAAATGGGTCGCGGATATCGCTGGAAGAGGCTGGGGACTTTTTCTCGGGCCGCTGTTGATCGTTCTGGGTCTCATGTGGGCCGGTTGGCTTCGGATACCGCTGCCGTCGTTCGGCTTCCGGGCAAGCCGTCCGGCCGCCGCATGGGGAGCGTTCCTGCTCGGGATCCCGTTCGCGATCGCGGTCTGCCCGGTATGCACGCCGACCTTGGTGGTGTTACTCGGTGTCACTGCGGGAATAGGGTCGGTTTGGCTCGGAGTGGCTCTGCTTCTAGCGTTCGCTCTCGGCCGCGCCGTTCCGGTCGCCATCGGCGCCTTCGCCGTTGGTTGGCTTGAAAACCTCAACTACTTTGCCCGGTACCGGCGAGGTTTCGAGATTGCCGGCGGCGTTCTCCTGATCGCGATGGGCTTCTACATGCTGAACGCGGTGTACATTTGGATTCCTGAACTGGCAGTCTGACAGGCTGGCATCATGACGACTGAAGCCGATAGTCCTCGCGACGTGACGCGCCTGCAAAATGCTACCGCGGTCGGTGGTGTCCTAGGCGCAATCGCGGCGTCGTCGTGCTGCATGCTACCGCTGCTTCTCTTTACGCTGGGAGCGAGCGGCTCGTGGATCGGCACGCTGGTTCGGCTCGCGCCCTATCAGCCGTACTTCATCGCCGTCGCTGTTGGGTGCGTCGGGTGCAGGTACTGGCTGACGTATCGCTCGTCTAAGCAGCAACGCACTACGTCATGCTCAACGCGATCGGCGAGCAAATTCGTAAGTCCCGCGCTCGTCGTGGCGACGATATTGGTCGTCGCTGCGATCACGTTCAACTTCCTTGCGCCCTTGCTGAGCTCATGATGGAGAGATCGATGATAAAGTTCACCACTTCTCTGGTACTCGGGTTGCTTATCGTCTCCTCCGGCGCGGCAATGGCGGAGCAGCGGACTGTTACCTTAGCGGTAGAAAACATGTACTGCGAAGCCTGTCCGTACATAGTCAAGAAGACCATCGAAAATGTCTCGGGCGTCTCAAAGGTCAGGGTCTCTTTCAAGGAAAGAACAGCGGTGGTGACGTTCGATGATGCCCGGGCAGAGGTCAAGGACCTAACGGATGCTGCCACCAACGCCGGGTTTCCTTCGACACCAAAAAGCTGAACGTGCGGCCTTCGACGGCGGCGATCGCATTTATGACGTCGTCGGTGCTGAGACGATTGGCATAGTATTCGCTCGCTTTTTCGAAAAATGCCACTCGATTTCCGGTTTTCGAGTTTGGCGATGCGCGCCTGCCTCCTTGGTCCATGAGGTTTCGGCGCCCGCCTGACCAACTGCGCGTCTGCAACCTAGCCACCGAGAGTCGCGGTCGCGGATGTCGGCTAAACTCTCGGGACTCAATCCTGATCGTGGTTCGAATGTGGCAATTTGGTAGCGGCGAAAATTGGGAAGATCGAAATAAATGATCGCTGAACTCTGCGTTCGGCTGGGGTTCATATCAACCCGTTTAGGTTCTCCACCTGGGAGCTGACAGTTAGGGAACCCAACCCCGCCGCGTTGGGCTTACTCAGTGGATGGAGATAGATCATGACCCCAAGAAAAGCTCTTCTGATGGCTGCCGTGCTGGTGTTGAGTGTGCCCGTAGTGCCCGCGCTTGCTCACGATGATGAAGATAACGGTTATAGCGCTCACGATCGGTTCCACGACCAATTGTCTGACGCGCACGAGCGTGCCCACGAGTACGGCTTTTATAGCCGCTCTGAGCACCGTGCCTATCATCGTGCCCTGCGGGACCTTCATGATGAGGCTCACGGATATCAACCAGCCCCGCAATACTACTATTATTCAAGGCCTCGTTATTATGGCTATCGGGGATATTAACCGAGTTTCCGACTGGGGAAACTTGGCGCCCCAGTCGAAAGAACCCATGCAATCCTACGCTGCGGCCCGAGTTACGAGGAAAGGAATTCCAATGTCCCGGAATACGACGACGATAGGTACCCTCGCAGTTTTGGCGATTAGCCTGTTTGCTACTTCAGCCAATGCTCATCCAAAACTAACATCTGCTAGCCCCGCAGCTGATGTTTCGAGCAAGGTCTCTCCCACGGAGATCAAGCTGAACTTTAGCGAAGGCGTGATAGCGAAATTTTCGGGCTTGGAACTCAAGGATGAAGCTAGGAAAACAATTGCCACGGGCGTCCCGGTGAATGATCCCAAAGATCAGAAGCAGCTCGTCGTGCCCCTCCCCGTGCCGTTGAAGGCGGGACATTATACGGTCACCTGGCATGCTGTTTCCGAGGATACCCACCGCGTGAAGGGCGAGTATTCGTTCGGGGTCGACCGTTAGTGCTCGAAGCGGGCTCAGCCGACATTTTCCACGCCGACGAAGTGCATGAAGGGTCGTCGGCCAGTCGCCCCGAAAAGAACAACATCGTACCGCTGCGGTGCCCCACCTTCCATGCCCGGTGATCCGGCGGGCATACCGGGGACGACCAACCCGGCGGCATCCGGCCGCTCTTTCAACAATCTCCGCACGGCTGATGCGGGGACGTGGCCCTCGATGACGTATCCGGCGATTTCGGCGGTGTGACACGCAGCGAGATCAGCTGGTACGCCAAGACGTTTTCGGACGACTTGAAGGTCTGCGGTCTCCTCGACGGTAACGGCGAAGCCCGCATCTTTGAGATGTCGCACCCAACCCGCGCAACAACCGCAGTCCGGATCCTTATGAACAAAGATCGCTGGAGTCTGGGCAAACGCAGAAACTGACGGCATGACCAATGCCAGCGTAGCGATCCCAAGCGCGCTTCGCCGCGTCAGACTGTGAGAATGAACGATCGATGGACTACTCATTGATTTTGTTTTTCCCTCCAATATCCGCTGCGTCCAACACTAATCCGAGCCGTCGCGGCGTCGAATGCAAATTCATGTGAGGGAACAACAGCACTGCCGGCCACGGCACCAGGTAGGGTCGCCCGTACCCCTTTTGATACGGTCTAACCTGCTCGCTGGCCGGCTGCTTCGTCATCATTGACCGATCGCCGGGTGCATAGTTCCCAAAACGCTCACGACTAGGAGAACCGCGAAACCTAGGAGCAGACCCGCCGGCCTATCCCGGAACGCCACGCTGGGTGAAGGTATCTGGGATAGTCGTCGGCGTCATGGTGCTGCTGATTGCCATCCTGATCCACGCTGGTGGGGGTCCTCATCACAACATACCGTCCGGTGACGCTGGTGGTCACACGCTGCCCGAGCGTGGCCGCTGATGACCATGGGGCCCCGCCTCCGCAAGTTCGCGCTCACTACGCATGTCACTTGCTCCGTCGGCCTGCTCGGCGCGATCGCTGGCTTCCTGGCTCTCGCCGTCGCGGGTCTGACCAGCCGGGAGGGTCAGATGCTGCGTGGTGCCTATCTCGCGATGGAGTTGACCGCCTGGTGCGTCATCGTCCCGTTAGCCCTTGCCTCGCTGCTAACCGGTCTTGTCCAGTCGCTGGGTACCACGTGGGGGTTGTTCCGGCATTATTGGGTCCTGGCGAAGCTTTCGCTCACCGTCTTTGCCGCGGTCGTCTTGCAGCTGAAGATGAAGCTGATCAGCTACGTCGCAGGGGTAGCCGCGGAGACGACGTTGTCCAGCGCCGATCTCCGCGCGGCGAGGACCGAACTCGTGATCCACGCTGCCGGCGGCCTGTTGGTGCTGCTCGTGCCGGCCGTGCTGTCGGTGTACAAGCCGCGGGGCATTACTCGGTACGGGGCGCGTAAACAGCATGAGCGGTATCTCGACGTCACAACGCCATATCGCGCTGTCTCGAGGTACGAGTGGCGCAAGCAGCACGAACAGCCCCTCGACGGCGACGCCGAAGACGTCGCGGGCGTAAGGCTCGGCCACGGATCGCTACGCTGGGTAAAGGTATCCGGGACGACCACCGCCATCTTCCTGGTCCTACTGTTTGTCGTCCGGCATCTCACGGGTGGTGGCTTTGGGAGCCACGCGCAGTGGTGACCATGGTAATCCGCCTCGGCGGGTTCGCGTTCACCCTGCGGCGGATTCGAAGCCGTTGATCATGCGTCATCCCGTCATTGCCGTAACCGGCCTGAGCTTTGAGGCGCTTATCGCTTCGGGACCGGGTGTCATCGCACTCTGCAGTAGCGATCGGCGTCAACTCGACATCGCCATTTCCATCGAGGTCTTGAGCGGCTGCCGCGGAATCGTCAGCTTCGGCATCGCGGGGGGACTATGTCCAAATCTTGCGCCGGGCACCTGCGTCGTGGCGCGCTCGGTCGTCACGACGGAGGAACGCTTCGCTACCGACGGTGCATGGTCCCGCCATCTGTTGCGGTCCATCCCTGGCGCCGTTCACGCCGACATCGCAGGCGGTCATAGGCTGATTTCTGATCCCGCAGCCAAACGCTCGCTGGGCGACGCCACCGGAGCGGTCGCGGTCGATATGGAATCATCACTCTCAGCCGCCGCGGCGGCTCGGCACAATGTCCCGTTCGCCGCAGTCCGCGTTTTAGCTGATCCATCCTACCGCGCATTGCCGCATGTTGCGCAAGTCGCCGTTCTCGGAAACGGCCGTCTCGATTTTTCGGCGATCGCACGGTCGCTGGCGACGCAGCCCAGGCAATGGGGCGATGTCATCCGCACCGCATTCGACACCCGAAAGGCGCGCCTCGTTCTACGCCAAAGCCGAGCGCTGATTGGTCTGCAATTTGGGCTCGTCGGTGCACTCGAGGAGGTAGCTGAGTCTGGAGTAGCACCCTGAAATACTGCGCAATTCGAGATTTGGGCCCTGGTGAAACTCTTGCTGACCGTCTGCGCCACGATCGTCTTGGCCTGATGCTGTGTCTTGCGGCATCCAACCGGTTCTGGCTCGTCCCGGCTCTGGCGAACGCGGCGACCATCAGCCAGTCGGACCTCGCACTCGCGAGGCTTCGCCGCAACATTCTTGCGGAGCAAGCCCTTGGTGTTCTCGTCGTGGGAATTGTCAGTCTGCTGGGCGGCGGCCGGTTTCGAGCAGAAGCGCGTCGAGCCCCGAGCCGCCCCGCCGCGGCATCCGTGAAGATTGCAGTCGCCTCCTCCTCGGCTCACCGAGATATGTCGAAACTCGCGCCGGCCCGATGGTTCCTTCATTCCGGCCGCGCAATCAGCTGATGATGAGCGTCAATTCCAATGCGGCCTCGTTCGAGCCCGTGCGTCTGACCATCGCTGTGGTAGACGAGCAGGACTGCGTTCGCATGCGTTGGGAAGTCCGGAAGCGTCATTGATACCTTTGCCCTGCCGTCCGGCTGCGCCACAAAACTGTTGGTCTTCCCGACCCCATCCATCGGGGTAAAGGAAACCGGCGTTTGGTCAAAATGGTTTTCGAAGAGACTATAATGCGCGTTCGGCTTGAGACCCCTAAAATCTGCCTCCAGTAGCGATTTTCCGCCTTGCTCGGTGATGGTGACGCTTCCGGAAGCCGAAAGCCACGTTTGCAGATCGAACCCGAGCGGTTTGTCTTCGGCGTCGTAGAGCGGAGAGGACTTCGCATCCTCGTCGATCAGCGGAGGCCGCACCCTGGCTGCGTGCTTTATTCCCTGCGGCCCAGTTGCGGCTGGCGCGGCGGCGTCATGGATGAAAACTTGGGGATCGAGCGCTTTGGGCTGCTTGAACTCTGCGGAAAAGAAAGCGGCATGTGTAACGAAATCCATCTTGAGGGGTGACGCAGCGAACCCTCCGTCAACTGACGCCAGAAGGAAAGCTGCCGCTGCTGAAAGAATGGCTGGCACTCTCATGTTGTGAGATTTCATAGGGTGACCTTTGTTGCATAAATTGTATCGACGATCGCAGCATCGGTAGGCCGATGACCGGGAGCCTGTTGACCACACGTGTCGATTGCGAAGCCGACAGCGCCTCCCTGCAAGTTCGCTACTACTGACGCCGAGGTTACGCCTTCGAGGAAATTCTTTCGCGGCCGGGACGGCCTTTGAACCAGCCCGGTAAGCGGCTGCAGGCGCGCTATCGCCGCCGGATCTTGTCATTGTCCAGAGAAATTCGCCATAATCCCAGTCACAAACGGACTAGCGCAGGCTATACTTCGTTATATCGACCGGGAGAGGCATGATGATGCGGCTTCGCACCGGGGCAGACCAGCATCGCAGCACGGCTGCCGATCTTGGCATCGTTGCCACGCTCGCCGTCACTGCCTTGATCTGGGCCAGTCCGATTTTGGCGGATGACGTGGCGGGATCGGGCCTCCCGACCGATCGGGCTTCCGGTCCGTACGCCTATACCAACAGACTGATCGACTCTCACGATCCATATCTCTTGTTGCATGCCCATAACCCTGTCGACTGGTATCCATGGGGCGCCGAAGCATTTGCGAAGGCGAAGAAAGAGAACAAACCGATCTTCCTCTCGATCGGCTACAGCACCTGCTATTGGTGTCACGTTGCCGAGCGGACGATCTACTCGAATCCGGACATTGCCAAGTTGATGAACCAGCGGTTCGTCAACGTGAAGGTCGACAGCGAGCAGCGGCCTGACGTCGATAGAATTTACATGATCGCTCGGGAGTTGATGACGGGCGGCGGCGGATGGCCGAACAACCTGTTCCTTACGCCTGATCTGAAGCCGTTCTATGCCGGAAGCTACTTTCCGCCCAGGGACGATCCCAGAGCCGGGCCGGGATTCCCCTCCGTTCTCGCATCGATCGATCACACTTGGAAGACCGATCGCGCTCAGGCGCTGGGCGTCGCTGACAACGTGATGGCAGCAATGCGTCGCGTGCAATCAGCCATCGCCGGCGGCGCAGGGGTGCCGATCAAGCCAGACGTATGGCTGGCAAAGGCGAGAGATACGCTGCTGCCGCAATTTGACCAAATGGACGGCGGCCTTGCCGATCGTCGAAGCGGCACCAAGTTCCCGAATTCACCGCGGCTCGCATTGCTGCTCCTCGATTATCGGATCAACCAGACTTCCGCCGCTCTATCGGGCGTCCTGAATACGCTCGACGCGATGGTCTTCGGTGGGATTCACGACCAGCTCGGCGGTGGCTTCCATCGCTACAGCACCGAGCCCAGTTGGTCGATTCCGCATTTCGAGAAGATGCTCTACGACAACGCCCAACTTTTGCAGCTTTATGCGGAAGCATTTCGCATCACGGGCCTGCCGTTGTACCGCCAGATTGCCCTTGAGACTGCGGGGTATCTGGGCCGCGACATGATGGCGCCCGACGGCGGCTTCTATACCGCACGGGATGCCCAGCTCAATGGCGTGGAGGGCGAGGGTTATCTGTGGACCCGCGGCGAGATCGTCTCCCTGCTCGGCGAGAAAGAAGCAACGCATTTCCTCGGCGTCTATTCATTGACGTCGGTGCCGCGGCCGGATGTTCCGGACGTCGTCCACCCTCGCGACGTCAACGGCGAGCCGCCGGCGGTATTGAGGCTACGGGTCCCGATCGATCAAACGCTCAAGACCGCTGACTTCAAGGAAGTCACGCAGATGCTCGCCTCCTTCGCAGCCGATCGGCAAAAGCTTCTTGTCGCGCGGAAGCAACGCGCACAACCCGCGCGAGACGAAAAGATCGTGATTTCACTCAATGGGCTCGCGATTGCGGCGCTTGCCGAAAGCAGTCAAGTGCTTCACGATCCTCAACTGCTGAATTGGGCGCTGAAGGCGGCGGAACGAATCTGGGCGCTCGCGTACGACCAGCGCACCGGCCTGCTCGAACACGAAATCTATCGTGGCCAGGTCCAAACCAGCGGATTCCTGCAGGATTATGCCTCCCTCGGCGCCGCCTTCATGTCGCTCGCAGACGTGACGGGTGAAGGGATCTGGCGCGATCGCGCGAGGCTGCTAGCGAACAGCATTCTCGACCGATTTGTCCGAGCGGACGGCGCCTTCTCGACAACCTCCGATGAAAAAGACCTGCTGATTCCGATCGCCGACGACGGAGATGCGGAAACGCCCTCCGGCACCTCAATGGCGATCGACCTGCTGCTTCGATTACATGAGGCGTCCGCCGAGAGGCACTATCTCGAAGCAATTACTCGCGCCACTACGCGGCTGAGTGGTCAGTTTCAGGATCACCCGGAATCGTGGGCGGCATCGGTTGCCACCCTCAATCGTCATCGGCTGCCGTTAGGCAGTGCCGGCACGACCGCTACAATCGGACCGCCACAGACGAATGCGACTGATGGAATCCATGTTCCCGTCACGGCTGATCACGTTGGCGCCACCGCCTCCGCAATATCGGTTCCGGACGAAGACGAGGTGCTTGTCACGATCAAGGTGAACGACAAATTCCACATCAATGCGAACCCAGCCTCTTTCGACTTCCTGATCCCGACCACCGTCGAGTTCAAAGGTATCAAGGCGAAGAAGGTCGAGTATCCGAAGTCTACTCGATTTACCGCCGAGTTCGTCCGCGAGGGCCTTGACGTCTACGAGGGCTCGGTCGCTGTCGTCGCCAGGTTTCCCAAGGGCAGTCTGAGCGAAAACAGCTCGATTGAGGGCGCCGTTACCGTGCAAGCTTGCACCAACCAAATCTGTCTGCCGCCTTCGACGCTGCCGATTTCAGCCGCAGTAGGCGCGAAATGATTCTCACTCGATGTGTTTGATTCGTCTTGGGTCGAGTATGTAGCTTAGGCTGCTGGAGCGATCAGGCCGGTGATCAAGCGTCGGCCTGAGCTGCGTCGTCAGCCGCGAATTGTCCACGCGGCTCGCAAAGAACACCGGTGACACACTTCTGACCAGTATGTCACCGGGTGAATCAATGTAGCCTCGCGCCGCCTTCTGCGCGGGGGCGGAGCTGTAGGAAATCGCCAAGTGGGCTATCCATCTCGCGTCGTCGTAAGATGCTCATTATGGCAGGCGTGTGCACCGTGCAGGTTGCGCGGATCGTGCTTTACAGGTCTCTCACTTCACCGCGCGCTGGGTAGTTGTTCTTCAACACGTAGTCGATTGCGGCAAGAATGTCGGAGAAATGCGGGCGCGCGAACGGCATCGTCTGGACGCTGCCGAAGTAGAGCGTGCCGTCCGGCCGTATCAGATAAAGCGCCGGCTCGGAGAAGCGCGCGGGCTCTTCTACCCCTGCGGACGTCATTCCGCGCCCTGATGAGATGAACAATCCCCAGCTGCGAGCGGCGGCGAGGTCGAGGCCATAGCCGATGCGCAGCCGGTACAATTCCCAGGTTTCCCTGGTCTGCATGGCTCGTTGCTTCGAGTCGGACGATACGGCCACCACTGCAACGCCGCGCTTGTCAAACTCATCGAGCTTCGACTCCAGTTCCCTGAGCTGGGTCTTGCAAATGGGGCAGTGAAGGCCGCGATAAAACACGACAAGCGTGAAATGCTGTGGCCTCTCGCCTCTGAGATCAAACAAGCCAGCGCCGACGAGGTTGACATGGAGCGGCGGAACGGGCTGCCGTGGAAACAGTGGCACGAATTCGGTCATGTGAGTCATCCTTTCAAGCGGCTTCATCGATCACGGCTGCTCTCGCGATGATGTCGTACGCGCTAGTCTCGTGCGTAAAGCGTTCGTGGCGCGACCCATTGAAACATTCTCCGGCCGAACACGCCTGCGAGCCCCACAAACAGGACTGCGGTTCCGAAGTTCCACATCAGGATCATCGCGGTTGCGTCGATGGTGTGGAACAGCGACAGCGCCGTCGCCGTGACAGCGGCGACAGCCAGGCTGCCCATGAAGGTCGCGGCGGTCGGACGGAGCGGAGCGGCGTAGCGCAGCATCACGAGCATCGCCAGCGACAATGGCAGGCTCGTCAGCACGAGAGTGGCGAAGCAGCGCGCGGCCTCGCCAAAGCTCATGCCGTCGGGTCCGATCGCGACCCATTGAGTCAGGCACTGGTAGCCGACATTCGAAAGCCACGCGATCAGCGCCGGTACGGGCAAGAGAAGCCAGAGGCGCGACCGGTCGGGGAGGCTGACTAGGAAGGCCGCGATGGTCGCCAGCACGCCGGTCAAGAGCGAGGCCGCCATGCTGGCGGCAAAGGCTGGCTCCTGCAGCCGCTGAACCAGGTCGGGGCGAATTCCCTGGTTGACGGCCAACAGCGTCAAGACGACCGCTGCAAGCAGGAGCCAGCACGCCGCCCGCATCACCGGCGGTCGCAGCCGCCGCACCGGCGTGGCGTTCGCCGCAAGGGAAGCAATGAGATCAGGTGTTTTGATCACGGTTCGCTCCGATCGAGCAGCATTTTCCGCAGGTTCTTCAGTGCACGATGAGTGTTCACCTTAAGAGAGGTGATTGACATACCGCTCACTGCTGCCGCCTCCTTTAATGAAAATTCCTTGAGTTTGAGCAACCGCACGGCATTCTGCTGCGCAGGAGGGAGGTTGTTGACCATCCCCTCGAGCTCTCGCCGGTCCGGCCTCTCATCTAGGTTCGCTGCGGGCTCGCAAAAGGTTTCGTGTTCGGCGGTCAAAGGTATTTCACGGTTTCTGGTGCGGCCCTGACGGCGTAACCGGTCGATGAAGCGCCGGTTAGCAATTGCGACTAGCCACGGCGCAAACGGCCGGGCCGGATCGTAGGTCTGCCGGATCGAATGGACGGTCAGCAGGACGTCCTGGACCGCGTCCTCGATGTCGTTCGGGTCACGGTGGCGCCGTGCGGCAAGGGAACGCAGATACGGCGTGATTTCCTGTAGAAGGCGATGATAGGCGGCTCTGTCGCCCTCCTGAGCGCGGGCCATCAGGATGGACCAATCGACGTCTCTGGTAACCGACGCCGAGCCTGCCGGCCTGCCGGCGTCGTCTTTCCCGACGAGCCTCAGCGACGGTCCAGGGCTGCGTGCGTCATGCGTCATCGGCGCAGAAAGCCAACATCAGGCGACTCCCTGCTTCCAAGGCCGAGGCAACTCTTCAAGCAAATGATCCAGCGACAGCGCCCCAGGGCCAAGAGCGATGATGGCTAGCGCCAGGCCAGCCCACGGCAGATGGAAGTTCGCCCAACCTTCCGGCACAACGAGCTGAATGACGCCGGTCATCACGAGGAGCCCGAGCGCGCTGAAGCGGGTTGCAAGGCCAATCACCAGCAGACCCGGGAGCACGATCTCGGCGATGCTGTCGAGATACGCGAACGCAGTCGGCAGCGGGAAACCGTAGGCCTGGCCGAAAATGTGCAGCTTGAACTCCTCTTCGAACAGGAACGTCGCAGCCGGCGATAGCGACAGGAAGCCATCCCACTTGGTCAGCCCCGATTTGAAGAAGGGCACAGCCAGTGCAATCCGTAGCACCGGCGGGGCTACGACCAGGGCGACGCGAGCAAGTAATTCCTTCACATCTTGCACCGCATTCTCGACACTTGCGAAGTCTAGATGCGTGGTCATGTTCGCTTCACCTCTGGCGCAAGGCTGTAGCCGATCAGGGCGCCTGCGCGCATGAGATCAGAAAGATTGGCCGACAGGTCGAAGCGCGGGTTAGCAATCAGGGCCGCTTCCAGCGCTGCGAGCACCGATCGTCCGTCCGTGAGCGCCTGGATGAATTCCAGACTGCCCTTGGGAAGCGATCGAACTTCGACATCGACCACGGGCCGAACGACCAGCACGTCCTCGCCGCCCGCGGAAAGGTCGACGGGGCCCGGGACACCATCCGCGACATTCATTTGCCAGATCGTCAGCGCCGGAAAATGCGAGCGGACGACACGGAGCGAAGGGTGAAGCTCAAGGCGAATCGCGGGAAGCTGATCGCGGGAGATGGCGCTGAACGCGCTTGGATCGATCGGCGAGGCCTCGGGCGCGTGATAGGCCTCGGTCCAGGCGCGCTCGACGCGGGCAACATCGGCCAGATAGGGCAGCACCGCAGCCGGCTCGAATTGTCGGATGAAGTCCGGAAAGCCGGTTCCATAATCCAGCAGGATCGGCGAGTGCGGCGGTTCGCCCATCACATAGGCGCGCGCCATGGCACGAAAGAAATCGGCCCCGACGATGCGATGCACCGCCGGGAAGGCATCCTTCAGAGTCTCTGTCAGGCCGACCACGACGTTGTTTCGATAGACGGCAAACCGCTTCGGACCCG
>WNFM01037668.1_pt3 | contig 14097 bp, 21 predicted proteins | sample 5400271 | NCBI WGS metagenome assembly WNFM01 (sample SAMN13153352, study PRJNA577476) | soil metagenome | isolation source: 60 cm saprolite on Douglas fir-dominated hillslope | place: USA:California | collected 2013-09-17 | reverse complement strand
CAAGATGCTGATGTACCTGCCGATGGGCGGCAGCGTCTTCCGCAAGGCCAGCCAGGACTACACCACCGGCCTGCCGCGGCTCCGTCACGTGAAGGGCACGAACTTCATTGCGCCCTACGCCGGCACTGACCTGGAATCCATGCCCAGGTACGCGCACGAGTTCACGATGACCGGCGAGGACGTTGATAAGGCTCAGCAAATCGGCATCTTCTGCGACGTCTACCTGCCGCAGCCGTCGCTCGATACCGCCAAGCACGCGATTTCCGCCGACCAGAGTGACTACCGCGAGCCCGTCCTGCACGAGAAGGACCGGCTGTACGCGATGTACGAGTACCACGTTGACCTGCAGCTCGATTGCGACCCGGATGGCGCCGGCGCCAAGGACCTGGACGAGATGGACACGGGCTCGAGGCCCTACATCGTCGTCGTCGACAGCGAGAACAACGAAATCCTCATGTGTCGGCGCAACTGGCGCCAGAAGGACCAGAAGCACAAGAAGCGGCTCTGGTTCACGCACCACCAGTTCCTTCCAGGGTTGGGCTTCTATGGCTGGGGTTACCCCCACGTGATAGGGAGCCTTGGGCTATCGGCTTCAGGCGCTGTCAATGCGCTGCTCGACGGGGCCCTCGCTGCCAATTTTCAAGGCGGCTTTTTTACGAAGGAGGGCCGTGTCGCCGGCGAACTCCGGCTCGAGCATGGTGTTTGGAAGTCAATCGACTCGACCGCCGAAGACCTGGCCAAGAGCTTCTACACACCCCCATTCAAGGAGCCAAGCCCTGCGTTATTCCAGTTGCTGGGCCAGCTCGTCGAAGCCGGCCAGCGCTTCGCCGGCACGACCGACGCCGCGGTAGGCGATGGCAACAACACGGGCCCGGTGGGTACCACGATCGCCCTGATCGAACAGGCCGCGAAGCCGCAGTCCGCCATCCACAAGCGCCTGCACGTGTCGATGTCCGAAGAACTCGATATGCTGTGCGAGCTCATCGAAGACTTCATGCCGCCCAGGTACGACTACCAGCTTGGGGACAGCCAGGAGTCGCTGCTCAAGCAGGACTTCGCCCCTGGCGTCGAGGTCATCGCGGTCACCGACCCGAACGTCTCGAGCGACACCCAGCGGATCATGCGCGCACAGGCCGTGCTGGACATGCAGAGCCAGGCGCCGGATCTCTACAAGCCGGCGGAGCGGGTTGAGGCGCACAGGCGGATGCTCGTGGCGCTGAAGGTGCCGAACCTGGACGCGATCGCCCCGAAGGCTGAGCAGCCGCAGTACTTGGACGCCATCAGCGAAAATGCCTTGATGTTCAAGGGCCAGAGCGCGACGGTGTTCCCGCTTCAGGAGCATCTTTCGCACATCCAGATTCACCAGGACGGCATGGCCAGGGCTCAGGGCATGTTCCCGCAGGAAGTGCTGAAGAACCTGAACCCGCACATGCAGTCGCACATCCAGGACCACTACTCGGCCCTGTACACAATCCAGATGATGCAGGCGATTGGGATGCCGCCGAACTTCGACGCCCAGGGCAACCCGCATTCGATGGACCAACGGATGACCGCCCAGCTCGACCAGCGGATGGCCGGCGCGCTGAAGACCATGCCGCACCCGCAGCCCAAGCCGCAGACGCCCAGCGCCGAGCAGCAGGCCGGCCAGATGGAGATCGCCAACAAGCAGGCGTCCGCCAAGGCCGAAATCGAAATCGCCAACAACAAGGCCTCCGCTGAGGAGACCCGCAAGCAGACCGCGTTCGAGAACGAGGAGCGCCGCAAGGACGCCGCGCTGGCCAACCAGGAAGCCAGGCTGGACACGGTGGGCGCCGTGAAGATCATCCGCGGCGCGGCCGAGCACGGTCAGAAGATTGTGCACAAGGAAGCCACCACCGGCCAGGATCTGGTGCACGCCGACGCCAGGCACGAGCAGCAGCTCGACCAAGGTGCCGCTGCGCACGAGCAGCAACTGGAGCAGGGCGCAGCCTCGCACGACCAGACGCTCGAGCAGGGCGCTCAGTCCCACGAGCAGGGCATGGACCACGCCGACCAGGTGGCGCGCGCGGCCGCATCCGAGGAAGCGCAGGCCGACGCGCACGTGAAACCATGATTCTCCGCGACCTCAGTTCGCAGTATTGGGTTTGCCGGCATCTCGATGGCGTCAGTCGTCTGACAGCGCTCATCCATGCAGTGCAGCTGTGCTCAGTAGGTCGCTGTTGGCTCGGCGAAAGATGGAGTTTACCGCCGCCATGAGCGCCGCCACGCCAGCCGAAGTCCGCGCCGCGCGCCAATTCCTGCGCCAGCGGCTGCACGCCGGCACGCAGGATGTCCCGCCGCGGCACTTCGCCAACGCGGCCAAGGAAATGGGCATGGGATTTCAGGACCTTACGACGATGCTGGCCCGGATGTACTCCGGTGGCCAGAACGAATCTTTCTACCGAGAGCAGGCCCTCGAGCGCGGCCTGTCGGTGCCAGCGTAATGACCAGGCCAGGCAACAGACCCGTCCCGGCCGCGGGCGCTGACCCAGGTACGGCGCACACCAAACTTGCCGCCAAACCCATGGCTGAACCAGGTGGCGAAGGCGCGTCCCTCGAGAAGCCCGACTTCAACGAGGATAAGGCCGGTGAAGGCACTGGCGAAGACAGTGACGAAACAGGCGATTCAAACTGAGGTGTCCCATGACGGCTAGAACCAAGCACGGCTACAAAGGCCACAAAACACACCATGCCGACAGGCACGCCCACAGCAATCTGATGGCGGCTCACACTACCGGGAGCCGTGCCGAAGGCGCGCCAATGGGCGCCACTCCGCCAACCGCTGGGGGCGCCATGCCTCCGATGGGTGGCGCGCCGCAGGTAGGCGGACCCCAGGGCGCTGTCCCTACAGGAGCGCTGGCGGCATCCGATGCCGGCGGCCAGAACCCCCCGTCCATGCCGGGCCCGAACGCCCAGATGGACTCCGAAGCAGGAGAACAGACGTGAGTGAACGCAGCGAAATGCACGATGGCATCCCACGGAAGCAGACGGCCAGCGCGCGCATCGAGTCTTCCCACCATTCCACCGGGCACCATGGCTTCATGCACAATGGCAACGTTGGCATGGGCAAGCCGGTGAAGATGGCGCACCACTCGAATGGCGAGGACGGCTTCTTCGACCAGGAGGTCACCGACGACACGGGTGGCAGCAAGAATTCCGGCGAGAAGGGCAGTGGCTACGACTCTGAGGTTGAAGGCAAATGAAACACACAGACGAAAACAAGGAACTGCGCGGCATCGCAGGCACCGAGAGCACCCCGGCGGCTTCACGCGCCGAACAGGCCCGCAACGACGCTGCAGGTCGCCACAGTGAAGGCGACACGGGCGGCGAGTCGGCAGGCCATCACAGCGCCGACGCTGGCAACGCGCGATCGCCTGCTGCCGCGCACGCGGGCGAGGACCGGCGGAACGCCAGGGCCGATGCGGCGAAAGGGTCGAACCCGCCGCGCAGAGTCTCCGGCGGCGGTAGCGCGCCGGGCGGCAAGTCGGTAGAGTCCGACCACGTGATGGGCACCAACCACTCCGTTCGCGCTGAAGGCGCCGAAGGGTTCTCCGACGAGGCGAGCTCCAAGGCCAACCGCAAGGAAGCGGGCGAGCCGGAGCGCGAGGCAGCCGAGACTCGAGCCACTGGCAGCAAGGAAGTGAAGCACTCGACCACGTTCGGCCATGCCGGGCGCGCCGGCCAGGAAGCGCCGGCGAAGAACGCCATGGGCCACGGCCAACGCGAGACGGTGGCGAGGAACACAATCTGAGACGCATACACTGCGAAAGAAGCCGGTGCCGCGAATCTTCAGGTGTGCCTGACGCGGCGCTGGCCCTGACATGAACTACGACCTGGTGGTCGAGCGCTTCCGCGCGCATCTGCGCGAGCAGCACGCCAAGTTCAATGACAAGATAGGCAAGCGGCTGGAGCCCGACGACTACCAGTACCATTGCGGCCAACTCCATGCGTGCGCGAACCACCTGGAGACGCTTCAGGACATCATCAAGAAGGTCAACTCAGGGGAAGAAGATGGGAATGCAACCGCAGCGCCAGGATGACGACATGGACCTGGTGACCGGCATGGCGCGCCGCGCGCTCTCCAGGATTCCAGCGGAAATCAAGCAGCGAGACCTGCTGGTCGATGGCTACGACGGGGAGCCGACCTACTGGTACATCCACATTGAGCCGGTGAAGCCTGCCGCCACGATCGGCGACGGCACCCTGCTCGCGCCCGACGAGTCGATGGAAGCCGAGCGCTTCAAGACCAACATCGGCCGGGTGCTCAAACTGGGTATGGCGGCTCTCGAGGGCACGACGCGCAGCGGCATCGCACTGAAGGACATCATCCCAGGCCTGTCGAAGCCCAAGGACCTGATTGGGCGCTACTTCGTGTACGACCGTGACGCCGGCCGGGTGATGACCTTCCGCACCGGGGAGCAGTACCTGATTACGGAGGCAATCAGCCTCACGACTGAGGTCAAGGACCCGTCCCTTTACAAGTTCTACCTGTGATGGACGCCATGTGCCGGTGCAAAAAGCGTGTAACTGGCGGTGGCTGACATAGGCGATTAGCTTTCTAAGCCATAGTCTTCCGGTCAGTCCATTCACCGGAGACTGACCACGTGGCTAATGACAACCAGGAGACGGCCGGCAAGGCCCAAGAACCTGCGTCGCAGATCATCGAGATCGACCTGGACGCAGCAGATCCAGAGAAGACCATCACTCGGCGCGCAGCCGACGACATAGCCTCCGCGGCCCGCGGAGACAACGACGATGACCGAGGCGCCGCCCGTGACGCCGACGCCAACGACCCACTGATGAAATCGAAGGAGATGCGCCGCCGCCTGGCGCGCATGAACCGTTCCTTCGACCAGCGCCTGGCCGAGCGCGAGGCCGCGCACCAGCGCGAAATCGCTGACCTCAGGAAGCGCCTGGACGGTCTGACCCTCGAGAAGACCGATGCGAGCGCTGGCGCTGACGCCGCGCACGAAGCCAACATGACCAAGCTCCAGGCCGACCTCGAAGCCGCCAACGAGCGCGGCGACTCGAAGGAAGCCGCTGCCATCTCCAGGAAGATGGCGCGCGCCGAAGGCCAGTACTGGGCCACCAAGCAGGCCGCGGCAGGCAGCCACGCTGGCACTGGCGGCGGCGCAGCAGCCGCAGCCGCAACCGCCCAAGCGGCGGCCGCGCGCACCGGCCCGACTGCGGCCGGGTCCCGCTTCATCCTCGCCAACGAGGATTGGTGGGAAGACCCGGAGTTCAAGCTCGAGCGCCAGTACGCGAACAGCCTGTACGCGGACCTGGTCAAGGAAGGCTACGACGGCAACGACGACGAGACCTTCAACGAAATCGCGGCCAGGGTGAAGAAGAAGTTCCCATCCCTTGGCATCCAGAGCGGACGCAAGGGCCGCACCGAAGACGGCGACGACGATGGTGATACCCGCGGCAATGACACGCGCGGGACTGATGGCAATGGTCACCGGCGCGTCGCGCGCAACGGTGCGACCAACTTCCAGGACCGCGGCAGCGGTGGCGGCAATGATGTCTCTCGGCGCGGCCGGGTGGTCATCACGCCAGCGGATCAGAGCACGATGATAAGTGCCGGCATGGACCCGCGTAACAACGCGCACGTCATGCAGTTCGTCCGCGAAAAAATAGCCCTGGGAGCGTAAGTCATGGGAAACCTAGAAGTCACCAGTCAGACACGTGAACTGCTCGAGCAGCGAACTTTGCGCGAGCGGAACAAGCCAATCCTTGCCAAGCAGAAGAAGGGTCGGCGCGCAGTCAAGTCGAACAGCCCCCACCAGGTTGAACGACGTGTGGCCACCAGCCGCGCCGAAGACGCGGTCGCTGCTCACGAGGTTGAGCACGGCCAGGTCAAGCGCTGGCAGCCTGCATTTACATTGCCTGGGGTGAAAGACCCACCAGGCTACGTGTCCTGCTGGATCAGCAGGCATGGTCGGCATCGCGGTGACGAGGAAGGCCTGAGAAAGGCCTTATCCGAAGGCTGGGAGTTTGGCCGGGTGAAAGATTACCCGGACTCACACGCACTCCCGACCCAGCGTTCGTCCGTTCACGGCGAGATGATCGGGAATGACAGCGCTGTGCTGATGAAGCTCCCCGAGGAGCTCAAGGCACAACGGGACGCCTACTACAACGGTAAGCGAGATCGCGCCACGCGACAGATCAACAAGCCGAAGCCTGGACTGGCCGAAGCCAACGACAAAATGCCGTTGGTCGAGGACCTGAACCAGGTGCAATCGGGTCTGGCACGTGGGCGACGCCGCATACCGCAGTCGGCGTAGTGCTCACCATTCTCTCGAGGTAACCGACCATGGCTAACTTCCAAAACCCCAACTTTCCGTCCGGGTTCACTCCCGTCCGGCACGCATCTGGGGGTTCGGTGCGACCGAACTACTATTCGATCGCCGGTGGCCTTGCCAGCAACATCTTCAAGGGTGACCTGGTCAAGCCGGCGACCGCCAAGGTGCTCAAGAACATCGACATCGTCGCGGCGGGTGCGAACCCGAGCATCGGTGCGTTCAAGGGCGTCAACTACATCGACGCAGCGGGCAACACGTTCTGGCGCCCGTACTGGCCGACAGGCACGGCTGTTCTGACCGGCAGCACGCCTGAGGCCTACGTGTTCGATGACCCGGAGATCCTGTTCGACGTGCAGGTGTCAGCAGCGGCTGGCCTGGCGACATCGAACACCGGCAACACCGCGAACATGACCGCGACGGTCGCCGGCAACACGTCGACCGGCATCAGCGGCGAGCAGCTGGATCAGACCACGCTGTCATCCGCTTCTACGACTCAGCAGCTCCAGGTTGAGGAGTTGGAACCTCTGACCAACAACCAGTACGGCCAATTTGCTCGTGCGCTCGTGCGGATCTTCCTGCACTACCGCAAGGGCATCATGACCCCGTATTGATTCAGCACCAGAACCAACCAGGAGTTTGCACACATGACTATTTTACGAAGCGACCAGCGCAAACAGCTCCAATTGGGGCTGAATGCGGTTGTGGGCCTTGCCTACAACGAATACCCGGATCTGTGGCCCGACATCTTTGTCGAATCGCCATCAGAGAAGGCCTACGAAGAAGACGTGATGATGACCGGCACCGCCGCAGCCGACGTGAAGCCGGAAGGCTCCGCGATCGACTACGACGACATGTACGAGACCTTTGTGGCGCGCTACCAGCACTCCACCATCGTCAAGGCGGTCGCCATCACCGAGGAAGCGGTCGAGGACAATCTGTACCTGACCATGGGGTCGCAGATTGCCAGGGCCATGGCGCGGTCGATGAAGTTCACCAAGGAACTTCGCCGCGGCAACATCCTCAACTTCGCCTTTGCCAGCACCAACCCTGGCGGAGACGGCGTCTCGCTGCTCAATCCGAACCATCCTCTGGGTGGCGGCGGCGTGCTCTCGAACATGCTGGCGACCTCCGCGCAGCTGTCGGAAGCGGCCATGGAGCAGCTGTCGATCCAGATCGCGGAGTGGCTCGACGAGCGCGGCATCCCCGTGCGCGCGATGATTAAGAAGCTGGTCATCCCGACCGAGCTCCAGTTCATCGCCGCGCGCCTGTTGATGACGCCGTACCAGCCCGACACCGGCGACAACAACATCAACGCGATCTTCAAGCTGGGCACGATCCGTGACGGGTTCTCCGTCAATCGGTATCTGACCAGCCCGACCGCGTGGTTCCTCATCACCGACGTCCCGGACGGCCTGCGTGCCTTCCAGCGCCGGCCGCTGAAGAAAGGCCTCGAGGGCGACTTCGAGACCGGGAACCTGCGCTACAAGCTGACGGAGCGGTACAGCGAAGGCTGGACCAATCCTCGAGGAGTGGCTGGCTCAGGAAACTGAGACAACCCACAGCATCGTGGCGGGCCAGATGATCCTGGCCCGCCTTTTCCTGACAATCGCGGCCCACCAGGGCTTCTAAGGAGAGAGCAATGTCACGCCAGAATCTAAGTCGCGCCCAATTCAAGTACTTCGGGCGCGTCGCCTTCAATCCGTACCAGGGCAACAAGCCCGGTATCGAAAACCACATCACCTATGCCTTTACGCCAGCGGGAATTCTCCCGATCTCGTTCACGGCACCTCTTGCGGCCGGCGCGATTACCGCGACGCTCACGGCCGTCTGGCCCGGCGCCACGGACTCGCGCTACCAGATCCTGCTCAGCACCGGCCAGGTCATCCAGGCCACGCTGACCAACGGCTCGACAGCCGTCACGTTCAATCAGAGCAACTTTGTGGCAGCCACGGCCGCTGCTGGCAGCGTCATCGCTGCGGCGACGATCAGTGCCTTGGTGGGCCCGCAGCAGCCCGGCGGCGGTCAGCCTGTCGGCGGCGTGCCACCGGCGCTCGCGGTGGCCAACGGCTACTGCCTGTCGCAGTCGGTCACCATCTCTGTCCCGGCGGTGCTCAACGGCACGCTCGTGCCGACGGTCACCATTGCCAACCCGCAAGGCGCCTACCAGCCCAGCCTCCTGGCCGCGGTCACTGCCGGCGTCGGTACACCGGATATCCCGCGCAACGTCGTTGCGGCCTGGACCGGAACCGCGATTCTCACGGTCACCGGCACCGACTACTACGGCCAGCCGCAGACCGAAGTGAGTGCCTCAGGCACCGCGTTCACCGGCAAGAAGGCCTTCTCCACCGTCACGTCGCTGGTCTTCAGCGCGAGCGTGACCGCGGCGACCGTCGGCACCGGCGCTGTGCTGGGCCTGCCGTTCCGCGTCGATAGCGGCGACATCTTCGCCACGACGCTGGCGGACGCGGCCGATGCGGGTACCTTCGTCAAGGCTGACCTCACGAACCCGGCGACGAGCTCGACCGGCGACGTGCGTGGCACCTACACCACGGCAGGCGCGCTCAACAGCCAGAAGTGGCTGGCGATGATCCTGACGGTTGGCGATGACTCAACCGTCCTGGGAGCGTTCGGTCAGACCCCAGCGTAATGACAGGTGCGGGGTAGGGAAGCAGTCCAACCCGCCCGGCTCATAACCGGGAAGTCGTGGGTGCAAATCCCACCCCCGCTACCACAAGGAGTTTGACATGCCTCATTCACGCAACCAGGTCACGGCGCAGTTCGGTACTGCGGTGGCCAATGGCATCGCGCTCGCGCAGACGCTTGGCGCCGCCGGACCAGTGACCATCAACGGGTCGCTGGCTTCCGGTGGCGTTGCAACTCTCACGCCTCCGCAGAAAGTCGTCATCACCAGCGCCGGCAACGACACCGCGGTCGTGTTCACGGTCAAGGGTACGGACTACGGTGGGAACCTGCTCACCGAGACCTTCAACGGTGCCAGCGGCGCCGCGGCGACCAGTAAATTCGTCTACGCCACGGTCACCAGCATCGCGGCGTCCGCGGCCACCAGTTCGATCACGATTGGCGTATCCGGCATCATGTACTCGCCCTGGCTCGTCATCGGCGCGCAGGCGCAGCATTTCCAGTGGAAGGTCCGGGCCTTCATGGCGGCCGGCGTCACGGCGACCTACGACATCGAGCAGACCAGCGACATCGAACTGATGAACCAGACGGGCGGTTTCGCCGACGACATCAGTCTGATGCAGACGGCGCAGACCGTGGCCACCACAACCGACAACACGACTCCTTGGATGGGCATTCGTCTGCGCGTCACCGCGGGCGGGCCAGTCACACTCAGGGCGCTCGAGTCGCGCACGGCGTAAAACGCCGTGGCGATCTTCGCAAATTACAACTGGTTCTCTCCCGACCTCGGAGACGTCGTCTCTGAGGCCTGGGAGCGCGCTGGCATGGCCTCGACGTCGATCGGGAACGACCACATCGAGTCGATCCTGCGCTCCATGCGCTACCTGTTCAACAGCGAATGGCTGACGCTGGGCTTCCGGCAGTGGCAGTTCGAGCTCGTGAGCCAGACCACGACGGTGAACGTCGCGTCATACACGCTGCCGCCGGAAGTGCTGACCATCTCGGACGCGGTGCTGATCCGCTCAAATCGTGCGACGCCCATCAATCCGATGGCCCGCAACGAGTACCTCGAGATCCCGGACAAGACGCAACTGGGGCGCCCGGACCGCTACCTGGTCGATCGCCAGTACAACCAGGTCGTGATGACGGTGTGGCGGACGCCGGAGAACAGCACTGACGTCATCCAGTACTGGGCCTTCAAGAACAACAGCCTGCCTGGCACGGCACTCCAGTACCAACTGGCCATGCCGCCGCACGTCCAGGAGGCCTTCGTGTGCGGCCTGTCGGCAAAGATCGCACAGAAGTACAACCAGGCGCGGTTCGGCGAGCTCCAGATGCTCTACCGCGGCGGTGACCCGAATCCGCGCAACATCGGCGGCGCGCTTGCGCTGGCGCTGGACGCTGACCGTGAGAGTGGGGACGTGAGAATCACAATGGCAATGCACAGGAGAGGACGGTAATGAACATCATCAATTCCAGGCCGCGCTGGTCGCTTCACCCGGACGGCCGGCTGCAGGACAACAAGACCGACGCCCTGTTCGATGCCGACGACGTCAGTGTCGTCAGCGACGGTACGTTCGATTGGGACTTGGTCGAAGTGCGCGCGGTGCTGAGTGGCAATGGGTTTGTCGAAGACGCGATCGCCGGTCCGTCAACGGGGCCGCGGATGCTTTCCAGCGCGCCGAAAGCGCCGACCCAGGCGCCGGCGAGTGATTCACAGGAGGCAGGCGATGAGCAGACTGACAACGGAGAGGCGGAAGGAACTGCCTGAGCAGGAGTTCGCCCTGCCTGGCCGAAGGTATCCGATCAATGACCCGAACCATGCACGGAACGCCTTGGCTCGGGTATCGGGTAACGGCACGCCAGCAGAGAAGGCCGCAGTGCGCTCGAAGGTTCACAGGAAGTATCCGGGCATGGGTAGCTGACAGACATGCCTGCTTACGCTACAGGGTCCAAAGCATGGGGGCTGTGCCAACGGTGCGGCCTCCGCTTCCTGTACCGTGAACTGATCTTCGACGGCTACTTCCCGAACCTGCGGGTGTGCGGCGGGTGCTACGACGGCCCGCAGCCGCAGGAGAAACTGGCGATCGTCTCTGACCCGGCGGCGCTGTGGAAGCCATCGCCGGACGCCTACATGGTGTTCCCGCCGTACCTGACGGCCTCGATCGCGTCGGGCCATGTCGTGCTGAAGTGGACCAGCATCGGGCGCGACGCGGTGGGCCCGAACAAGATGGGCGCGCAGAGCGCGGTTCTGAGCGCCGGCTACTCCGTGTATCGCTCCATCGACGGCATCACCTACTCGCTGCTCGTGACGATCATGAACACGGCCGACGAGTTCGGCGCGCTGTCGGTCGAGACCCTGACCTACACGGACCTCACGCCGCCGGCAGGGCTTCTGTACTACTACGTGCGCGGGTTCGACGTACTCGAGAGCGCTGAGTATGGGTAGCGCCAACTCGAACGTGATATCCACCCAGGTGTCGCCGATTGTCGTGCCACCTGTGCTGAAGGGCCAGCCCAACAGGCCAGGCACGCTCATGCGTCTCACCTGGACGGAAGCGACCGGCGGCATCACGGCATTCCTGCTTTTCCGCAACGTGAACAGCGCCGGCTTCGTGCTGTATCAGACGCTCGGCGGCGGCGTACTCGCGTACACGGACCAGATGAGCCAGGGGCCCATCGACACGCAGAACACCTACGCCTATTACGTCGTGGCCCAGGTGGGCACGGCCGTATCCGGCCCAAGCAACGAGGTTGTCTACAATGCAGGGGTTTAACTACGCGCAGCTCAGGCAGGCGATGCAGGACTGGCCGGTGCTGGCCAGCGCCGGCTACCTCAACAACATCAACCGGTTGATTTACCTGGCGGAGATTCGTCTCGACCAGGATCTCGACATGGAGCCGTTCGACCCGACCGACCAGGTCGTGATCGCCACGAACGCAACCACTGTGGCCAAGCCGCCGGGCTCGCAGTCCATCACGTTTACCACGCTGCTCGCCGCCGGCGCCGTCAGTGGCACGCTGACGGGCAACTGGGCTGGCGCGACCGGGCAGTACGCAGTCACATTCCCGGACAACGAGCTCGTGGCCATGACGCTGACGAACGGCGCGGCCACCTCGACGTTCTCGCCGGCGCTGGCATCAACGCAGACCGCGACCTTCGCGCAGGTCAGTTCGCAGTTCATCACGGAGCGCAACCTGTGGGTTGTCTACAGCGGCGCGCAGTACCCGCTGGTGAAGCGCTCGCTCGCATTCGTCAAGATGTACCAGGCGGCCGCCGGCCAGCCGAAGTACTACTGCGAGCTCAATGCCAACTTCTGGCAGTTCGCGCCGGCTGCGGACGCCAACGCCACGGCCATCGTGCGTCACTACATCCAGCGGCAAATCAGCATCGTGGCCTCTGGCAATTCGTTCTACGGCGACAACTTCGGCCAGCTGCTGTTCTGCGCGGCGCTCATGGAAGGCGAGCAGTTCCTGAAGGCCGACGATCGCTACGCCGATATGAAATCCAAGTACTACAGCGAGCTGCTCCCGCAGGCGCGCGACGATGCGAAGATGGCGATGAAAAGCGGCGTCCCGACTCCGCTCCAGCCGGCGTCTGGACCTTCCTCGCCTCCACTCATGCCACAGAACCAGCAAGCGCAGGGGTAATCGACCATGGCTGACACTTACACCACCTACCTGCAAGTGCGCTTGCCGGCCACCGGCGCGTACAACAACACCTGGGGCGCCACCCTCAATTCGGATGCGCTGAACCTGCTGGATACGGCCATCACCGGAGAAGTGACGGTCAACATCGGCGCCTCGACCGCGTTCTCCATGCCGGCGCTCACGCCTGGCGTGGCCAGCTCGAGCCGCTACTTCGCGTTGCTGTTCGTCGGCACGCCAGCGAGCGCCGCGACCATCACGCTGCCTGGGTCGCTCGTGAAGAAGTTCTACCTGATCGACAACGAGACCGGCCAGTCCATCACGCTCACCTACGGCGGTGGCGGCACGACGGTCACGATTGCCACGGGCGTGCAGCAGCTCGTCTGGTGCGATGGGACGAACGTCTCGGCGCCGCAGGCCTCTGCGGCGAGCGCGGCGCAGTTGAACGGCATCCCGGCTGCCAACTGGATGCGCCAGTCCAGGACGGCCGCTGAAATCGGTGCTTCGACCGTCGTCACCAACACGCTGACGATCCCCACGAGTGTGCCGTGGTTCACGGTCGCCGACTCCCCGACCATCACGCTCGACACCCACAACGGCAACCGGCAGCGCACGGTCCTTACCGGCAACCGGACGGTAGCGGCATTTGCGAATCCGACCGATGGCTTCGAGTTGGAGTGGGAAATCATTCAGGACGGCACCGGCGGGCGCACGCTCACCTGGAACTCCATCTTCGTGTTCGAGAACGGCCTCACGCCAACCCTGGCCACGGTCGCCGGCGGCATCGACTACTTCACGGCCACCTACGATTCGGCGCTCGGCAAGTGGATCACCCGGCACGCCTACAACATCTCGACGCCGGCCGGCACCACGCTCAGCGTCAGCTTTGCGGTCAACACGCTGAATGTGAACCTGCTCGCGCTCCTGGGGACGCTGGGCGCGCCGGTCACCGTCAACGTCAGTATCGGCCAGGGCGTCTGCATCTACTCCACCAACCCGAACGTGCCGGCCCTGGATCTCTCCGGCCTGCCTGCCGGGTCCACCGTCAACCTGCTCAACCTGGGCTACATCTTCGGCTGCGGCGGGCGCGGCGCGCAGGGCGGCTCAGGCGGGACGATCGGTTCGACCTTCACAGACTTCTCCTCGGGCCTGAATGGTCGCCCTGCCGGCATGGCCATCAAGGGCGTCGGCATCGGCAACACGCTGAACATCACCAACGGCAACGGCCGGATCTGGGGCGGTGGTGGCGGTGGTGGCGGCGGCGGCGTCGCCTGGGGCGGCACCAGTGGCAGCTACGCCAACGGCGGTGGCGGCGGCGGCGGCGCGGGCGGTGGCCTGTGTGGCTGGGGCGGCGCGAGCCTGTCCACGCCTGCCTCAGACGGCGTCGACGGCGGTACGGGCATCAATGGCACCTTCGGCACCGGTGGTGCTCCCACGGGGGCCAATGGCGCGGGTGGCGCGGGTGGCGCGGGTGGCGACTGGGGCG
>WNFM01351230.1_pt1 | contig 14098 bp, 14 predicted proteins | sample 5400271 | NCBI WGS metagenome assembly WNFM01 (sample SAMN13153352, study PRJNA577476) | soil metagenome | isolation source: 60 cm saprolite on Douglas fir-dominated hillslope | place: USA:California | collected 2013-09-17 | reverse complement strand
GGGTCGCCCCCGCCATGGAGGGCCTCTACCGCACCCCGTTCGACAAATTCGAGTCCTACGTCCCGCACGGCACGGTGGACGACGTCGCCGAGTTCGTCGCGCCCTTCATCGAGGCCGGTTGCACGACGCTCAACTTCATCCCGCTCACGGGCAACGACGAGGCGGGCATCGACGCGGTCGCGGAAGTCCGCGCACTTCTACGGAAGTGAATGCCCCAAGGAGGCATCATGAACCCGATCTCAGACCAGCTACGCCGATCCTCCGAGTTCCGGGCCGCCGGCCATTGGGGGGATGACACCCTGGTCACCCTCATCGACCGATGGGCAGACGCCGATCCAGGTCATCCCTACCTCTCTGACGGGGTCGGGGAACTGACCTACGGCGAGTTCCGGGCGCAGGCATGGAACCTGGCCGCAGCCCTGGCGGAACGCGGCGTCAAGCCGGGTGACCGGGTGGCGGTCCAGCTTCCGAACTGGAACGAGCTCTTCCTGATCTACGCCGCATGCGCGCGGCTGGGTGCGGTCATGATCCCCATCGTCGTGGTCTACCGCGCCGGCGAGGTCGGGTTCATCGTGGAGAACTCAGGCGCGGTCGCCCTCATTACCTGCGGCGAGTTCCGGCGTTTTGACCACGCGGCGATGGCCCGCGAAGTGGCCGCGTCCTCGAGCAGCGTGCTGTTCCGTGTGGTCGTCCGAGGCGAGCCAACCGACGGAGCGCTATCGTTCGCGGAGCTTCTCGGCACCGACTGCGACGCGGGCGTTCTGCCCGGCCTCCCCTCGGCCGACGATCCGCACCTGATTCTCTACACCTCGGGCACCGAGTCCCGGCCGAAAGGCTGCCTGCACACCTGGAACTCCAGCTCGTTCCTGCCCAGGCACGCGGTCAGCGCCTTGAAGATGAACCGAACCGACGTCATGTTCATGCCCGCGCCGGTCACCCATGCCCTGGGTCTGACCCTGGGGGTCATGGCCCCGACGTTGGCCGGTGCCTCGGTGCACGTGCTGGACGTGTTCGACCCCGCGGCCGCCCTGCAGCGCATCGGAAAGTACCAGTGCACCGGTACGGCGAGTCCCGCTCACGGCGCACGACGTCACGCGATTGCGCTTCTGGCTCACCGCCGGCGCTCCCATCCCGGCCGCCTTGGTTGACGAGGCCACGAACACGTTCGGCGGCTGTCGCGTGGTCAGCGCCTACGGCTCCAGCGAGATCATGATGGCCACCGTCTGCCGGCCGGAGGATCCGGTGGAGCGGGTGGCCAACTCCGACGGCCGGCCGGTTCCCGGCGTCGAGATCCGGATCGTCGGTGAGGACGGCCGGCCGGCCGCGATCGGTGTGGACGGCGAGATCCGGTACCGCGGCCCGGGGCGACTGCTCGAGTACTGGCGCCGGCCGGATCTCACCGCGGAGGCCACCGACGATGAAGGCTGGTGGTGCACTGGTGATGTCGGCCGGCTCGACGAGGACGGATACCTGCGGGTCACCGGGCGGATCAAGGACATCATCGTCCGTGGCGGGTTCAACATCAGCGCGCGGGAGGTGGAGGAGGCCCTGCTGGCGCACCCCAAGATCGCGAACGTTGCCGTCGTCGGTATTCCGGACCCCGTTCTCGGCGAGCGGGCGTGCGCGGCGATCGTGACGAGGGGCCCGATCGACATCACCCTCGACGAACTACGGGATCACCTGACCAACCAGAGCAAGCTGGCCATCTGGAAGGTTCCGGAGCGAGTCGAGTTCCTCTCCGAGATGCCGGTGACCGCCACCGGCAAGAGCCAGAAATTCGTGTTGCGAGAAAGGTTCCGGACTTCCGGACCATCGGGCGATCGTTAAGGTGTCGGGACTCATGAACTTCGCGACCAGTCCGGAACAGGACGCGCTGGTCGACATCGCTCGCCGCTTCGGCCAGCAGCACCTCGCGCCGTTCTACCAACAGCGAGAGCGCGAGGGAGCCTTCGACCGGCCGACCCTGCGCGAAATGGGCAGGCTGGGGTTCTTCGGGGTGGAACTGCCGGCCGCGTACGGCGGCCTCGGCCTCGACTGCGTCACCGCGGGACTCGTCCTCGAGACGCTCAGTGCCGCCGACTACAACATCGGGCAGCTCATGGTCGCCGTCTCGCTCGCCGGGAGCATGCTGGCGAAACACGGCGACCGGTACGTTGTGGAGCCGTGGCTGCGGAGCATCCTGGCGGGCAAGACGATCCCGGCGATCGCGCTCACCGAGCCGGGCGGCGGCTCCGATGCTGCTAACCTCGCCGTGCGCGCGCGGCGGGACGGCGACGACTACGTTCTCGACGGCGAGAAGACATCCACGAGTTTCGCGACTCAGGCGGGCATCGCGGTGGTGTGGGCGCGCACCGGCCCCCCGGGGAGCGGCGCCTACGGGATCAGCGCCTTCCTAGTGCCGCTGGACCTGCCCGGCATCACGACAACCGAGTTCGAGGACCTCGGCGGGCGGTGCGCAGGACGCGGATCGTTGTACCTCGACGGGGTACGGGTACCCGCATCTCACCTGCTCGGTGCGGAGAACCGTGGCTTCGTGCAGGTGATGCAGGGCTTCGACTACAGCCGGGCGCTCATCGGCCTGCAGTGTCTGGCGGTCGCACGCCAGTCGCTCGACGAGACATGGGCATCGGCCGCGGAACGCGAGAGCTTCGGCAAGCCGCTCACGGCGTATCAGGGCGTCACGTTCCCGCTGGCAGAGGCCGAGACGCACATCCACGCCTGCCGCCTGATGTGCCTGCACACCCTGTGGCTCAAGGATCAAGGACTCCCGCACACGGCCGAGGCCGCGATGTGCAAATGGTGGGGACCCAAACTCGCCTTCGAGGTAGTGCAGAACTGCCTGCTGATCAATGGCCACGGCGCCTACACGACAGAGATGCCGTACGAGCAGCGCCTGCGTGACGTGCTCGGACTGCAGATCGGAGACGGGACGGCACAGATCATGAAGCTCGTCATCGCGCGCCACAAAGCTGCACGAAAAGGGGTAGCGATGTGACACGGCTCGTCAGGCAGGCCGCGCCCGGGCGGACGCGCCCTCGAAGACCGGATCGCTGGCGATCAGTTCTCGGGCACCTCAATCGAGGTCCGGTCCTCGACCTCCATGACCGCCTCGGCGTACGAGTGAACGTGGCGGCTCATTCGGCGCCCGGCCGCGTCGGGGTCCTTGGCCTGAATGGCCTTGGTGACCGCCTGGTGGGCTCGCAGGGTGGTCAGGCGCACGTCGTCGTCGACGAAGCCCTGGTTGTCGGTGGAGGCGTAAATGCTTCGGGACAGAGCCCGCATGAAGCCCGTCAGCAGCTCGTTGTGGCCGGCGACGGCGACCGCCACGTGCCAGTCCACGTTGGCCTGCAGGAACTCGGCGAGCGTGCCGGCGGCGGCCATCGCCTCGTTCGCCGCTTCGAGGCGCCCGAGGTCCTCGTCGGTACGGTGCTTCGCGGCGAGCTGAGCGCAGAACGGCTCGATCGCCTCGCGGGTCTCGAGCAGCGCCGGGATCCTGATCCGCCGAGCCCGGATCAGGAGGCCCACCGAGTCGGCCATCGAGTCCTGGCCGGGCCGGGATACATATGCTCCGCCGGCGCGTCCGGTCTTGATCCGGACGAGTCCCTGCACCTCCAGGATCCGCAGCGCTTCGCGGATGGTGGCGCGGCTCATCCGGGTCTGGTTGACGAGCTCGCGCTCGGTCGGCAGCGCCGTACCTTCAGGGAAGTCCCCGCGGAGGATCCGTTCGCGCAGGTCGTCGGCCAGTACGGCGGACGCCTTCGGGACCTGCAGGGGCGTCAGCCGGACGGCGCGCCTCCGCGGCCCGGATTCCGAGATCGCTGGCTCAGCGGCCATGAGATGCCTCCGCAGTCGGGTATTTGGTCATACCTAAGTTAGCATTCGCCATCCTCAACCACATCGTCGAGCGGGAAGTGGCGCCGCGGCCCGGCCGACTATATGGCCTAACCATTAACACATAGCTTAAGATGGGCCCAGGACCGAGGCCACCGCGCGTGAGGAGCAAAGTGATGAAGAGCCTGGACACCGAGTACGAGACCCTCGCGCTCGACGAGGCAGCGCCCGGCGTCGTGGTCGTCACCCTGAACCGGCCCGACCGGTACAACGCGATGACGAACACGATGTTCGACGAGCTTGAGCGGCTGGCACTCGACCTCGATCATGAGCACGGCTGCCGGGTCGTCGTGCTCACCGGAGCGGGCAAGGCGTTCTGCTCGGGCTACGACCTGGCCGACGCCGACGAGCTGCCCAGCCTCGGCGCGCTGGGAATGCTGGACCAGCAGGAACGGGCCGCCCGGGCCCTGCTCGCGGTCCGGGGCATGCGGGTTCCGGTGATCGCCGCGGTCAACGGAGCCGCTGCCGGGGGAGGACTGTCGCTGGCGCTCGCCGCGGACATCAGGTTCGCGTCGACCAGCGCGAGGTTCAACGCTGCGTTCGTCCGGATCGGCCTGTCGGCTGGCGATCTCGGCGCGTCCTGGCTGCTCACCCGGCTGATCGGGCCGGCCCATGCCAGCGAGATCTGCTTCACGGGCCGGATGGTGGCGGCCGACGAGGCGCTGGCGATAGGACTGGTCAACCGGGTCAGCGAGCCGGACCGGCTGCTCGGCGACGTGCTTGCCCTCGCCGAGGCGATCGTCGCAAACTCGCCGGGCGGTGTGCAGCTCTCCAAGCGAGCGCTGCAGGCGAACCTGGAGATCTCGTCGTATGCCGCGGCGCTGGAGCTGGAGAACCGCGGCCAGGCGCTGCTCACCCGGAGCGCGGACATGCCGGAGGCGCTGGCCGCGTTCAAGGAGAAGCGGCCCGCGGTCTTCACCGGAGCCTGACCGCGATGACGTCGACCATGACCGCAACCACGGACTTCCCCGAGCTGCAGACGCTGACCTTCGAGGTGGCCGAGGCGGGCATCGGCGTGCTCCGGGTCAACCGCCCGGAGCGGATGAACTCCCAGACCGTGCGGATGTTCACCGAGTACGGCCTGGCCGCTCGCACGCTGCGCGACAGCCGGCTGCGTGCGCTCATCCTCACCGGGGCTGGCGAGCGCGCGTTCTGTGCCGGCTTCGACCTCGACGAGATCGACGTGATCACCCGGATGGGGGTTCGCGAGTTCCTCGAGTTCCAGGAGACCGCGACCGGTGGCATCCAGGCGATCCGGCACCTGCCCTTCCCGGTCATCGCCGCCGTCCACGGGGCGGCCATCGGTGGCGGCCTGGCCCTCGCGCTGGCGGCCGACATCCGCCTGGTCTCGCCCACGGCAAAGTTCAGTGCCGCGTTCCTGAAGGTCGGGCTGTCGATGGGCGAGCTGGGCACGTCGTACAACCTCAGCCGGCTGATCGGCCCCGGAAGGGCGGCCGAGATCGGCTACTCCGCGCGCATCGTGGGCGCGGAGGAGGCCGTCGCGATCGGGCTGGCCAACCGCCTCGTTCCTGCCGACCGCCTGGACGACGAGGCCGTCGCGCTGGCGAGGCTGATCGCCGCGAACTCGCCCGGCGGCGTCCGGATGTCCAAGCGCGCGATCCAGCGCAACCAGGAGATCACGTCGTATGCCGCGGCGCTGGAGCTGGAGAACCGCGGCCAGGCGCTGCTCACCCGGACCGCGGACATGCCCGAGGCGCTGGCCGCGTTCAAGGACAAGCGCGCCCCCCGCTTCACCGGGAGGTGAGCACGCACCGATGCGCTGGGACTGGACGCCGGAAACCAGGGCGAAGCTGGCCGTGTTCCTCGAGGTGCGCGGGCTGACACAGGGAGACGTCACCACCCGGCCGATCGGCGACGGGCATTCCAACCTGACCTTTCTCGTCTCCGACGGCTCGCGCCGGGTTGTCGTCCGTCGTCCGCCGCCTCCGCCCACCCCGCCAGGCGCCCACGACATGCTGCGCGAGGCACGCCTCGTCGGGGCGCTCGCGGGCACGGCGGTGCCGGTCCCGCGGCTGCTCGCGACCGCCGGGGCCGGCGAGGTCATCGACGTGCCGTTCTACGTCATGACCTTCGCCGCCGGCCCGGTGGTCACGACCGGCACGCCGCCGCCCCTGGACTCGCCCGCGCTCCGGCGGCGGATCGGCCAGGCGCTTGTCGGCACGCTCGCGGACCTGCACGCCGTCGACTGGCGGTCCGCGGGACTCGCTGACTTCGGGCGTCCGGAGGGCTTCAACGAACGCCACCGCCACCGGATCGGCGCTCTGGTGGCGGACGACGACGGGCAGCCGCCGGCGAACTTCGCGGAGATCGACGCCTGGCTGGGCGCGCACGTGCCCGCCGAGTCGGGGGCGTCGATCGTCCACAACGACTACCGGATCGGCAACGTCGTCCTGTCCGCCGATCGGCCCGGCGAGATTGCCGCCGTCCTCGACTGGGAGCTGGCGACGCTCGGCGATCCGCTCCTCGACGTCGGCTACTTCCTCGCCTCGGTGCCGGAGCCGGACGGCCCGCTGACCCCCACCGAGGAGCTCGGCGCCGCGATGCTGGAGAGCGGCTACCCGACCCGCAAGGAGCTCGCCGCCCGGTATGCCGAGCGGACGGAAGCCAACCTCGCCAACCTCGCCTGGTACACCGCGCTGGCGCTGTGGAAGCTCGCGGTGCTCTACGAGTACGGACGACGCCGGGCCGTTCGCGGCGTGGGAGATCCCTACTACGATGACCCGGCGCTGGTGTGGTCGTTCCTGGAGGCCGCCCACCGCGCCGCTGGACTGCTGCCTCCGCGCGGACAACGCCGGGAGGGTTGATGGAGAGCTTCCGCGACGAGCTGGTGGGGCCGGGCGTCACGGACCTTCCGGAGCGGTTCTTCGACCGGTTCGTGTTCAACCTGCACCGGACGGATGCCACCACGCCATCGATCATCTTCGGCCTCGGGATCCATCCGGTACGCGACACCGTCGACGGGTTCGCGATCCTCACCACCAGGACCGAGCAGCGCAACGTCCGTTTCGCCACCGAGCTGAGCGCCACCGACGCCTCCAGCTGCGGTCCGCTGTCCTGGCAGGTCGTCGAGCCGATGACGACCTGGCACGTGGCGCTGCGCCCGAACCCGGCCGGCCTGCAGTTCGACCTCACCTGGCGGGCCCGCACGCCTGCCTGGCACGGCGACGTGACCGTCACCAACGCCGGCGGCGGGACCACGATGTTCGAGCACCTCTTCCAGTCCGGGTGGTACGACGGGACACTCGCCATCGACGGGGCCGAGGAGCGGATCCACGACTGGTACGGCCAGCGCGACCGGTCCCGCGGCGTACGCACGATGAGCGGCGGGCAGGGCCTGCACATCGTCGAGAACCGCGCGGGCGGCCGGCTGCTGCTCGAGGGCGCGGTAATGCACACCCACGGCGGCCTGGACCCGGTCGTCGACGTACGTCATGACCTGAAGTTCGACCATCTCGACCTGAGGGCCGGCACCGTCGAGGTGACCACCGAGGCCGGCACGGTGTACACGATCCAGACCGATGCGTCCGCCGGCGGCGCGCTGATGGCCGGCGGCGGGTACGGCGGGCGCCACGGCCAGGCCCTCGGGCGTGACCACCTCGAGTCGGACGTCTACCCGCTCGACGGCACCGTCACGCAGCTCACGCTGGGCTCGTCGCTGACCGACCGGCTGGCGACATTCGACTGGGACGGCACGCCCGGGATCGGGATCTTCGAGTTCGCGCTGACGCGGAGCAGGTCGTACTCCTACCGGCCGACCCTCGTCAGGTGAGCGGTTTCAGACCGAGCGCTGGGCCTTGCTCGCGGCCGTGGCGGCCAGGCTCTTCTCCCTGATGTGCTGCCAGTCCGCATCCGTCAGCGAGGTGAGCCCCGCGAAAGTGCCGGGACCGGCGAGCATCTGGCCGCCGTCCATCGCGATCGTCTGACCGGTCAGGTAGTCGCACGCGTCCGACAGCAGGAACATCATCAGGTTGGCCAGCTCCTCGATCGTGCCCGCCCGCCCGGCGGGCACCTGGTCGACCTGCGTGGCACCGACGGAGCTGTTCTCGGTCGGGTTGAGCATCTCCCAGGCGTAGTCGGTAGGGATCGGTCCCGGCGCCACCGCGTTCACCCGGATGCCGTACTTCGCCCACTCGACCGCCAGCGACATCGTCATCGAGTGCACCGCCGCCTTCGCCATCGCGGACGGCACCACGTACGCCGACCCGGTCCACACCCAGGTGGTGAGCGTGGACAGCACGCTGCCGGGAAGTCCGTCGCGGATCCACCGCTTGCCCGCGGCCAGCGTCGTGTGGAACGACCCGTTCATGACGGTACCGGTGATGGCCTCGAAAGCGCGCGGGCTAAGCCCCTGGGTCTGGGCGATGAAGTTCGCCGCGGCGTTGTTCACGACGCCGGTAAGCGGACCGTGCTCGGACCAGATCGACTCCATCGTCTCGTCGACCTGGTCGAACCGGCGCACGTCCACGGTGTGCACGTGCACACTGCCGGGGCGAGCCGCTGATGCTTCCTCCGCGGCCTCCTTCAGCACGCCCGCCCGGCGTCCCCACAGGTGCACGACGGCGCCGTGGTCGACCAGGTGGCGGGCGACCCCGCGGCCGAGGCCGGAGCCGCCGCCGGTGATCAGGATGCGCTTGCCGTCGAGCAGCCCACTGGAGAAGGCCTGCATGTCAGTTCCCGCGGTAGGCGGAGAAGTCGGGGCTGCGCTTCTCGTTGAACGCGGTGATCCCTTCCCTGGCCTCGGCGGTCTCGCTGAACATCTTGAGGCTGGAGTAGGCCATCTGGCCGATGCCGGCGAAGTGCTCGGTGTCGGCGTTGAACGACTGCTTGAGCACCTTGAGGGCGGTGGGGGAGAGCTTCAGGATCTCGTCCGCCCAGGCCCGGACTTCCTTGTGGAGCTGGTCCGCTGGCACCACCTTGTTGGCCAGGCCCCACTCGAAGGCCTGCTGAGCGGAGTACTTGCGGCAGAGGAACCAGATCTCGCGAGCCCGCTTCTCACCCACGGCCCGGGCCATCAGGCCGGTGCCGAAACCGGCGTCGAACGAGCCGACCCGCGGGCCGTTCTGACCGAACGTCGCGTTGTCGGCGGCGATGGTCAGGTCACACAGCAGGTGCAGGACGTGCCCGCCGCCGATGGCGAACCCGTTGACCGCCGCGATCACCGGCTTGGGAACGTCGCGGATCACGCGGTGCAGCGAGTCGACCTCGAACAGCCCGCTCTCCGAAGGCCCGTAGTCGCCCGTCTCCATCCGCTGCTTCTGGTCGCCGCCGGTGCAGAACGCCTTGTCGCCCGCGCCGGTCAGGGCAATGACGCCGACCTCATCGCTGACCCAGGCCCGCTTGAACGCCAGCACGAGATCGTCGACGGTGCGCGCGCGGAAGGAGTTGTAGCGCTCTGGGCGGTTGATGATGATCCAGGCGAGGCCGTCCTGGACCTCATACGTCACGTCGGTGAAGTCGTGCATTGACCGTTCGTCCTCCCTCATTGGCTGACGCCGGCTCGACCGCCGCTCAGTCGCGGGACCACACACGGCGATTTGGCCTGACCATTTGACTATAGTTGCTTGAACGGCCCTTATCAAGCGATAGAACGCGGGACGTCAGGCTCTCCGTCTTGACATGAGTCATTTGGCCTAACCATAATACCACAAACTGGAACGCCCTCGCCTTCAGCACGGAGGACATCCTCGAGGGTGCGGCGACGTTCGCGAGAAGCGCGGACCGGCCTGGAAGATGCGCTGGCACGAGAATGGGAGGCCCATGAAGATCGTCGTCTGCGCGAAGTTCGTGCCGGATGCCACCGCGGACCGCCGCTTCCGCCCCGAGGACAACACAGTAGACCGGGCCGGTGTCGGCGGGTTGTTGTCGGAGCTGGACGAGAACGCCTGGTGATGCCCATCATCAACGAGATCACCTGCCCGTTCCAGCGGGCGGCGCTGCTGGTCGCCCGCTGGTCCGGGGCCCGCCGGGACGAGATCCGGCATCTACCGCTGGACTGCTTGGACCACTACCCCGACGGGACACCGCGGCTGCGGCTGCCCGGCCGCAAGACCTACAAGGAGCGGGTCGTCCCCCTCCACCAGGACGCCGGGGACGCCCTGCAGAAGCTCATCGACCTGCGCAAGAACGGCCCCGAACGCCCCTTCACCGATGAACGCACCGGCGAACAAGTCCGCTACCTGTTCATGGACCACGGCAAGCTCCTATCGCTGTTCTACCTGTTCAACACCCCGATCCAGCAGGCCTGCGAACAGGCCGGGCTGGTCGTCCCAGGCGGACGACGAGGCGGCACCGGTGTGCGCGGCACCATCTCCGCCCATCGGTTCCGGCACACCGTCGGAACCCAGCTCGCCGAACGCGGCGCCAAGCTGCACACCATCATGAAAGTCCTGGGCCACTCCTCGGTCTCCATGGCGCTGGTCTACGCCCAGATCAGCGACCGCGAGGTCCTACGCGACTACAAGTCCATCCTGGCCCCCGGCACCGTCATCGCCGGCCCCGCCGCACTCGACCTGAAGTCCGGCGTCCTGCCCGACGAGGCGGTGCACTGGCTTGAAGACCAACTTTTCAAGACCGAACTCGAGCTCGGCCACTGCCTGCGCCTCCCAGTCGAAGGCCCGTGTGAATGCGACCTCTACCTGACCTGCGCGAAGTTCGTCACCACCGGCGAGTACGCCCCGCGGCTGCGAGCCCGGCTGGAGCTCGAGCACCAACTCGTCCAGGACGCCGACGGGCGCGGCTGGGCCGGCGAGGCTGAACGGCACACCGCCATCGCCCGACGCCTCACCGGCCTGCTCACTGACCTCGGCGAGACCACCGACCACGACGCCTCCGAGGAAGGACCAAGACCTTGCACGTCTATCGATTGAGCGAACCGATCGACGAACCGTCTCACCCCCGCTGCACGAGTGGCTCGACGGCGACGCCGAACGCCTCGCCTGGGCGTTGCGGTCCGTCCTCGCGCTGGCCGAGGCGGCGCCCACGGTCGGGTGGAAGGACGACATGCGGCACCTGCCTCTCGTCGGCCACCTCCCGACCCGCTACCTGGTGGCCAAGCAGGACAACAACGGCGACATGTTCCTGATCTGAGGAGGCTCTGGGCGTCTGCTCCGCAGCGTGGCCGAATCTGCAAGATATGTGTCCTTGCGGCCATGGCCCGCGAGGGCCAAGCATGGAGATATGTCTCGGCACCGCGTCGTCATCGTAGTTTTCGATGGCTTCCAGCTGCTCGATCTCGCGGGCCCGACTGATGTCTTCTCCGCAGCCTGCCTGCTGGATCCAGGCGCCTCCTACGAGGTGGAGGTCACGGCGGTCCGCGCGGGAGCCGTGCGCTCGCTGAGCGGTGTCACCGTGACCGTCGAGATGCCTCTGCGAGCCGTCGCCGGCCCGATCGACACGCTGCTGGTCGTCGGCGGTCTCCCGACCCGTATGGCTGTCGCTGACACCGCGGCGCTGGTACCGGAGGTGCGCAGGCTGGCCGAGGAATCCAAGCGCTTCGGGTCCATCTGCTCAGGCACGTTCCTGCTGGCCGAGGCCGGCCTGCTGGACGGGCGGCGGGCGACCACCCACTGGGCCGTGGCGGACAGGCTCGCCCGGGAGCACCCGAACGTCGCAGTGGACGCCGACCGGATCTACGTACGCGACGGCAACATCTGGACGTCAGCGGGGGTCACTTCGGGGATCGACCTCGCCCTCGCCCTCGTCGCCCACGATCACGGGCACGACTTGGCCAGGGAGATCTCCCGCTGGCTGGTCGTCTACCTGCAGCGGCCCGGCGGTCAGAGCCAATTCAGCACGCCGCTGAGCGCCCAGACGCCGAAGCGTGAGCCCTTGCGCGAGCTGCAGGGATGGATCGAGGAGCACCTCGATGCCGACCTTTCGGTGGAGGCACTCGCGGGACGCGTGAACGCAAGCGTCCGTCATTTCTCGCGCGTGTTCACCATCGAGGTCGGCATGACACCCGCGCGCTATGTCGAACACACACGAACGGCGGCGGCCAGACGACTGCTGGAAAGTACCGATGACCCGCTAGACCGGATCGCCGCGCGTGTCGGACTTGGGACACCCGAGACCCTCTACGGCGTCTTCCGGCGGCAGCTGAAGACCTCGCCGGGGGAGTACCGGCGCAGATTCCACAATAAGGAGAACTGACATGCACATCGCCATCCCCCTCTACGAGGGTTACGACGCCATGGACGCGCTGGGACCGTACTTCGTGCTTCGCAACGTCCCCGGTGCGACGGTCACGTTCGTGGCCGAGCGGCTCGGCCAAGAAGATCGAGCAAAGCATGGCGGATCAGGAACTAATCCACTACGTGAAGACCGCACACGCGACCACCACGTGGACCACTTCGGTATGCGTGGGCTCGCTCACCCTCGGCGCGGCAGGTCTGCTGGAAGGAGTGAGGGCTACCACTCACTGGGCGGCACACGACCTGCTCGGGCAGTTTGGAGCGCAGCCGGTCGCCGGCGTGCGCTTCGTCGAGGACGGCAAGATCATCACCTCAGGCGGTGTGCTGGCCGGCGTCGATATGGCGCTCCACCTTGCTCGCCTGCTGGCGGGCGAGGACACGGCCATAGCGATCCAACTCGGATTGGAGCAGGCGCCAAAGCCACCGTTCGATGCCGGAACGCCAGAGAGCGCCCCAGCAAAGATCACTGAGCTGGTGCGCTCCCTCCTCCGGGGCTCTTGACCCTAACCCCGAAAGTCCCCAGAGTTCGTGCCGGACCCAAAGGCGGTGTACGGGCCTGGCACGCGCTTGCGACACCCGACTATGCGAAGCCCAACCGTCCTGGCTCCTCGACCAGCCCACCGCCGACGTGATCACCCCCGCCGCATCGGAGCCTGGTCACCGACCGACTCCGACGCCCTCCCACCAACCTTCAGTGCGACGGAGATCCTCTTGACTTGTCCACATAAAGTCCGAGATCGGGTTCGGCATCACCCGGCTGCTGGGCATCGACCTGCTGCCCCGGATCAAACGGATCAACGCCACGCGGCTGTTCCGGCCCGGGCCGGCCGGCCCGGCGGACCGGTTCGCGCGCCTGGCCCCGGCACTGCACCGCCCGATCAGATGGGACCTGATCGAGGAGAACTACGACCAGATGGTCAAGTACGCCACCGCGATCAAGAACGGAACCGCATCCACCGAGGCGGTCCTGTCCCGGTTCACCGGCGCAGCCTCCCATCCCGCATACCAGGCGATGCTGGAGGTCGGCAAGGCGCAGCGGACCCTGTTCGTGGCCCGTTACCTGTTCGACCGGGACCTGCAGCGGCAGATCGAGCAGGGCCTGAACGTGGTGGAGTCCTGGAACCGGGCCAACGCGATCATCTGCTACGGCAAGAGCGGGGAGATCTCCACCAACCAACGGGAGGAGGTGGAGATGACCGCGCTGTGCCTGCGGATCCTGCAAGCCTCCCTCGTCTTCGTCAACACCCTGATGCTCCAGGACGTTCTGGCCGAACCCGAATGGTCCGCGCTGCTCACCCCCGTTGACCGTCGAGGGCTCAGCCCGCTGTTCTGGCAGCACGTGCGTCCCCACGGCGAAGTGACGCTCGACCTGGACAGCCGGCTGACGATCGGCACCGGTGTCAGGGCCGGACTTCAGCGTGGCGGTGGCCGGGTGGTGACTGGCGTCAGCTGACGTGCCGCTGCGGCGGCCGGGGTATGGCAGCGCGCTGTGGTGTAGTGCCCGGTGACGGCGGCGGCCCACAGCCCGTCCACGGTGGCCGGGTGGATGGTGGTGCGGCGCGCCCGGTGGGTGAAGGTGACGGTGAGCGGGCCAGGAAGACGGTGATGTGCCCGAAGGCGGCCAGTATCACCACGCCGGAGAGGACTGCCGCCGGCGCTCCCGGCTCGGCGCGCCGGAGTCTCTGGCCGGGCGGCTGAATTCGCGCGTTGGCTTGAGAGTCTGCATATCTACTAACACGTATAGTAGATGGCTTTCGTTCAGGTTATTCCAGCGGTCCGGGGTAGGCCGCCTCGGCCCGGCCGGCGAGCCTGCCGGTCTGCCGCCGGACCAGCAGCACTACCGCAACGATTGCGGGGACCGCGACGCCGGTGAGCGGGCCGTCAGGGGGGTAGGCGTGGCCGATGGCCAGCGCCCACCGCTGCTGGGTGCCGTCGGCGCTGCGGCGGGTGCCGCGCCAGGCGCCGTCGACGGACACGATCGGCAGGCGGGTGCTGGC